>OHBM01002590.1_pt1 | contig 11869 bp, 17 predicted proteins | sample 1577251 | NCBI WGS metagenome assembly OHBM01 (sample SAMEA3541557, study PRJEB24748) | human gut metagenome | biome: human gut; feature: human-associated habitat; material: faeces | place: China | collected 2012
GAGTATCTGGTGAACTGGCAGGTGGAGGCGACCTCCGACCAGAAGCTCCACAGCTTCTACGGCTCGGATAAGAACGGCTTCCTGCTGGAAGCGCACTGCCCGCGCTTCGGCACCGGCGAGGGCAAGGGCATGATTAAGGATACCGTTCGCGGCTATGATCTGTTCATCATCTGCGACGTGGGCGCGTATCAGTGCACCTACAAGCTCTATGGCCGCGAGGTTCCGATGACGCCGGACGAGCACTACGCCGATCTCAAGCGCATCATCGCGGCGGTCAGCGGCAAGGCTTACCGCATCAACGTCATCATGCCGATGCTCTACGAAGGCCGCCAGCATCGCCGCACCTCCCGCGAGTCCATGGACTGCGCCGTGATGCTCCAGGAGCTGGTCGCGATGGGCGTTTCCAACATCATCACCTTCGACGCGCACGATCCGCGCGTGCAGAACGCCATCCCGCTGAGCGGCTTTGAAAGCATCATGCCGACCTACCAGATGCTCAAGGCCATGTGCCATACCTACGATGATCTGCGCATCGACAAGCATCACATGATGGTCATTTCCCCGGACGAGGGCGCGCTCAACCGCAACATCTATTACAGCTCCGCGATGGGCGTGGACATGGGCATGTTCTACAAGCGCCGCGATTACACCCGCGTGGTCAACGGCCGCAACCCGATCATCGCGCACGAGTATCTGGGCGACAGCGTGGAGGGCAAGGATGTGTTCGTGGCCGACGACATCATCGCTTCCGGCGACTCCATCCTCGATCTGGCGTATAACCTCAAGCGGCGCAAGGCCAAGCGCGTGTTCGCGGGCGCGACGTTCGCGTTCTTCACCAGCGGCCTGGAGGCGTTTGATAAGGCGTATGCCGAGGGCATGATCGACCACGTGTTCGCTACGAACCTGACCTATACCCCCAAAGAGGTGCTCGAACGCCCGTGGTTCAGCCAGGCGGACATGAGCAAATACATGGCGTTCGTCATCGCGACGCTCAACCACGATCAGTCCCTGAGCTACCTGCTCAACCCGTGGAACCGCATCGAGAAGCTGCTGACGAAGTACCGCGCCGATCATCCCGTCGAGGATTGAGAGATTCCCCACACACAAGCATAAGTGAAATGGGCTGTCAAGCTTAAATCAAATATTTTAAGAAATAATATCTAAGCATTTTGGAATATGGGGCTTTGCCCCATCGCCCCACCAAAGGGCTTTCCGTTTTCGATTGTTTGTTTCTGCCACCGGCAGCAACAACCGAAAACCTCTTTGGAAACCTTCGGGCACAAACACTTCTTTTTATTCTCGAAATATCTGCGTCGTTATCCTAACAGTCCCATTGCCCGTTTACCGGGGGAATATCAGGAATTTCGGTTATTTTTTTCTTTGCAGCAAGGGACATTGTATCGCACATGCGCGGCACTGTCAAGCGCGCTGTTCGTCCGCGTCTGCGGCGGAAAAAATCCACAGCGTTCCGCCGCCCTCGTCTTCATCGGGCAGATACCGCATCACCTGCAGGCGAATCCACGCGCCGTCCTTGCGCCGGAAGGTCGCGCAGACCATGCCCTCCCGCTCGACGCGGCGGATGACGCCGGGCAGATCGAGTAACGGGTCGAAGCTCCCGCGCCATGCGTCCGCCACAACCTCCTTGGCGTATTGCGCCAGCGCCGGAATGAACAACCCCTTCGCCTCCTTCGCGATCCGCCGGAAGCGGTCGGGGATGACGATGCTCCGCATCCGCCCCGTGTCGTTATCCACGGCGCGAAAGCTGACCTTCACCCTGATCCACACCAAATGCCAGCACTACTTTTTCCACTGCGGGAGGAAGAGGAGGATCTTCATCATTGTCACAAGAAACCGCAAATAGCGTAAGCCCATACAACAAAACAACGACAAAAGAGAGATAACCGATCTGTCTCATTAAGCCGATTTCTTTTTTTTCCATAGCAGTTTTCATAAGCTTATTTTTTGTTTACGACCGCATAAAGATAACAATTTGTTGGCTAAAAGGGTTTATTAAATATAGTGTTTATCACTTAATGATTTAAGGTTAATATCCTGTAGGTTGCAGGGAGAACAAACGGGAACAGCCGTTCCCGCCCCTTTCGGATTGTATGCCAGCACCCCTAAAAAATGCCTTGTCAAAGACAAGTAGTAACACGCCTGTGTTACGTTTTCGACTTTTCAGCCGTCCGACCGCCACCCCGTCCGATTTGACTTGCCTTTGAGGTTATATATGCAAATGCAGGAAGCCCCCAGCGAAAACCCCGCCGGGGGCAATATTTTTAAACAGGCTTTAAAAATACACGTTCAGCATAAGGTATAAAAAGACGTTCTTATCCTTAGTGCTGTGGTGTTCAAGTTCGAATTGGATTTTGTCCTCACGTGCGAGCCAACCTATTGCGCTGGCAGCTTCCAGGTCATTGAACCCTGTTGCATCCTTGACTTCTTGTAAAGTCCATTTCCGAGGTGCGTCTGTGCTTAATAAACGCCAGAGTTTTCCTGCGTTTTCTCCGATGATATGCTTGTCCATACTGGTTGGTTTATTAGATTAATAAATAGTTTTGAAATGGATAAAGAGGAAACGCTTTAGCATCATAATGGCATGATACGGCGAATATGCCGGCGTTTGCCTTTTATCCTCTTGAGGCGTTGCATCACTCTCTCCTGATATGCAATAGACCGTTTATCCGTTCAATATATACTTTGCCTTCACGTGCGAGCCACCCGGCGGCAATGGCGGTTTCATCAGCAGCCATGTTCAGTTTTCTCGCAAGCTCTGCAATGGTTATACGTCCGGTTTCTCTCAATTTATCCCAAATCGCTCCGGCATTGTAGCCTATAGTAGTCTTTTCCATATAACAACTTGTTTAAAAATTAGTACTAAAAACATATATCTCTCATTGCGTACGCATTGTCTGTCCTCTCGTTTAAGATACTGTTGTTATAAGTGAAAAAAAGCGGAAGGGCATTTGCCTATCCGCAGGTGAGGGAGTCGAAGCCCTTAGGTACAAACAGGTAGCGCCCCCCGCATATAGCGAGCGGGCGTATAGACTGTTTTTGCTGTACCTACGGTTCATTTTCGACTTTTCACCTGCACAGAAATCAGCTAAACGCTTTTCTTCAATATGTAAAAAACACAGTTGTATTGCGACTAATCCCCGACCAAGGCTCCACATCAGAGAAGTTTTTCTCAGAAAGTGACAACATAGTCCTGTTACAACTTAGACAAAGATAATAAAAAGATTGTAATAAGCAAATTTGAAAGCGATGTTTTTGGTTGAAATCAGTTAAATTAATCACTTTTGGACGCTCATGTGTTGGTGTCGCTTTCATTTTGCCTTTTAAGGATATGCTAAAGTTTATAGTTCTGTATTTACTTTTATTTTCCCTATTGTCTTTTGCTCGTCACGTACCCGGCACAGTTCTTGGTGTGCTTTTTCCTTGTACTCCTGCAAAGCAGAGTTTTCGGATCGCAGCCGGGCAATCTCCCTTTCTTGTTCTTCGCTTTTGGCTTCTGCTTTTGCTTTTTCTTCGGCAGCATGGGCGATCAGCTCCGGCGCTGGGAGTTGTTTGGTGGTCTGTTCCCGGACAACTTGGAGAAACTGGCGCACCGCTTCCGTTCCCTCGTTGTTGGTCTGCATGGTTGTTTTTACTTCTTTCAGTTCTCCGATGATTTTCTCCAATGGGGAATAATCGAGAGCGTTACTTTGCAGGTCAAATCCGGTACGCTCGAAATAATCCAGCGCAAGGGAAACAAACTCTTTCCGCAATATGCCGTTTGCCCGGCAGTATATCTCCAGCCGTTCAGATGTTTCTCCGCTTATCGAAATGGTTGTCTTTTCCGGCTTGCTCTTGGGTTGTATGGTTGCTTTATCTGTCATGCCTTAACTTATTGATGTAAATATGCTTATAATATGCTTGATATACTTGAAATATGCTACATGTTTTGATTATATGCTCGTTATTTGTCCGGCTTGCTCTTCTTTGTCCGCTTGACTGTGTGCTTGAACTTGACCGCCATAAGGTTGAGTTCGATAGTGGATTCCGTTTCGGTCGTGTCCGTATCATCTACAAGCAGGTCGGAGAGAAGCTCGCCTGTGCGCTGGATAAGCCCTTTTTGCTTGGCGTTGTCCGGCTCGTTATGTATCGCTTCGATATTTCGTGTAAGTTCACGCAGCTTTGTGAACGAATCTATTATCGCAATGGTGGTTTGCGTGGCTCTTGGGCTTTTCATTATGGTAGCCAGCATATACAGCCCTCTTTCGGTAAAGGCTCTTGGTTCGACAGTCGATTTTTTCAGTCTTTCCATGCGGTGGAAATTTTCCACCACATACTGTTTTTCAGAGGGTTGTAGGGTAAAACAATACCCGTCCGGGAATTTTTCGGGATTGTTTTTGACAGCCTTGTTTATTTCTCTGGTTTCTGTCTGATAGAGTTCGGCAACATCCCGGTCAAGTATGACCTTTTGCCCCCGAAGCTCGATAACACGTGCTTCGACTTCTTTGGTTCCTATTGTTTGCGGTAAGTTTTCCATATTTTTTGAATTATGCTACAAATATACCGAATATTCCGAAAATATACCTCTATTCCGGGAGTAAATCGAGTTGGAAATCATGGTAAACGCCCCCTTTTCTTCCGCAGGCTTCCGGACATGGTTCGGTGAATATCACTGTTACGAATATTGCCCCGGCGAACTTCTCTATCTCTGTAACCATTGCCCGTAAATCCCTGCCATAGCCGCTTATTTCGGCTGGTACGATAACTTTATCACCTGTTTTCATACTTGTATGTTTTTTATTCTATACCAAAATCTTCCATTAAGCAAACCCGGATGATAGCCCCTATCTGTTTGGCTGGCTTGTCTATATATTGCTCAAACTTCTTTTGTATCTTTTGCGCCACCTGTACGGCTATTTCCGGGTGTAACTGTACGGCGTTCACTACACGCTTAACATATCCTTTGTCACTTTTAGAGAATCTTGAAATAGTGGTTGTTATGTAGATGATCGCCTGTTTTGCGCTTTCGTATTCCAATAGCTTTTGTTGCTCGGTTTGCCTTGTGTAAACGTAGAATTTGTATTCGGTCACTTCCTTGCCTTTGTAGCTCTTTGGCTCGAACTCGAAATATAAATCGCATTGTCCGGCATTGTACAACTCCCGGAGTTCCTTTTGCGGATCGTCAAGTACACGCCTTTTGAAATCGCATCCCCGTTTGTATTTCTTTTCCAACATGAACATTTCCCGAAGCTTTTCGACAGTGTAGAAGAAGAACCCAGCGTTTCGGTATTGGCAGCACAGTTCGTAAAACCTTTGCGAGAATGTGCTTTTGAGTGCGATTGCTACCGTCATGGAGTAACTCGTGAAATTTTGGGCGAGTTCCACGTAATAGGGTAGTACCTCTTTGGAAACTTGCACCTCAAAATACGATTTATTTTTGATATGCTTGACGTAATTGACAAAACCTATACTTAGCCACATCTTTTCGTTGTTAATCTCTATATCGCGATTTCTAAGCCGTTTTAGCGCATCGTAGATGTTTTGCATCTTGGTATTGTCACCGCATTTCTTTAGTTCTTCCTCGTGTATGGTGATAATCAGATCATCGAATAAGTCCCGTCTGCCGTTCTCGTTCTCGATGTATTGCGCCCGGATATTTCGTATAATGGAGTATAGGGCACGTTTTTCGATAAGGTCGAACTTGTAGCGTGCGGTAGTCAGCGCATTGTCTTGCGACAGGACTATATCCCTCTGTTTCTTGTCTTTCTTCTCCATGACTTTAATGCTTTTCGCAAAGGAAATATTTATCTACGACAAAAGCAAATATTTGACGTAGAATATTTGTCGTAGATAGCCGTTTTTTTCGGAAATTTGTCGTAGATGCTCGGAAATTTGTCGTAGATGCTCGGAAATTTGTCGTAGATGCCCCTTGTAACATGTTGTAGTGCAATATGTTACACTATGCCATAAAAGTAACTAAAAAGAAACTAAAAATTACCGTAAAGCAATGGAGCGTTTCTTTTTTGGTTTATAGAGGTCGCTTCGCTCCACTTTTCAGCGTGTTTTTTGATACGACGAATTTCCGGAGAATGGGAGAGCGTGGAAACAGGTAAAGCCAAGTGCAACGGATTAGGAATATTTTCCGGCGTGTTAATTTTTGTATAAATGTGATTTTTTATGTATAAAACGAGAGATTTCCGGGAGCGGAAACGCATCCCGGATTTGATATAACTTTTTGTTATATAGTTTGTTACCATAACGCAACTTTACCCATGTTTCCGATTTCAAGTTTAGCACTTATCCCCATAGCCTTAAATACTCTTGCAATGGTGGAAAAGGTTAAATTCTTACCGTTTTCAATTCGGGAGATTTGAGCACGCTGCACTCCTATCAGATTGCCTAATTCCTCTTGGGTTAGGTTCTTCGACTGGCGAGCCTGTTTAATGGCTTCACCAATTAAGAAAGAGTTTAGATCAGCTTCAAACTGGTCTCTTTTGGGAGTGCCTTTTTTCCCTATGTGCTTATCTAATATTTCTTCTTCTGTATAAAATTTCATTGTTTCCATACGCTTTATTTTTTTGAATTAAAATATGCTTTTCTAATATCTTCGGCTTTCGCTATTTCCTTGGGTGGTGTTTTTTGGGTTTTCTTTATAAATCCATGTGTTGCAATAACAAGGGTATTTGTTCCGTTATCTTTATCCCAAAAAGCCAGCAGCCTGTATTTTACTTTGTTATAGAATGTTCTGAACTCCCATATATCCGTATCGTCTAACTTTTTAAAGAGTTCCGGATCTATCACAAACTTGGCTTTGGCAATGTTATAGATAATTTTGTCTTTAATCTTTGTTGGTAAGTTGTTCAGAAAATCATCTGCATCTTTTGAGTAGATGATTTTGAATTTAGCCTTTTCTTCCATAAGTTGTTGTTTTTATGCTGCAAAGATAATCTTTTGTTTCCATATAGCGAAACAATTTGTGTTTATTTTATGCAGCCTGTTGTGTCGTTTGGGCGTGTGTTTTTTGGTTTGTGGAATAGGTTCTTTCTTAGTGCTTTGCCCGGCTCTCCCCGTCCCCCTTGTACGATGCAAAAGTACCCTTTTGCCGTACCGCAGGGGAGGGTGTTCGCCAGATGCAAAGCAGCCGAAAGAACAGCAAGAGGAAACGGCACTTTGTACCGTTTTTCCTCTTGCCCTACGGGGTTACGGCTGAGAATCAGCCGTTTAATGATAGCTTAGCCAATGATTTACTAATTGATATAAAAACTAATCTTCTGTATTACAGAATGATAATTTTATATATTGCAATTATTTTAGCTATTATCGGCAGGTTTTGCCTGTGAACGAAGTGAGCAAGCAGTCATTGGACTTAGTCCAATGCTGAATTTTTATATATCTGATTTTCAGATGATTAATTTTTATTAGTTTACCGTTGGTTTACTTTTGGTAAACCATATTTTTGTAATTGGCTACAATTCAGTATATTGTACCGGAAAAATCGGTAAACCAACACTTAAAATTGAAGCCTATGCAGAAGCAGACCACCGTAACAATAGATCAAAAGACCTTTGCCACACTTGACAGGCTGGCAAAGTCTAACGATGTTTCAAAGAAAGAGTTCCTTTCCTGTGCGTTGGAGTATTTCGAGAAATACGGAATTAACCCGGTGCAACATGAAAGCCCGGCAAAGGAGATGCAGAAGCTTATCAAGCGTTGCGATCAGGTGATAGCGTTCATCAGGAAACAGGAACAGGACATCTTGCGCCCGGCTTGCGCAGCGATCAGCACCACCGAAGCCCGTATCGAGAGGGTGCTCGACAAGCTGGCAACCGCCGGACAGGTGCGGGACTTGCAGAAAGCCGTTTCCGACCAGCAGCAACGGCAGAACTACGATGCGAGGAACTTGCGCAGCGACATACTCCAGCTTTTGGGCAGAGCCACCGAGCAGGAACGGAAAGCGTTCATGTATCTTGGCAAGCTCGTTGACGCAAAGGAGAAAAGCGGTTTTTTCAACGACATTGCGACACTGTACAAGGAGCAGGGATAAGAGCCTATGAACGTGAAGATACAAGGGGGAGGGGGTGGCACGTATGCCAATACCGGGAGTTGTACCGGGGTGGTCACTTACTTGCAGCATGAAGATCTTGAGCGCATCCGGCAGGGGCAACAGGCAGAGCCGTTCTTCAACCAGTACCGGGATTTCGTCAGCCCTAAAGAGGTCACCTACAAGATAGACCATAACCGGGCGCAGCTCCACAAGACGGACGCAAAGTTTTTTGTTATCACCGTCAGCCCGTCAGAGAAGGAGCTCGCAGCAATGGGAGCCAGCCCGGAGGAGCAGGCACGAGCGATGAAGGAGTATATCCGTAAGGACATCATCCCGGCTTATGCGGAGAACTTCAACAAGGGGTTGCAAGCGGACAATATCGAGTATTACGCAAAGATCCACTATACCCGGACGGGAGAAAGGCTGAACGATATGCACGCACATATCATCGTGAGCCGGAAAGACCGGGCGAACAAGCTCAAACTAAGCCCTAAGACCAACCACAGGGGAACGGCGAAAGGGGCTGTAAGGGGCGGTTTTGACCGGACGGATTTTTTCCGGAAGTGCGAGCGGTGTTTTGATGTGCGTATGAACTACAACAGGGAAATAAAGGAGAGCTTCGAGTATCTGAACGCAATCAAGAACGGAACTACGGCAGAGATACGGCAGCAGGCTATAAAGGCGGTACAGCATGAAGCTGCGAGGGAAGCGAGCAAGGAGATAGGCAAGAAAGTGACGAGGAAGATCGTAAAGGGTATGGGAGGCATGGGCTTATGAAAAGGGGAGAGTTGGCGAAAAAGAAAAGGAAAGGTTGCCTTACCGCCTTGCTGGTGGTGTGGGCTGTGTTCATGGTGAAAGTCATTGCGGTGCTTAATCCCGGCTTTCCGGAGGCGTGGCGCATGGTGGAAGCCGGGCAGATCGCCGGGTTCGCTTACATTTGGCTGCTCGTGTTCCTCGTGCTGTTGTGCTGTTTTGTCCTTTGGCGCATCGTCCCGAAAGGTTACTTTCGGAAAAAGAAGCCGGAAACGTCCCGTCCGGCTGGGGAATGGGCGGTTTCGATACCCACGCATGAAAACCCGGTTGTTGTCGGCAATCCTTTCCGGGGCATATTCATCGCAGGGGCGGCAGGATCGGGAAAGTCCGAGAGTGTCGCAGTGCCCTTGCTCCTCGAATTCATCCGCAAGGGATTTGCCGGGATCGTGTACGATTTCAAGTTTCCGGCTCTTGACAATGATATAAGCTCGTTTCTGAACGCAACAGGAAGCGATTTAAGACACTTTCGTCTTAATTTCAGTAATCCGTACCGGACGGACTTTGTGAACCCCATACAGCCCGAATATGTGCCTAATACGAGCTACGCACGTGAGTACGCCGTTTCTATCGTTGCCAACTTGACAAAGGAGAGCATAAAGAACCCGGACTTTTGGAGCAGATCCGCAACCGATGTGCTGACCGCCTGTATCTGGTATCTCCGGGAGGAACACCCGGAGATATGCGACATTCCCCATGTGCTGGCAATGGTTGGCAGCAATGGCACAGCCTTGCTCAACACGCTGCAAAAGAACATCATTACGGAGCAAATGGTACGCAGCGTTTACGATGCGTTGCAGAGGGGAGCGGACAACCAAGTTTCCGGGGTACTTGGTACGTTGCAGGGTGCGGTTGCCCAAATCAACACGCCCGAAATGATGTGGGTGTTTTCCCGTCCGGGCTGTCCTCTCGACGTAAACAATCCGGATCATCCGGCTATACTCACCGTTGCCACCAACCCGACAACGTCACAGACGCTTTCACCGCTTTGCAGCCTCGTGATAACGGTTGCCACCAAGCTGATGAACCAGCCCGGAAAAGTTCCGTCCTTTGTCATGCTGGACGAGGCGCCGACCGTTTTCATCCCGAATTTGGAGGTAGTGCCGAATACCGGGCGCAGCAACAGGATAGCCACCGTATTGATGTGTCAGGATCTTGCGCAGCTTGCGGACGGATACGGGGATAAGAAAGCCGATGTTTTGTTTGCAGCCTGCAACAGCCATTTTTACGGGCGTGTCGCATCGAGCAAGACCGCAGAGGTGTTCAGCCGTCAGTTCGGCAAGACGGACACCGTATTTACGACACAGTCGGAGAACAAGGGTGCTATATCGCCGTTCAAGTCGAAAGGGCAGAGCGAGGGGGTGCAGGAACGGGACATTTACCGTCCGGCGGTTTTCATGGAGTTGGAGGTAGGGGAGTTCATCGGGCGGACGGTGGAAAGTGCCGCACCCGTATTTCATAACCATTTTAGGCAGGTGGACGGACAGTACAGGCAATCGGTGGGGCAGCAGCCGGACAGCTTCGTTTCGGGTGCGGACATCATGGAATATTATAACCGGGTGAAAGAGGATATAAAAGGGATTTTGGGGCAGTCGTAGCGTGATTTTTTCTATTTTCCGGCACGAAGGTAGCTACGCACAGAGTATTTGTAAAGGGGCGTTTCACTCTCCGGGTAAAAAATCTCCTGTGCTCGCTTCGCTCGTGCGGTATTTTTTACCCTTCGCCCTTGACAAATACTCTGTGCTTCGCTGGCAGGTGTTTAGGAAAAAAGAAAAAAAATGTTGTTCTTTGGCGGGATGTCCGCTTTGTCATTTTGTTACCGGGATTTGTCCGCATGGTGGGAGACCCGCCCCGATCAGCCGGACACGCAATATCATTTTGTAATAACCGGCTAGCTGTTTTTATGGTGTAACGCTCCGATATTGCTTTCTTTTTGATAGATATGCAAATGCAAGAAGCCCCCCGGCGAAAACCCCGCCGGAGGCAATTATAGAAAGTCTGTGTATCATTTCCACATTTTGTGGAAATGATACACAGATAACAGTTCTTCAATAAATATATGTGTTTTTTGTATGCTTTTGATTATCAGGTATATATGGCTTGTTTATTTGTTTGGCACAATGTTTGTTCTTTGTCTTTCAGAAACCATATGTTAAATATTTAAATAGATTGGATTATGAAAAAGGTATTATTTGCAGTAGCACTTGTTATGGGATTGGGTAGTTCAGTGGCATTCGCCGGCAACATGGTATCGGATGTTGAGATTGTGGTAATGGTGAACGATTATAAGCCAATCGAGGTAAAGGATCTGCCGCAGGCGGTTCAGGACACGATCAAGAAGGATTTCGCAGACCTGACAATCAAGGAAGCCGCAGTTGAGGAAAGCGAGGAAGGCACAAAGACCTACAAGGTGACATTTACCGATGCAGAAGGCACGGACAGCGAAGTGTTCTTCAACGAGAAGGGCGAAGTCCTGAAATAAAGCAAATGAACAGCAAAAAGAGAATTCAATTAAACTGTGTCAGCAAAATTAATATTTTATTGCTTTGCTGACACAGTTTGTTTTACAGCCCCTCCGGTTCCGGTGACTTGTAAGGCTTGAAAGCAACCCGAACCTCCTTATGCTCATCGATGACGAAAGTCTGCTCCGGCTCCACAGAACGAATAATGACGCCATTGACTTTCCAATACATGATTGTCCATGATTTGGAATGGGTAGCACGAAAATGCACCGTTGTAAAAAAGCCCGGCACCGTGAACCCGGAAAATTGGCGATGCCGAGCGGCTAACAACAATATGCCGGCCGTAAAACGAGCGGCAGTTTTGCTGTCTTGAAAAAAGTATAACCAAAACAAAGACTCTTTTCAAGTGTTATCGGCAAAATTACATCGAAACCGGCAAGAAATGCGATAAATTTGAAAGGAGAAAAAGAAATTGAAACGAACAAATAGAAGTTATTTCAAAAAGGCACTGGTTGTGTTCATGGCAATCGTGATGGTGTTTACCTACATGCCAAACAGC
>OHBM01002598.1_pt1 | contig 11832 bp, 16 predicted proteins | sample 1577251 | NCBI WGS metagenome assembly OHBM01 (sample SAMEA3541557, study PRJEB24748) | human gut metagenome | biome: human gut; feature: human-associated habitat; material: faeces | place: China | collected 2012
CCATGGCGTTGAAGGCTTCGATATAGCGCAGCTTCCACATGATGGCCGCCTTGCCCGTGAAACCCATGACCAGCAGGGAAAGGGCGTCGCGGGTGAGAAGGTAGGCTTTTTCTTTTCGCGTGGCTTCGTTGGGGCCGGGCACGATTCTGAACGTCAGCCCAAAATTGGGCTCACGAAATGATTTCGGCAGGATAGAACGCAAACGGTCGATTTCCCGCAGGACGTGGCTGTGTCGACGCTGGAAATGCCGGGCCACGTCGGTAGACAGGACGGCGGGCATGGAGCCGATGGAAAGGAAGCGGATGTCGTCGGTGTTTTTGACAATGGGCGTGAGTTGAGATACTGAATTGTCAGCCATAATATACCTTTCTACTGAGGATGTTAGGGTTAGGCGTCGCTGGAAGCTCTCACCTTTCTAGCGACGCTGTTTTTATTTTTTTTCTTCCTTAGCCAACTTGACCTCAAGCTCGGCGATTGCGTCCAGAAAGATTTGTTTCAAAGTCTTTCCTGTTTTGGCTGCAACAATTTTTGCTCGCTTATGGTCTTCTTCCTTCAATACCATGCTGATATATTTTCCTTCTCGTGCCACTGCACCTCCTTTTTATCTTTTGTAGCTACATGGCTTTTTAACGTCAAGAAAAATTTGCGCGCCTATTGGCAGCAATTCAGGAATCAGTCGTAAAAAAAGGCGGCCCGAAGGCCGCCCTTTCCTATGTCTTTGTTCGCCGCGACCGACTACCGGCGGCATCCACATGCTCCTGCATTTCCGCTATCTTGCCTTCAATGTAGGCGATTTGTTCAGCCTGCTCTTCGTCGGGGATGTCGTCGCGTTTCAAAAAATACAGAACATCCAGATAAGCGTTGAGGGCCTTTTTCCATTCTTCCTTGAACTCGGCTTTATCGGCTTTCATCAGCAAGGCCTCAAGCTCCGTATGGTGAACAAACATGGAAAAAGCCCTGCGCCAGCGGTCGATAACTTCTTGCGGGTAGGCTGTCTTCAGATCTTCTTCAGCCCGCTGCAACACCAGAAGTGCCGTATTGGCGGCACTGATCTTTGCCGCTTTTGTTTTTACCGCCAGGGCGCGTTTTTTCAGACTGTCCAGTTCCGCTTCGAGGCTGGCGGTCATTATTTCCACATAAACATCCTGGAATGTTCGCAGCCATTCTTGCCAGTCAGTGCGATGGGGGCAGGCTTTCAGCATCACATCGAGATGGCCGATAGCCTGGCCGACACTGGCAATACGAATTTGAGCATCTGGATGATGCCGCACGACCTCGGCGCAGCGAGATATTTCTTGCAATTGCCAAGCAAACCTTTCTTCTTCCTGTTTTCGTTGCAGTTCTACTTCCTGCTGCTTTCGTTCCGCCTCCAGCCGGGCACGTTCCGCGCGTTCTTCTTCCTCAGCGGCTCGTTGTTCTTCCGGGGAGCCGAACAACAGCCCCCGGCACCACTCCCAAAAGTCCATATGCCCTCCTGTTCTTTCGGGCAGTATGCCGCATTTACGGACTGGTGAAAAGCAAAAGCCCCGCGTGGTGCGGGGCCTGTGGGGGATCATAGTAGTCGCCCCTGTTGGGGCTGTTTGGCCGGGTCCGGTGGCGGCGGCTTTTTGAAGATGCTCCACACATGCCGCTCCGTGATGTGGTAGCGCAGGGCCAGGCATTGCACGATGCGCCGTTCCGTCAGTCCTTCCCTGGCCAGCTGTTGCCGGTCTTTCAGCAGGGCCGCGTCGCGGGCACGCAGCAGGACGGGCTTGCAGTTGGGCACATAGAGCGGGGTCACGGCATAGTGTCGGGCCAGTATCTGGGCGGCCTCCGGGCCGATGCGCCGGGCCAGGTCCGCCAGCATCTGTCGTCCGGCCTCCCGTGCGCCCACGGGCAGGTACAGGGTCAGGCCGCCGAAGTCCTCCACCAGCTTCAGGGTGGCGGGCAAGCCAATCAGCCGGGCGATGGCCTGCACGGCGGCGGGCAGCAAGGAAATATCCAGACTGCGCAGGGACGGCAGGAAAGCCTCCGTCGTGCGCATGGCGTCGAAGTAGTCCGCCTTGGTGATGTTCGTATCCTGCATAATCAGCTCCATTTATTGACGTTTATCCGTCTGCACGCCATTTTCCATGTCTACCCAGTCATCATAGCAGGGGTACCTGTCGGCCAGAGCCCGGACATTGGGCGGCAGGTTCTCGTACAGGGTGTAACGTTCGTTGAACTCGTCATCCGGCACCAGCTCAAATTCCACGCTCAGGGGATGCCAGACTATCCAGCTGCCGATGCGGGCGATATGCGTTTCCCCGCACATGTGCAGCACAAAATGCTTCTCATCCAGCAGGTTCCCCACAGCATCCTGTCGTGTCAGGCGGTGGGCATAGACGATGGCGTGGCAGTCCCGCGTGGGGACGGCCCGTGTATAGTGCATCTCCATTATGCGCCCTCACGTCCCTGCTGGCGTACCAGGGCCGCCACGCAGGCCGTCAGCTGGGCGCGGCTGGCCGTGCGCAGGCTGGCCGTGTTCCGTGTCTGGCGGCGGATGATGGCGTCCGCATAGGACAGGGGGCGCTCCAGCGAGGCGCACAGGGCCGTGATTTTGGCGTGCAGGGGGCGCAGTTCCTGCGGGATGTTGTGCGGGCGCGGGGTCCAGCCCTTGGCCCGCAGCTCGGCCAGCATGGCTTTCAGCTGGGGCACGGTGCAGCGGGCGGCACTGTCCCTCCCGGTGACGCCCTGGAGCAGGGAGCGGTAAGTGGTATCATCCAGGCCCAGGTCTTTCTGGGCGATCTTGACGCTGGCAATGAGGCCCGCGCGCAGTTTGTCATCAGGCATGTTTCCCCTCCATGTCTTTCTCCGCCCGAAGCATGGCCCGGCGCAGCTCACACGGACGGCAGCCATGCCGAGGATCATAGCGCCCGCACATTTTGGTGCCCTCGGAAAACCCCTCGAAATGAATGAAAGCGCACGGCTTCGGGCGGGCCAGGAACTCCAGTGCAAGGGCATAAAAACGGGCGGCATCGCGGAAATTGTGTTCAACATATCCGCTTTTCGTTCCCCATGCCTTAATCTCAAACAGCCCCCATTTTTCGCACGGGATGTTCTGTGACTTCCAAGAGCAGTTTTTTTGGAAGCCGCAGCGGTTACACGGATTCTTCCGCCTCTCAAGCCATTCATTTTCTTTTTCGGTCAGCATGTTTTTTTTCTCCCGGCTGCTCATCAGGCCCGGCGCGCCGCCGCCGGACGACGCCCCACGCAGGGGCGTTTCGCGATTACATATTGCGCAGGTCCTCCCACTGTTTCCACAGGCGGGCGGCTAGGTGTGCGACGCAGAGCCCGAACACGGAATTATCCGTCATGACCGCTTTGGGATCGACGATCTCGGACGTGGCCCCGAGCTCTTCCATCTCCAGGCCGCTGAATGCCTCGGGCACCAGATCGCCCGGCACATTCGTTACGGTGAGTTTTATTTTCATTTTCCATCCTTTACGTCTTCGCTCTGCCGTTTCTCCACGGGGATCGTCCGGCTGTAGGTGAAGGCCCCCAGCTTAAGGGTGACGGTCACGTCGTCTTTGCCGTCGGGGATGTGGACGGCCTCGCCCCGTTCAAGTGCCCACAGGATGCCCACAGCCCCCAGCAGGAAGGAAGCGCAGCAGGCACCGGCAACGCTTAGGGTCGCGGCAATGCCGAACAACAGGGGTTTGTGGAACACGGACGATAGCAGGCAGTTGATAACGATGACGACCGCGGACAACGCTATGGCGTTGCACCAGAAGGATATGGCCCCGCTCATGGCTAGGCCCTTATGTCGCGATCCAGTTTTTCGCTGGGGGCGAAGACAACCACCCGGCGGGCGGGGATGGTCACGGCCTCGCCGGTGCGGGGATTGCGCCCCATGCGGGCGGCGCGATCCTTTGTTTTGAGCTTGCCCAGGCCGGGCAGGAGCACCTCGCCGCCTGCCGTCAGTTCCTGGGCGGTCACGTCCTTGAGGGCCTGAAGCACGGCCTCCACGTCTGCCTGACACAGGGAGCGGCCCAGATGGATACGGCTCCGTTCCGTCACGTTCCTGACCAGATCTTCCTTCGTCATGTTTTCACCTCCTACAGAGCGGCCATATCCAGCGGGATGGCCACATATTTGCCGTGGGCGTCGCGCTCGTACACGCGCACATACGCCTTGCTGTCCAGGATTTGCAGGCTGTCGCCGATGGCCTGCATGGCCCGCTGCCAGCGGTCGTCTTCGATCTTGTGGCGGCGCAGGCCCAGGATGGCGTTGGTGTTGATGCGGCCTTCCTTGTTGATCTGGAAAGCGGCCTCCACGATGACCCGCAAGGGGGAGGGGCTGTCGCGGCTCCATTTCTCCAGGCATTCGTCGATGAGCGCCTTGGCCGCCCGCAGGCCCTCGTCGAAGCCGATGCTCTCATTGTACTGGCGCTTGATGCGGTAACGGCCGTCAAAGGTCTGCAAGGTGATGTTGCCCTTGTCCCCGCCCAGCTTCGCGCCGTAACGTTCGGCGGACAGTTCCACGAAGGCGGCGATGTCGCCCATCAGCTCCAGCTTGAGCGCCTTGAGCTCCCGCTGCATGGCCTTGGCCTTGGCCACCTTTTCCCGCACCAGCTCGTCGCGGGCTTTGTCGATCTCCTTGATCTGCTCCACGGGGATCAGGCAGCCGCGTGCGTCTTCCCAATAGCCGTCGGGGATGGTGATCTGTTCCATGTCGTTTCTCCTTGTTTAACCGGGGAAATGGGGGGTGTTAGGCAGGTCATGCACACGGAAGTGCGGCAATGCCCCGGCTCCTGCGGGCGGCAGCAGTCCCCGTTCCAGATGGCGGGCCTGTGCGGCATGCGCCCGCAGATTTTCCTGCAAGATGCGCAGGAAGGCCCAGTGTTCCTCGCTGACCTGTCCGGCCAGCACGCCGAGGCTGACGGCGCACGATTCGATATCCTGACTCAACATGTCGTTTCCTCCTTGAAGTTTTGGCAGTCGCGGCACTCCCGCCACCGGCGGAGCGCGTAGGGGTTGGATGTGGGCATGGGGGCGGTGCGCCGTTTGGCGCATATGTCCTGCCCCCAGGGGCCGCCGTAGACCGGGCAGGGGCTGGCCAGCACGCGCAGGATGCGTTCCTCCATGCGGGCCGTGCTGCCCGGATATTTGTCATGGTAGAGCAGGGACAGACTGGCCCTGGCCACGCCCAGGCGGCGGGCCGTGGCGGCCACTCCGTGGGCGGCTATGGCTTCGTGCAGCAGATGGCGGGCTTCCTCACGCATGGGCGGCCCCCAGCGGATAGGTCTTGCCCGTATTGCGGTCGGTGACGCACTTTTCCGCCCGGTTGTAGGCCGGAGCCAGAGGCCCGGTGTTGGCCTCGGAGCGCAGGAAATAGGCACCGGTTCGGGCCGTCCGGCCCAGGATGCCCGCCCGGAACAGGGCACGGCAGTAATTGCGCAGGTTCTCCCCGGCATTGCCCTCGTCGCCGTCGCACACGGTCTGCATCAGGCTGTCCACGGTGAAATGGTCGGCCATGCGCATGACGCTCCAGGCGCGTTGCCGCAGGGTGCGCCCGGCGCTGGTGGCATTGCGCCCCTTGCGTTGACAAGGGATGAATCCACCGTCCGCCAGAAGATTTTTTCCGGCCTTGGTCAGTGCATGCAGGCCATTTTCCGTGTGGATCAGACCCTTGTGCCGCAGGCAGCGGCAGGCCACCATGACGCCGGGGGTACGGGCATCCAGTTTTGCCGCCAGCTGCCGGGTGAGCAGGGGAGCGGTGGTCAGCTCGCGCAGGATTCGTTCGGCCAGTTGCATGGTCTACCTCGCTTTCACGGTCTTGGCCGTGCGGCTCTGCCAGTCATGGGTCAGCGCCACGCCCGCGAACTGCGGCACGTCCAGCTGGCCGGAAAGGCCGTTGGTGGCGGCGATGCGCTCGATATTGGCCAGGATGTTCAGCACTTCGCGCATGCGTCCGCCGGACAGGCGCAGCACCTCGGCCGTCATGCCGGGCGAGAGCTGGTAGTCGCACAGCTGCTTGCAGGCCAGCGCCACGTCCGCCGCCGAGCAGGGGCCGAACTCCACCACCTGCGCGATGCGGCTGCTGATCTGCTTGTGCCGGGCAATGGAGCGCTGGATCTGTTCCATACCTATAAGGATGACCGTCACCTCGGCCCGGTCGGAGAAGTCGCGCACCTTTTCCAGCACGGCGGCATTGGACGACAGGGTGAACTCGGCCTCGTCGATGATGATGGGGCACTGACGTTCCACCAGCACGCGCAGGCAGCGCTCGAACAGGGCCTGCGCCGTGCCGCGCCCGTCGATGTTCAGGGCCTTGCACAGCTCCACCAGAAAATACTTGGGCGTCCAGTCCACGTTGGCGCGCAGATACACGGCCCCGGCTTCCTCGGCCCAGCGGTAGACGATGTGCGACTTGCCGTAGCCCGGCTGGCCATGCACCAGCATCATGCCCGCCTCGGCGGCCCCGCGCTGCTCCACGGCTTTCACACCGGCGGCGAAACGGGCGTAGTTTTCTGTTTTGACGAAGGCTTTTTTCATTTCATCCTCCTAGGCTATGCCCTCGGCGGCATAGAGGTCTTTCAGATCGGCGTATTCCTCGCCTCGGCGGTAGTCGCGCAGCCAGGCGCTGTCGGCATCCGTCCGGGCATCGGGGTGGTGCATGAGCCAGCGGTAGCGCTCATGCGTACAGGCAAAGAGGGGCCGGACCGGTACGGGTTCCGGCGTGGGCGTCACGTCCGTAATGTCGATGTTCTTCACGGCGGCGGCCGGAGCCAGAGCCGGGGCCGTGCTGTCGGCCATGCCCGGTCCGGTGTCCTTGCTTTCCGGCAGGACGATGGTCGCGCCGGGGGCCACACGTTGCAGCTTGGCGTCCAGCCGTTTGACCTGTGCCCGTGCCCGCTTCTCGCGGGCGGCTTCCACGCGGCTCTGCTCGAAATAGGGGCGCGTATTGCCTTCCAGCGTGGCCTCGCAGATGGGGCGGCCGTCCGCCGTCCAGCACCAGACGCGCCCGGCATCCCAGATGTCGTACCGGACTTCCACGGCCTCCCCGTGGAACTCCGCCAGCTCCGGCGCGTAGTAGCGCCCGGAGTAGAATTGCAGCCAGCCGTTGCGGGTGACGCGACGCACGCCCGGCATGAACAGTTCGGCCTCCATGCCCGGTTCCACCCGCATGGGCGAGAAACCCCGCGAGATAAAGGATTGCCAGTATTCCTCCGGGCTGTAGTGGCGCAGGCGGCCCTGCACGTCCCGGTAGCGGGGCAGGCCCCGGTGCGGCGTGGCGTTGTATTCTTCCACACGGGCCAGGATGTGGCGCTTGAAGGTCTCCCAGTCAGGCAGTACGGCCCGCTTGCCTTTTTTCAGGGCGGCCCGCGAGAGTTTGAAATTGCGGTGGGCCGCGTCCGCATCCATGAGCGCGCCGGTGTAGCTGGGCAGCCCCTGTGCCGCCCGTACGCAAATGGTCTTGACCGCGCGCTCCATGAGGCCTTTGCCCTGCGGCTGCCCCGGTATGGCGTTGGTGGGCGTGATGCCCAGACGCACCAGCATGCCCGTGCGGTCGTCCCGCAATTGCGCGTTGACGTATCCCGGCCCGTTGTCGGTGTAGAACATGGCCGGGATGCCGCCGTAGCAGCAGGCCATGCGCAGGGCGTCCAGCACGGTCAGGGCACTTTCGGACAGGGCCACGGAGATGCCCACACAGCGCCGGGTGGCTATGTCCAGAACAAGGGTGACCTCCGGCTTGAAGGGCTGGCCGTGGTCAGGGTGCAGCACCTCGGCGTCAAAGGTCGTGCCGTCAGCCGTGTAGGCGTCCGTGGGCCATAGTTCCTTGGTGTCGCGGCGCTGGTAGGGGCGCAGCTTCAACAGTGCGTTTTGCGTGGCCCGTCCGGCCTCGCGCTCAGGCTGGCTCATTTTGGCCAGCAGGCGGCGGCAGGCGTGGATGCTGGGCGGCGTTTCGCCGCGCTCGCGCATGGCCCTGCTCAAATCGGCATGGGCCAGCACCACGGTGGGGTGCTGCGGCTTTTGGTAGTGGGAAAGAAATTCGTCGGCCCATGCCGGAGCGTGCGTCGGGCGCGAAAACCGGGGAACAAGGCCCGCCTCGCCGCCAGCCAGATAATCGGCATACCAGCGATAAAGTGTGCGGACACCAAGTCCCTCCCCTCTGTTTTTCCCCAAGGCTGCCCGCACCTTCTGTGCGAGCAGGGGAGACAATTCTCCCAGCCGGAAGGCGGTGACGATATGTTCTATGGCCGCTTTTTTGCCTACCAGCGGCAAGAGGCGGTCAAGCTCACGGCAAAGGGCCAGACGGGCCGTCATGATGACCCGCTCCCTGTCGGAGAGGGCGCGGGGGGCAGGCTGTGCCGCCGCAGCGGGCAGGGCAGGGGAAGCGCAGCTGCCAATAGGTGCGCAAATTTTTGTTACCTGTTCAGATTCCTGCGCTTTTTCTTCGCACTTTCGCAAAAGCAGGGATGCCAGAAGGTCACGCGTCTCCGCAGGCATGGAGGACACCACCCACAGCTTGCCGCCGCCGCGCCCCTTGCGCGGGACGGATTGCCAGCCCTCACGCTTGGCGCGTCGCGTTACTGTGGAAATGGGTGTATCCCCTAAAAGGTGCGCAATTTCTTTAGAAGATAGTTCGCCGCGAATGAGCATGTCTTTTCCCTATTCGGAGCGAGGGTCGCAAAGATATTGCTCAGGAGCCCCTTTTGCTCTCAGCCAGTCAAGCACGCAAGGAGAGTGGAGTGTTCCATTTAGGGTGCGACGGACAGTTTCTACACTGACGCCGAGATCTTTTGCGAGAGATGCACATGAGTCCTTGCCATTTTTGCTCATAATTTCTCGGTTGCGCCAAATATATTTGGCCCTTTCGGCTCCAAGAGCGATGCGCTGCATTTTGTTCATCACTAGCTTTTTCCTAAGGGCGGCTTGGTTGACCAGCCCGCAATGTGGTTGCTAAGTTGGTTTTGGAAACCTTATTTCCAACTAACGCAAGATTTTTATGCGTTATTTTCTTGCAAAAGGCAAGATTTTTATGCGTAAAAAAATTGCAATAGTTTGTTTTTTAGAAAAACCTAATAAAAACAAAAGATTGCATTAAAATGACAGAAAAATCACTGAGCAAAAGTTTGGCAAGCGAAGTTTTGCGACCAGGAAAGACTCTAGGGCAACGGATACGGCAGGTTCGAAACAAGCTTTCACAAGACGCATTTGCCGTTAGTATAGGGATTAGCCGTGGATCTCTCAGTGCCTATGAAAGGGATGAAAGCCAGCCATCAGCAGATATTTTGAAAGAAATTTGTACAAAGTGGAAAATTTCAGCCGATTGGCTTTTATTAGGCAGCGAAGATCGCCCCCAAAAAACTATTTCATTTTTTGATGGTACAAGGGGGGTAAATGCGGCCTTATTATCAAAATCAATTTTAGTTGTCGAAGAAGGATTAAGTAAAAAAAACAAAATTCTTACTTCTGAAAAGAAAGCTGAACTAATTGCAGCAGTGTATGATTTTATAGCTTCTGAAGAGACAATAGATACGGCAAATATCATCCGCTTTATAAATGCACTTTACTAAAAGGGGGTAGTCATGGATAAATTGGAAGAAATCAAACGTATATTTGATAACGCGCCAGAAAATAATGGACCTAAAAAATTGCCGATAGTATTTCCATTTCTGGGAGGAGTGTTGGGGTAATAGGGAATAACAATACGATAGTTCAGACAGAAAAAGTTATTCACAGAAAACAATATTCGTTTAAACCAGGTGTGGAGCATATCTCGGAAGAGCAGGCTGCAAAAATAAAAGAAATGGTATTGAAAATATATGATGTGCAAAAAGCGGTGAAAAAGAATCCGCCCAATCCTAGAAATATCTGGAGAGCATTAAATAATCATTGCAAAGTTACCACATTCCGAGCAATTTTAGCCACAGATTTTGAGAAGGCTATGAAATTTCTACGTCAAAGGCTTAAAATCGAAAACTCATCTCCGTCGGCAGCTACAAAAAATCCTAATTGGAGGGAAGAACAATATAGGTCAATTCATTCTATCGCTAAGCGTTGCGGACTTGAAGAGCGGCTGTTGAATTATATGAAGAGAAATTTTCATGTTGAGCATTTACGAGAATTACAAAACGATGAATTAATGCGCGTTTATCGTTATATCGTTGGTGCAAAATCCCGGATGAAAAATCCTAGCTAACGGTTGAGGATTTACGCCAGAACCCACAGCCTGATAATTAACAATTCCAAGCGAGCCTCCCTTAAGCTAATGGAGTTCTGCCTTTCGACGTGTGTCAGATTTTTGCCACTCTAGACAGCATTGATAATTGAAAGCAGATCAGCCAGCTGCCAATAAGAGCGCAAAAAGTGCGCAAACACGTCCAAAATGGATGCATGTTTGCGCACTTTCTTTTTTTGTCGAAATTTCCCGGAAATCATTGCCCGGCGCGGCTTTCCCGTGTTATGCTGAACCTGAAACATGCTGCCAATAGCATCGCTCCCCTAGTTATTCCGGCAGGGCGGCAAATGATCCATCTTTTGCGCATGGTCATGACGCCAGATCTGGCCGGGAAAATGCCCGGTCAGCGCGTCAACGAAACGACATTCCGGTTCAGACTATTCCCCGTTTGCCTTGGCGCATGACACGCCGTCCTGAGCCTGCTGTCGTGACCGGCAGGGACACACGCGGCAGGCCCTGGTGGAAAGCGTGGATATGTTCGGTGCTTTCCTCTGCAATGGCCATACGGTGAGCGCCGGAGGCCAGCGCGGTGCCTGCGGTACCACCAAGAGCCCCTTTGGTACGGGCAAACCGGTCGTGCCCAATGGCCGTTGCCATGTCTGCCGCAAGGGGAAGTACAGAAAGATCTAGCGTTTACCGGGGCTCCGGCTTGTGGGGCCGTCGGTGAACAATGCCGCATCCGGGAACGAGAGGTGCCGTGAGGTGCGCCGTCGTGATGGTGGCAAACGCTCCGCCTTGGCGCTATCTTTGTCCCCGGACAGGCTGTCCAGGGCTGGAGGCTGGCCTCTGCGGCCACGTCCAGCCTTTTTTCTTTGAAGTGCGCCATCCCGGGGATGCAGCCTCCCTGCTGGAGAAGAACGGGCAGGACGTTTCCATGAGGCGTCGTGTATCAAGGAGATCGATCATGCTGGGAGCCATCATCGGTGACATGGTGGGCAGTCCTTACGAGTTCCATCCGTGGCAGGGGGCTGCGGAGGCCTTTCCTTTGTTTTCTCCCTGTTCCCGTTTCACGGACGATACGGTGATGACCGTGGCCGTGGCCCGGGGACTGATGCAGGCCTACGGGCAGGAACAGGCCTGCCGGGAGGCCTTCATCGACGCCATGCACGAATATGGCCGTGCCTACAGCCGGGCGGGCTACGGTCAGCGTTTTTTCCGCTGGATCGTCACAGGCAGCCGTGAGCCGTACAACAGTTTCGGCAACGGTTCGGCCATGCGTGTCTCGCCCGTGGGCTGGGCCTGTGACAGTCTGGAAGAAACGGAGCGTTATGCGGCCCTGAGCGCCTCCGTGACGCATGACCATCCCGAAGGCATCAAGGGGGCCTGCGCCACGGCCGCAGCCATCTTCCTGGCCCGGGACGGTGCCGGACGGGATGCCATCCGTGACTATGTCTCTTTCCGCTACGGGTATGATCTGGCCCGCAGCCTGGCCGAGATCAGGCCCGCGTACCGTCACAAGGAGAGCTGTCAGGAGTCCGTCCCCGAAGCCATCATCGCCTTTCTGGAAAGCCGTTCCTTCGAGGAGGCCGTACGCAATGCCGTCTGGCTGGGCGGCGACAGCGACACGCAGGCCGCCATCGCCGGGAGCATAGCCGAGGCTTTTTACGGCGGTGTGCCGCAGGATCT
>OHBM01002617.1_pt1 | contig 11777 bp, 10 predicted proteins | sample 1577251 | NCBI WGS metagenome assembly OHBM01 (sample SAMEA3541557, study PRJEB24748) | human gut metagenome | biome: human gut; feature: human-associated habitat; material: faeces | place: China | collected 2012
GTGGGCGACTGGCTGACGACGGACGCGAAGAAATTCCCGAAGGGATTGCGCGGCACGGCGGACAGGATCCATGAAAAGGGCTTTCGCGCGGGTCTCTGGCTCTCGCCGTTCGTCTGCCAGAAGGATTCGGAGATCTTCCGGCGGCACAAGGACTGGCTGCTGCGCGTAGACGGCAAGCCGTGGTACTGCGGCATGAACTGGGGCGGCTTCTATGCGATCGATTTTGACCATCCGCAGGCCGCGCAGTACCTGCGCGACGTATTCCGCCGCGTGTTCACCGACTGGGGCTTTGATCTTGTGAAGCTCGATTTCCTCTATGCCGCCGCGCCGGTCAATCTCCCGACGGAGAGCCGCGCAAAGCGCATGCGCCGCGCGATGGGTTTCCTGCGCGAGATGTGCGGCGAGCATCTCATCATCGGCTGCGGCGCGCCGCTCATGCCTGCGTTCGGGCTTGTGGACTACTGCCGTATCGGGTGCGATGTGGGGCTCGACTGGGACGGCTCGTTCATCATGAAAATGGCGCACCGCGAGCGCATCTCCACAAAGCATTCGCTTGAAAATACGCTCTTCCGCCGCGGTTTGAACGGCCGCGCTTTCGGGAACGATCCGGATGTGTTCTTCCTCCGCAGCGACAATCTCAAGCTCTCCGGCGGGCAGAAAACGATGCTTGCGCGCGCCGACGCGCTGCTCGGGAGCGTGTTCTTCACCTCCGACGACATGAACGCCTATGACGAGGAAAAGCGCGAGACCTACCGCGAGCTGCGCCGGCTGCTGGACGCGGAAAACGTGCGTGTACGCATGGACGGCATGCCGCGCATTGAATATACGCTCGACGGCGAGGAGCAGCGTCTCGCGCTGCCGTTCCTTACAGCCGATATGTGATACCCTGAAAGGAGGGAATTTTATGGAAGAAAGACGGGAAACGAATCCCCGCGTAAACTTCCTTATCAACATTGCGTACTGGGCGGTGATCGTTGCGATCATCTTCCTGGTGTTCAAGTACCTCATCAACATAATGATGCCGATCTTCCTCGCGTTCATTTTCGCGGCGGTCGTGCGTCCGATCTCCCGCGCGCTGAGCCGGGAAACGCGCTATGTCCGCGGCAAGGACGGGAACAAGGTCCTCGTGAAGCGGAAATTTCATATGAACCGCAATGTGGCCGGCATCATCAGCGTGCTTGTGCTGTTCATCGTCGTCGGCGGCCTTCTGACGCTCATCGTCGTCCGCCTGACCGATACGATCGTGGATTTCGTGTCGTTCGCGCCGACGTTTTATGAACAGAGCGTCCTCCCCGGCATCACAAAGCTCTATAACTGGGTGCTGGAGGTAGGCGAACGGTTCGATGTGTCCATCATGGACGCTATTGAGCAGGCCCTGCCCGGCATGATCTCCAATCTCGGCAGCACGGTCACCAACCTATCCGGCAAGATCGTCAGCGGCATCACCGGCATTGCGAGCCGCCTGCCGAGCATATTGCTCAACAGCATCATCTGCCTGATCGCCACGGTCTTTATTTCCGTGGACTTTGACCGCATCAGGCTCTTCATTCGGAAAAACCTGCCCGAAAAACCGCTGCGCGTTGCGGTGAATGTCAAGAACTCGTTCCTTGAGATGATCTGGCAGTTCATCAAGTCCTATGCCATCATCTTCTGCATTACCGTGGCGGAGATCACTGTCGGCCTTCTGATCGTCGGCGTGGGGAACCCGCTGCTTTTCGGTATCCTCATCGGCATTTTTGATGCGCTGCCCATCGTCGGCAGCGGCATGATCCTTCTTCCGTGGTCGATCATCACGCTTCTCACCGGCAACACGATGCGCGGTCTCGGCATCCTCATCATCTATGCCGTCGTTGTAATCGCGCGCCAGATCATTGAGCCGAAGATCGTCGGCAAGCACGTCGGTCTGCGCCCGATCGTAACGCTCACGTGCATGTACGCCGGTTCCAAGCTCTTCGGCGGTCTTATCGGTCTTTTTGGTCTGCCGATCACCGCCGCCATTATCATGGATCTCAACTCGAGCGGTATTTTCCATATCTTCAACTCCGTGGGGGATGACCTGAACGACGGGGACGAAACGGGAGCCGGCGAAGCGGAAACAGGCGAAGCCGGGACGAACGAATCCGGAACGGACGGAGAGAAAAACGCATGACGATCAATATTTTGGCCATTGGCGACGTTGTCGGACAGACCGGCCTTGCCTTTCTCAAGGAGCATTTAAAGCCGCTCCAGAAGCTCAAGGGCGTTTCCTTCACCGTTGTGAACGGGGAAAACGCCAACGTTGTCGGCATCACGCCCGCGCAGGCGGACGCCATTCTCGCCGCCGGAGCGGACGTTGTGACGCTCGGCAACCACACATGGACGCGCTGGGAACTGCAGCCGTATCTCGACGAGAAGGCGCGCATCCTGCGCCCGGCCAATTACGCCCCGCAGTGCCCCGGCCGGGGCGATGCGACGTTTACAACGCCGTTCGGCCCCATCCGCGTCATCAATCTTCTGGGGCGGTTTTCTCTCGATACGAACACCGATAACCCGTTCCCGACGGTGGACGCGCTGCTCGCGGAAAATCAGACGCGCATGGTGCTTGTTGATATGCACGCCGAGGCGACGAGCGAAAAGCTCGCCATGGGCTGGTTTCTCGATGGGCGCGTCTCCGCCGTGTGGGGCACGCATACGCATGTCCAGACCTCGGACGCGCGTGTTTTACCGCGCGGCACGGGATACATTTCCGATCTCGGCATGACGGGGCCGAGCGAATCGGTGCTCGGCATCGCGCCGGAGCAGTCCATCCGCAAATTCCTCGGCGATCCCCCGCGCCGGTACGAGCAGGCGAAGGGCCCCGGAAAGCTCGAGGGCGCGGTTTTCACCGTCGATACCGAGACCGGCGCATGCACCGCGGTCGAAGCGATCCGCATAACGCCATGATCCGGATCATTCATGCGGCTGATCTGCATCTCGATTCTCCCTTTGAATCGCTTGACGCGGAAAAGGCGTCCGTCCGCCGCAGCGAGCAGAGAGCGCTTTTAGAGCGCATCGCGGCGGAGGTAAATCAGCGAAATGCCGATCTCCTGTTCCTTGCCGGAGATCTTCTGGACAGCGGCAGCGCCTACGCCGAGACCGGCGAGGCGCTGCTTGCCGCGCTCGGAAAGGTGCGCGTCCCCGTATTTATCGCGCCGGGAAACCATGACTGGTACTCCCGGCGCTCGCCGTATGCGCTCCTGCCCTTCCCGGATAACGTCCATATCTTCCGCACGCCCCGTCTGGAGAGCGTTTGCCTGCCCGAGCTCGGCGCGCACGTCTGGGGCGCGGGCTGAATTATCAGAGCGTTATCATCTGAATCTTTCAATTGTTTTATTGACAGGCTCCATGCGTGCAGGACAAAAAAAAGAGGCACTTCGTCAGATTAGGGAGCATGAGGCAGACATTGTGATTGGAACACATGCCGTTATTCAGGAAAAAGTTGAGTTCGATGATCTGGCACTTGTAATTACAGATGAGCAGCATCGCTTCGGAGTCGCACAGCGTGATGCTTTAAGCAAGAAAGGTCATACTCCGCACGTGCTTGTAATGAGCGCGACACCAATTCCAAGAAGTCTGGCGATGATTCTTTATGGAGACCTTGATATTTCTATTATGGATGAGCTTCCGGCAAAAAGGCTGCCAATAAAAAATTGTGTGGTCAATATTTCATACCGTCCAAAGGCATATGCCTTTATTGAGAAGGAGGTTGCCTTTGGAAGACAGGTTTATGTAATCTGCCCGATGGTCGAGGAAAACGAAGCATTGCATGATGTTGAGAATGTAACGGACTATACGGGGCTTCTTCGGGAGAAGCTGAATACGAAGATCCGCGTGGAAATGATCCATGGTAAGATGAAGGCCGATCAGAAGCAGGAAATCATGGATCAGTTTGCAAAAGGAAATATCGATGTTTTAGTTTCCACAACCGTGATTGAAGTCGGAATTAATGTGCCGAATGCAACCGTTATGCTTGTGGAGAATGCAGAACGATTCGGTCTGGCGCAGCTCCATCAGCTCCGGGGCAGGATCGGACGGGGAAAAGAGCAGTCCTACTGTATTTTCATGAATCATTCCGAGAAACCGGAAAACAATAAACGCTTAAAGATTCTGAATGATTCCAATGACGGCTTTTATATTGCAGAACAGGATTTGAAGCTGCGAGGCCCTGGTGATCTGTTTGGAATCCGGCAGAGCGGATTAATGGAATTTAAGATTGCGGATGTTTATCAGGATGCAGCTCTTCTCAAAAAAATAAGCCAGACGGTAGATCATCTGCTTGCAGAAGATGAAGAGCTGATACAAAATTCAAATGGCGCATTAAGGGAATATATGGAAGAGAATACGATGAAACTGATTGACTTTAAGTCGATCTGAAAGTAAGATATTTGGGAAGGATTGGTGAACCGATTGAGTAAAAAAATTGCAGTAGTAACAGATTCAAACAGCGGAATAACGCAGAAGGAAGCAAAGGAGCTTGGGTTATTTGTGCTTCCAATGCCTTTTATGATTGATGATGCGGAGTACTTTGAAGACATCAGCCTGACACAGGAGGGTTTTTATGCGATGCTTGAGGGCGGTGCCAGTGTGGTAACCAGCCAGCCTTCCCCGGATTCGGTCATGAAGCTGTGGGATGATCTCCTTGCAGACTATGAGGCGCTTGTTTATATCCCGATGAGCAGCGGATTATCCGGATCCTGCCAGACCGCAGTCATGTTATCACAGGAAGCAGATTACGCAGGCCGTGTCCATGTTGTCAATAACCAGCGTATTTCGGTCACCCAGCGGCAGTCCTGTCTGGATGCTTTACTGCTTGCAGAATGGGGACTTACCGGTGCAGAAATCAAGACATTTCTGGAAAATGATAAATTCAATTCCAGTATTTATATTATGTTAGATACACTTGTATATCTGAAAAAAGGCGGTCGTATCACTCCTGCTGCCGCAGCAATCGGTTCATTACTGAAGCTGAAGCCGGTGCTTACCATTCAGGGAGAAAAGCTTGATGCATTTTCCAAAGCAAGAACCGTATCCCAGGGAAAGCAGACTATGATATCTGCTATCCGTAAGGATATGGAAACTCGTTTTGGCGGTGCAACACCGGAAAATATCTGGTTAGAGATTGCTTATACGAAGGATCTGGAAACTGCCCTGCAGTTTAAAGAAGAATTATTAAAGGAATTCCCGGAATTTGAAATTGTCGTGCAGCCCTTATCCTTAAGTGTGGCCTGTCATATCGGACCGGGTTCCCTTGCAGTTGCATGCTGCAAAAAAATCAGGAAAGAGGTTTAATAAATGGCAAAGGAAGCGGTTTATGACGCTTCCAGTATTACGGTGCTGGAAGGCTTGGAAGCGGTCAGGCGAAGACCGGGAATGTATATTGGAAGTGTTTCTACGAAGGGCTTAAACCATTTGATTTATGAAATCGTAGACAATTCCGTGGACGAACATCTTGCCGGTTACTGTGACAAAATCTGGGTAACGCTCGAGGAAGACGGATCGGCAACTATTGAAGATAACGGACGAGGAATTCCGGTCGGACTCCATGAGAAGGGAATCAGTGCAGAACGTCTGGTGCTTACGACGCTTCACGCAGGCGGTAAATTCGACGATTCCGCATATAAGACAAGCGGAGGTCTGCATGGTGTTGGTTCCTCAGTCGTAAATGCCTTATCCACGTATCTGACCATTCAGGTAAAGAGCGGTGGAAATCTTTATGAAGACCGTTACGAAAGAGGAATCCCTGCGGTAGATTTGATAGACGGACTTCCCCCTGTGATCGGAAAAGCAAGAGGAACCGGCACGAAGATTAATTTTCTGCCGGATGATACCATTTTTGACCGTACACGGTTTAAGGAAGATGATATCAAGAGCCGTCTGCATGAAACAGCATACTTAAATCCGTTACTTACCATTATTTTTGAAGATAAAAGAAAAGAAGTAACAGAGCATGTGGAATATCATGAGCCGGATGGAATCATCGGATTTATCAAGGATATGAACAAATCCACGGAAACCATCTGTGACGTCGTTTATTTTAAAGGCGAGAGTGAAGGCATTTCCGTAGAAGGTGCCTTCCAGTATATTAATGAATTCCATGAGAATGTTTTGGGGTTCTGTAATAATATTTACAATGCAGAAGGCGGTACGCATCTTACCGGCTTTAAAACTGCGTTCACGAATATTATCAATACTTATGCCAGAGAGTTGAATATCTTAAAGGAAAAGGATGTCAACTTTACCGGTGCCGATGTGCGTAACGGTATGACCGCTGTGATTTCCGTCAAGCATCCGGATCCCCGTTTTGAAGGACAGACGAAGACGAAGCTCGATAACCAGGATGCAGCAAAGGTCGTTGCGAAGGTTACCGGTGATGAACTGGTCCGCTATTTTGACCGTAATTTAGAGACCTTAAAGAGTATCATTGGCTGTGCCGAAAAGGCGGCCAAAATCCGTAAAACCGAGGAAAAAGCAAAGACCAACATGCTCACGAAGCACATTTAAAGAAAAATTATTTCCAGATGATTAAAGAACAGGAAGCTGGATACATCATTTCTCAATCCGGAAAGCTTGGTAAGTCATATATTGGTATACAGTTTCCGGATAAAATGGAACAGCCATTGAACACTTTGAAGAGACTTGGAAATACCTATCTAAGTAGCATAGATTTTCAGGTTGTGGATCATGAATATGCTTCGTATTATGAACGGATGATAGAAGATTCTTATGGAAATTCCGGCGAAGTAGGAAAGGGAAATCCGTTGCTGAATTTTTCATTTATGTTTACTTATTTATGCGACAGCGAAATGGAAAGAAAAATGTATGATGCTGTTGTGAAAAAGTATTTTGCAGATAATGCTTTAGTGGCTTCATCGTGTAATGGTTCTGAACAGAAAGTGGTAGACAGTATATCTACATTTGGCTTGTTTGATATGCATTGCTGCAGAAATGTAAATATAGATATTATTTCTAAATTATTTGGATAAAGGAGAAAATAAGATGCCAATTACAATTTCAAAATATGGAAAAACAAAACAATATGATGAACCATTGCATGTAAAGCCGGCTTCTACACAGGAGTTATTTCCGGTCAGAGCTATTGATGAAACAGGAATATTTGATCTCGGAAATGGAAAATATTCTAAATGTTTTATTTTAACAGATATTAATTTTGCCGGTGTAACAGATCAGGAACAGAAACAGCTGATTATTAACTTTAGCCGTGTATTAAACAGTATGCCGTGCCGCTTTATGTATACAATCGCTAATGAATATGTAGATGAGGACAGCTTTAATCGAAGAATCCTTTACAAAATGTATGGAGACGATCTGGACGAGCTGAGAGAGAATTTTAATATCATTATCAAGGATAAGCTATCTGATGCAAAACAGGGCCTATATCAGACGATATATCTGACACTGACAATTCAGAGTGATGACTGGAGAGAAGCGAGAAGTAATTTTGCTTCTATTGAAGCAACATTAAGGAGTGCCTTTATTCAGATTGGCATAAATGGAATGGCAGGTTCGGAAATCCAGCCTTTGGATGTTAATCGAAGGATGCAGGTATGGTATAACTTTACGCATTCCGGCACTAGGACAAATTATAAATTTGATTACATAAGGGAGAGAGATAATCATGTATCCTGGCTTGATACGGTTTCTCCGGGAACAGCAGTTTTTTACAACGACTATTTTATTATGAATGGTTTTTATGGACGTGTCATGTATATATCTGATTATCCAAAGGCACTTGAGTCAGATATTATTTCGGAAATATCAAAAATTAACTGTACGAGTTATGTCAGTGTATGTAATGAGCTGCTTGATTTAACAGGCTTGAAAACAGAGATATCAAGGAAGCATTCTTCTGTTGGTATGCAGATTGAAAACGAAAAGCAACGTAATAGAAATAATAATGACTTTCTCTCTGATGCCAGTGATAAATTACTTGATGAGAGAAAAGCACTTGTGAATTATGCACGTGCTGTAGATGATGGCGATGATCATTATTTTAATACAACAATATTGATTGTGTTTATGGCTGAGAATATGGAGAATCTGACAAAGCTGACAGATAAAATCAAGTCAACTGCATCAATAAAATCTGTAACGGTAGATGTTTGTTTTCATATGCAGAGAGAAGCTCTTAATACAGCTTTTATGTTTGGAGTCCAGGAATATAAAAGGGTATGTAACTTCAGTGCACCTTGTCTTGCCATGTTTATGCCATATAAGACGCAGGAGCTGAATGATGAGAACGGAATTTATTATGGAATCAACCAGCTATCGCAAAATGGAATTTTTGGTAATAGAAAATTACTGCAGAATTATAATGGTTTGATTCTTGGAAAGTCCGGATCCGGAAAATCTGTTTTTGCAAAGTCGGATATTATCAGTAACTGTGCATTATATCCGGAAGACCAGGTTATTATCATAGATCCGCAAGACGAGTATAGACCGCTGGCATCGGTAGTAAATGGTACAGTAATTTCTTTTGATTCCCAAAAGGAAGTTTATGTGAATCCAATGGATGTAGATTTTACCGGAGTCGGTTATTCGGATTTACAGGAGATTATTGCAGATAAAACAGATTTTATTTTTAACTTGCTTTCAAGTTGTATGAGAAGAGATATTGATGCAGAAGAGCAAGGCGTTCTTGGGGAAGTCATTGAAGCCGTATATTCAGAAAATTATGCGTGGAGAAAACGCATTAATAACAGTGAACAGGAAATTAATGAATATGCTGTTCCAGATTATATGAAATCAAAGCAAAATAACCTGCCGGTGTATTCTGATCTGTCACCACAGGAGCAGGTAAGAGAATATTCACCTACTTTACAGGATGTATATCAGCATTTAAAGGACAAGAACCTGCCTGTTGCAAATAAGCTGGCGGCCCATATGCAGATTTTTGTAAATGGTTCTCTGAATTTGTTTAACCATCGAACTAATATTGATTTGAATAAAAAGTTTCTTGTATTTGATTTAAGCAGTATTAAAGAGAATCTTAGAGTAACCTCCATGCTTGTAATGCTTGAAATTATTCGTGATAAAACAAAAGTTAATTTTAAAAATGGCTTTTGGACGCATCTCTATATAGATGAATTTCATGAGCTTCTTGGAATTGATAGTGTGGCTAAGTTTATCATTAAACTGTGGAAGGAAATTCGTAAAAATCATGGTGTATTAACTGGTATAACGCAGAATATGACGGATTTGCTTAACAATTCAGCACAGAGTGAAAATATTGCGGCCATTCTTTCAAATACGGAATATTTTGCACTTTTAAACCAGTCCACCATTGATCGTGATATTTTGATGCGATTTTTACCGCAGATAAGTCCGGCTATGTTCAACTATGTAGAAGGAGCAGCATCCGGTACCGGACTCCTGAAGATGGGAAGTATAACAGTGCCTTTTGATTTCCGGATGAATAAGGAGAGCCGGATATATCAAATTGTAAATACGGACGGAGTTAATTCATAGGGGAAGCAGCAAGAAAGGCGGTGATGAATTCATGGGATTCAATGAAAAAGCAAAGAAAGAGTTCGTAAATGATATGGATTCTTTTTCCGAAAAAAGAAGACCAACTTTTGAGCTGGGTAAAACAGAAAATCTTATGACACAATATACTTCTGCCGCCAGTTCGGAAAGTTTTCATGCAGATTTTTTAAGAAAAGAGACACCTGAATCCGGTATTGCAGATAATACATCAGCTGAAAATGCAGAAAAAACATTTAAGAAACAAATGCAGGGGATTTCTGCATGGGAACATCAGAAGCATATTGGAGATTCGGAGTCAACTCATACAGAAAAAGAAGCATCATCTGCAAGCTTTAATAGCAGAAATGCAGAGAATACAACTTTTTCATCGTATACGGATACTGGAGGTGGAGCATCTTTTACGACACAGCGTCAAGAGAATGGTAATTTCGGCAAGGGAAAAGTACAGCTGAACTCATTTAAAAATCGGACGGATAAGCAGACTTTTAAGGCAAAAACTGAGCATTTTATGGATACAGGTGGAAGAGCTTTTGAAGCTGTAAAGCCAGAAGAGAATGAAGCGGCTGCATCTACAATTGACGATAAAGCAATTCTCGCTACAATTGTGCTGCATGAAAAAATCCAGGAAAAAAAGAAACGTCTCAGAGATATTCAGATTGAGAAAAAAGATGAGGTAAGGCAATTACAGCAGTTTGTCCGAAAAGAGCAGCAGAATAGTTCCGATACTCTTGGATTTTCAGAATCAAGTGCTGAATTTACAGATAAGAATGAAAGATTTCTGGATAAATATTTTAATGCTTTTAAAGAAAAAGATTTGAGCATGTTTGAAAGAGAAAATCTTACTGCTGTTCCGGCAGGAGTCATGACGGATCAAACCAGACAGGGTATTGTAACTGCACTTCAATTAAAGGAAGGGGGACAAAAAAGTGGAAATAATGTTTCTGGTTTCAATAATGAATCAGTATTTGATAAAAAGAGCGAGTCCAACGGAAAACAAAGTGATGTGGAAACTGCTGTAAGTGTTTCTGAGACAGGAAAAGAAGAAAAGTTTTCAAAGACAACCGTTAATGCAGGTGATAATAAAGAGAAAAAATCAGTAGACTCTTATTTCAACAAGGAATCTGATAAAGCAAATACAGGAACTGAAAAACTGTCAAATAAGGAAAAACTGGAATTAAAGAAATCAGAACAGAGGACAGCAAAGAAAGCGGAAAGTAAGGCTACAAAAAGGGCTGCTGCAATGGCGGCAGTATCAAATATGCTTAGGGCAAAAAAAGAACTGCAAAATTCAGTAGGAGATATGAATTCTACTGGAAATCTGCTTAAAGATGGCAGTGGTGGAATGATAAAAGCAGCCATAAGCGGAATAAAAAATTTTATTGTAAATAAGATGCGGGGATTATTGCTAAAAGTTGCGTCAGCAATTATCGGTGGCTTATTACATATTTTGACAATGGCAACACCGCTTATTATGGTAGTCGTGATTGTAATTGCGATTATGACAACTTTTATGTCTGTATTTACGGATTCAACGAATATCCCGGATGGTGACGGATATGTGTATTCATTCCTGGATGATGAGGAAATCAATAACATTATAGAAAGTCAGTATTTGAACTTTCCGGATACGATGAATTATTTAACAGAAGGTGTTCTTCGTTATGCATTATCTAAAGTGGGATGTGCGTATGATCAGGCACAGCACTGGAATACAACGGTAGATATATTTGACTGTAGTTCACTTGCTTATCGCACTTATAGGGAGATAGGCATAGACATTTCAAACAGTGGTGTCTATTCAGCTGCGGAAATATGCCGTGAAGCAGCTGAAAGTGGGTTTATTGCATATGGTGATTTGCAGCCTGGAGATTTGATTTTCTATGGAGGGCGTGATAATGGAAGATATTTAGGCATATACCATGTAGCCATATACGTAGGGGATGGGAAAATGGTAGAAGCAAGGGGACGATCATCAGGAGTTGTATATTGTGATGTCCGGACGGCAAATATTGTTGGGTATAGCAGATATATATGATTTTTTGTTTTTTGTATCTGTTTTTTTGAATTATATAGTTTTCATGCAACAGATTTAAGAAAAGCAATATCGTAAAATGAATATGCAGGAATATTTTGTATGGAGGTAAAGGAAGATGGCAGACGAAATTGCACAGGTATGTCAGATGGAGATTGAAGGAACAACTATGGTCATTAAAGGCTCTGTTAAAGTGATTTCCTGGCTTGCCCAGGCTATTAAA
>OHBM01002618.1_pt1 | contig 11771 bp, 10 predicted proteins | sample 1577251 | NCBI WGS metagenome assembly OHBM01 (sample SAMEA3541557, study PRJEB24748) | human gut metagenome | biome: human gut; feature: human-associated habitat; material: faeces | place: China | collected 2012
CATTCTTTTACTATTCCTTAATTAATGTGAAGGGTGTCCTCCGCCACGATGGTGGCGATGTTCTGGTTGCTGTAAGTCCCGTTGAAGTGCCATGTCACGTTCACCGGTACGTCCGTGCCGGACGTGACATCCACGCTCGTGCTGCCGAGGAAGGTCTGCGTCAGGGGGACATTGTCAAGGCGGATGGCCTTGGAGGACGCGTACGACACATTGCCGCCGACGGTAAACACAACGTCGCTGGTGCGGTCACCCGTTACGAGCGCGTACGACTCGACGTAAGTGTCGAGCTTGAGCGTTTTCGTGCCGCCGCTGCCGGTCACCGTCCACTTGACGACGATGTTGATGTACGTCCCCGTGTCCGAGCGGAACTCGCCGCTCTGGTCCTGGACGGGCACCGCCGTCGGCTGCACAGTGGGTACCGGCGTTTCGGTCGGGACGGGCGTTGCTGTAGGAACAGCGGTCGGGACGGCTGTCGGAACAGGTGTCCCGGTCGGCTCCGGTGTCGCCGTGGGGGGCGTCGTGGCCGTCGGTTCGGGCGTTGCGGTCGCCGTCGTCCCGGGATTTTGCGTATCCAAAGCATTGTTTTTCGATATACGGAACACAACAAAAATGCCGACAGCGACAAGCAGGAAAACGAGGATCAGAATGGGAGCCGCGGATTTTTTCATGGAGAATACCTCCCTATCATTATTTCATCAGGAGATCGATCGCCTTGTCCAATTCAGAAAGCGTTTCGGTGTCCCCTTTTTGGACGGCGTCGATGACGCAATGGTTCATATGGTCGCGCAAAATTATTTTGCAGATGTTGTTGATCGCGCTGCGCACGGCGGCAAGCTGTACGAGCACCTCGGCGCAGTCGCGCCCGTCGTCGATCATGCGCTCAACGGCGTGCAGATGTCCGATCACGCGCGCCAGACGGTTCTTTACGGTTTTGGTGTTCTGGTGCGTATGCGCGTGGGAGTGAGAATGCACCGTTCCGTCGGCATGGACATGAACGTGCTCCTCCGCGGTATGCATGGATTCCGTATGTTCCATAACGTCTCACTCGCCCTTCGTCATGTGCTGCGCGGCAACGCGCAGCATCATTCGTTTCGTTTCCCCGGAATCGAACTTTACCTCGACCAGCGCGTCGCCGCCCATCGGCGTCATCTTTTCGATCACGCCCTTACCGAACGCCTTATGTACCACGCGGTCGCCCTTTTTGAAGTCCGGCGCTTTCGGCGCGGACAGGACGGTCTTCGGCTTTTCCGGAGCCGCGCGCTTTGTCGCGCCGGTCCGTCCGGTGCGTGCAGCATAGCTCGTGCCAAAGCTGCCGGGCCGGTAGGACACCCCTCCGCCGGAATAGCCGGAGGCGCCTCCGCCCCATGTTCCGCTTCTTCCGGAGATGAATGTGCCGTCATCATCCCAGAGATTCGCTTTCTTTTTCGCAAGCCCCTGCCGGTCGAGCAGCGTCTGGGGTATCTCCTCGGTGAAGCGGGACGGAAGGTTGGCCGATGTGCGGCCATAGAGCATGCGCTGCGCGGCGCAGGTGATATAGAGCTTTTCCCGCGCGCGGGTGATCGCCACATAGCAGAGACGGCGCTCCTCCTCCATATCCTCGCTCTGGCCGATGGCCTGCATGCTCGGGAACAGGCCCTCCTCCGCGCCGATAATGAACACGACCGGAAATTCCAGACCCTTTGCCGCGTGCATCGTCATCATGACGGCGGCATCCTCGGCGCGGTCGTAATTGTCCAGATCGGTATAGAGCGCTACCTCGTCCAGATACGAATAGAGATCGAGGTCAGGGTTGGCTTCCACGCTCTTCACGATGCTGGACTTGAGCTCGGCGATGTTTTCAAGGCGGGTGACATTTTCGTCGCCGCCTTTCGTCTCGAGTGCCAGCGCGTAGCCGGTGCGCTCGACCACCGCGTCGTAAAACTCATCAAGCGGCAGCGCAGAAACCGCTTCCTGCAGCTCCGCGATCATACGGCAGAACTCCTCCATCCGCTTTCCGGCGGCGATGCCGGTGCGGTGAGATGCCGTGGTCATCGCTTCAAAAACGGAAATGTTCTCCGCCGCGGCGATCTCGCGGATCTTTTCCAGACTTGTCGCCCCGATGCCGCGCGGCGGCTCGTTCACAATGCGCAGAAGCCGCGTTTCATCCGTAGGGTTCGCGATCACGCTGAGATATGCCAGAATATCCTTGACCTCGGTGCGGTCAAAGAAGCGCGTGCCGCCGAAAATGCGGTACGGAATGGAGCGGCGCTTGAGCGCAAGCTCGATGCTGCGCGACTGCGCGTTCGTCCGGTAGAGCACGGCGAAATCACGCATGGGGCGGCGCGCGGAGGCGATGGTACGCGCGACAAAGTCGGCCTCGTCATCCTCATTCCGCGCCTCGAAGAGCGTGACGGGGTCGCCGCCGGACTGCGCCGTCCAGAGCGTTTTGCCCTTGCGCTCGTGGTTGTTTGCGATGACGGCGTTCGCCGCGGCGAGAATGTTGCCGGTCGAGCGGTAATTCTGTTCGAGCCGGATGACACGTGCGTCCGGGTACTGCTTTTCAAAGGAGAGGATATTTTCGATCGTCGCGCCGCGGAATTTATAGATGCTCTGGTCGTCGTCGCCGACAACGCAGATGTTCCGGCTGCCGCTCGCCATGAGCGCGGCAAAGAGATATTGCAGATGGTTCGTGTCCTGATACTCGTCGATGAGGACGTATCGGAATTTTTTCTGATAATATGCGAGCACATCCGGCTCGTCCTGCAGAAGACGGACGGTATAGTATATGAGATCGTCGAAATCCATAGCTCCGGCGTCCTGCAGGTGTTTGGCATAGGCTGCATAGATCTTCGCCGTGCGGATGCGGCGGATATCACCGGAGCGCTCCTCGGCGGCGACAGCCTCCTCCGGCGAGACGAGCGAGCCCTTGTACCGGCCCGCCGCGGCAAGCATGGCCTTCGGCGGGAACACCTTGTCGTCCATGTTCATATCGCGCAGAATGCGCTTCATAACGGAGAGACTGTCCGCCTGATCGTAGATCGTGAAGCTGTTCGGAAAACCGAGACGGTCGGCGCAGCGACGCAGGATGCGCACGCATGTGCCGTGGAACGTGAGCGCCCAGACATCGCGCCCGATCTCTCCGAGCTTGGCTTCCAGACGGTTTTTCAGCTCGTCCGCAGCCTTGTTCGTAAACGTGATCGCGAGCACCTGCCACGGCGCCGCGGGATCGACGGCGCACAGGCAGCGGATATCGTCCGTCACGTCCGTGCGTCCGGCTGCGGCGTCCTCGATCGCGGCGAGCATCGTCTCGTCCGCATCGGGCGGAAGCTCTCTCGTGTCCGCGCCGCGGCCAAACTGCAGGATGTTGGCCACGCGGTGGATCAAGACCGTCGTTTTCCCGCTGCCGGCACCCGCGAGCAGAAGCAGCGGGCCTTCCGTCGTCAGAACAGCTTCGCGCTGTTCCGGGTTCAGATTGGCATATTCTTTTTCAATGATCTGCCGCCGCGCGGCGGCAAACCGGCGGGAAAAGTCCTCGGTCATGGAGAGATATCCTCGGTTTCTTAGTCTTTGAAGAACAGGTGCTTGACGCGCTTATAGATAAAGAACGTGATCGCGCCGTTGGCGCCCGCTTTGATAAGATTGAAAAGCAGGATGAACGGCATGAGCGAGAGCACGGCGGACACCGTGCCGCTGTTCACCGCGCCCATCAGAAAATACGGCGTGATGACGAGATTGGCAAAGAACATGCACACGACCATCGTCAGCGTGCCGATGCCGATGGCGACCGCGGCCATTTTCTTCGTTTTGTGTTTCCGGTAGAAAAGGCTCGACGAGAGCACATACGCGCCCGTCGCGACAATGTGCATGATGATGCCGTAGATCCCGCTCTGGGCGCTCACGGTAAAGCCCTGAATGAATGCGGCAATCAGCGTGACGATAAATCCCGCAGCCGGGCCGAACGCAAAGCCGCAGATCAGAATGGGAATATCCGCCGGGTCGTATTCAAGGAACGCGACCGCCGGAAAGATCGGAAAATGAATCAGCGCAACAAAGCAGACGGAGAGTGCCGTCAGGATCGCCATCGTCGTCAGTTTACGGGTGTTTGTCATGGGAAAAGCCCCCTTAAAAAAAATTCGTCCGAAGAAAGCCATTCTCCGGGCGCAGCACAAGAATGTAAGGAGAGCCTTACCGCTTCTTCTTCCATCCAGACTATACTGTCGGTCTCGGAGTTGCACCGAATCTGCCTTACGGCTCGCGGACTTTACCGCCGGTCGGGAATTTCACCCTGCCCTGAAGAATAGTTCCATATTCAGATATCCGTATTATAGCACGCCCCGCAAAAAAATCAAGAGCTTTGACAATCCGGCCGAAAAACCTTACAATAGCCGCAAAAGGATGTGATGCGCATGGGCGAGCCGACCTGCACCTTTACGGGCCACCGGGCCGAAAAGCTGCCATGGGGCTATAACGAAAACGATCCGCGCTGCCGGAGACTGAAACGGACGCTGTACGATACGCTGGAAGCGGTATACGAATCCGGCTTTCACCGGTTCATCTGCGGCATGGCCGAGGGGTGCGATCTCTATTTCTGCGAGGCTGTTCTCGCGCTGCGCGAGGATCACCCCGATATAACGCTTGAAGCCGCCGTCCCGTTCGCCGGACAGGCGGAGCACTGGGGCACGGCGCAGCGGCAGCGGTACGAAGCCCTTCTCGCGCGCTGCGATACCGTTACCGTGCTGCAGGACCATTACTCCCCCGGCTGCATGATGAAGCGCAACCGGTACATGGTCGATCACGCCGATCTCATCATCGCCTGCTACGACGGCAAATCCGGCGGCACGCTCAACACGCTGCGCTACGCCATCGAGCGCGATATCCAGATCGTGCATCTGCCGCTGGAAAATGTATAGGAGCAGGGGCATGGATTTTAAAACGATCGATAAGTCAAACTACCGGGAATGCATGGAATTGCAGGTCGAGGAAAGCCAGAAGTACTTTGTCGCAGACAATACGCGCTCCCTCGTTGAAGCCGCCTATGAGGACGGGCTGTACACGCTCGGGGTATACGATGGCGATACCATGGTCGGGTTTGTTCTGTACGACTACGACGACACCTATCCCGGCTGGTCGATGAGCCGGTTTATGATCGGCCGTCAGTTTCAGGGTAAAGGGTCTTCTTAAGGCACAGCCTCGGCCTGCCCACCGTAAGAAAGTGGGTGTGGTGCTAAGTGGCGGTGGCGCTAAAGGCATGGCGCACATCGGTGTTCTGAAAGTTATAGAAAAAGCCGGTATTCCTATTGACTATGTGGTAGGTACCAGCATGGGATCTATCATCGGTGGTCTTTACTCTATCGGTTATTCTCCCGAGCAACTTGACAGCATGGTACGCCGTCAGGACTGGACTTTCCTTTTGAGCGACAAGATACCGAGAAGTGAACAAAATCTATCTGAACGCGATGCCTCACAAAAGTATGTGTTTTCTATTCCTTTCGGTAAAGGGGTAAAAGCCGAAGTTTTCGGTGGACTGATAAGAGGGCAAAATCTTGCCAACTTGTTCAGTGAGCTTACTATCGGTTATCACGACTCCATCAATTTTAATAAGTTGCCTATTCCTTTTGCCTGTGTTTCCGAGAATATTGTAAATGGCAATGAGGTTAATTTTCATGAAGGTGTATTGGCCACTGCTATGCGTGCCAGCATGGCCATCCCCGGAGTCTTTACTCCGGTCAGGCTAGACAGTATGGTACTGGTAGACGGTGGTGTAGTAAATAATTATCCTGTAAATGTGGCGCGTGCCATGGGAGCAGACTTAATTATCGGGGTGGATGTTCAAAGTGAACTTAAGCCTGCCGGAGAATTAAATAGTGCCGGTGCCATATTAGGGCAATTGGTGAATCTCATGGGGCAGGATTTATATAAGAAGAATCTGAAAGAAACGACTACTTATATTAAGGTAAACGTAGAGGGTTATTCTGCCGCCAGTTTTACTCCCTCCGCCATCGATACTCTGATAATGCGTGGCGAAGAAGCTGCCATGGCACAGGATAGTGCATTAATGGCTCTGAAAAGCCAGTTGGGGCTGGATAGTACTTATATGCCCCAACCGATTCCTTCTTATCCCTACTCGCCTGAGCGAAAGGTATATGTGAAAGAAATTACTTTTGACGGTCTTGATGAGAAAGACAAAAAATGGTTGTTGAAGCGTTGCGATCTTAAAGAAAATTCCGAGATAAGTATTCGCCGGATAGAGGAAGCTACTGCTATTCTGTCGGCCAATTTGGGCTATTCGGGGGCGACTTATAATTTGCCTGAAGCCCCGGGAGGTGGCTATAACCTGAATTACACGTTAAGTAAGAAGTATGAAAACAAACTAAATGTCGGCATTCGTTTCGACTCGGAAGAAATAGCCAGTTTATTAATAAACGTAACCAGTAATTTCAAAGGGAAATTGCCCAGTACGCTATCACTTACGGGACGTTTAGGAAAACGTTATACTGCCGGAATTAATTATGCTTGGGAACCGGCTCCGCTGAAACGTGTCGGGCTGTCCTACCTGTTCCAATACAATGACGTCAATTTTTATCATTATGGCGACCGCACACACAATTCTACTTTCCGTTATCATCAGGCAGAGTTTGCTTTCTCGGATGTGTGGTATAAAAATGTGCGTTTCGGTATTGGTCTCCGTTATGAGTATTATGATTATGATAAGTTTCTTTATCAGGAAGGAAGTACCACTCAGCAATACTCGACAGACAATGAGCATTTTTTTAGTTATTTTGCTCAAATGGAATACGAAACATTTGATAAGGCTTATTTCCCTTCACGAGGTATCTCGGCACGTGCTTCCTATTCACTCTATACAGATAATTTTACACAATATAATGACCATGCTCCTTTCTCTGCTATCAAAGGTTATTGCGAAGGGGTAATGCGGCTGACCAATCGTTTCTCGATTCTTCCTTCCGTATACGGACGCTTTCTCATTGGAAAGGAAATCCCCTACTCCAAATTGAATGCCATGGGTGGAGATGTTCCGTCACGCTTTCTGCAACAGCAGTTGCCTTTTGTGGGAATAAATAATGTAGAACTTATGGATAATTCGTTATTGATAGGCACGATAAAGTTCCGGCAGCGAATGGGAAGTGTGCATTATGTCACTTTGACCGGCAATTATGCGCTGAGCAGTCATAAAGTGAGTGGGTTACTGAAAGAGAAAACTATGTTCGGCTGTGGAGTTGGCTATGGATTGGATAGTATATTTGGTCCGCTGGAAGCATCCATCAACTACGCAAACCATGCCGATAAAGTGAGTATGTATGTCAATTTAGGATTCAAGTTTTGATTCGTCATTGACAACGGCCATCATCCCTTCTATCTGGGCCAATGCCATCATGCGACCGTGAAACGAATATCCGGGATTGTATCCCTTGTCGGTGTCACCGAGCATCATACGCCCGTGGTCTACACGCATGGGAACGCCCGGACGCTCTTTCTCAAAGATACGGATAAGTTCGATGATATGAGCACGGCCTCCCAAATGGGAGGCTTCAATGAAATTTCCGTTGGGAAAAGCGTTCGTACTGCGCAGGTGTACAAAATGAGTGCGGTGGGCAAACATTCGCGCCAAAGCAGGTACATTGTTGTGCAGTCCTGCACTGAGCGAACCGGCACAGAAAGTGAGCCCGTTATGCGGATTGTTTACAGCATGCAGTATCCAGGCAATATCCTCTTCGCAGGTTACAATGCGTGGCAAACCAAGAACAGGAAAAGGAGGATCGTCGGGATGAATACACATATTGATGCCATATTCATCACATACGGGCATAATAGCTTGAAGGAAATAACGTAAATTTTCGCGCAGGGCGTCACGGTCTATTCCTTTGTAGGGTGCCAACAGATGATGGAATGTGTCAACAGGGTTCTTGTCCCCATTCTTGATATTTCCATTTACAAAGCCTTGGGTTTTAATAATGATGGTATCTACAAGTTCTTCTTTTTCAGCATCGGTAATGACTTTATCTAATTCGTACATTTGTTTCAATTCATTTACCGTGTAGTCTTTTTCAGCTTCTGCGCGTTGTAGAATCAGGCAGTCGAAATATGCAAAACGTATTTTATCAAAATAGAGTGATGATGTTCCATCTTCCCAAAGATGCTCTAAATCTGTACGAATCCAGTCGATAACAGGCATGAAGTTATAACAGACTGTTTTTACTCCCGCCTTGCCTAAATTAATAAGACTTTTCTTGTAATTCTCTATCAGGTTATCACGCTCGGCACCGCCATATTTTATGGCTTCATTCACCGGCAAACTTTCTACCACCGACCAGCGCAGACCATAAGTCTCAATATATGTCTTTTGGTTTAGGATAGCCTCCAAAGGCCACACCTCACCATTGGGAATTTCGTGAAGAGCAGTCACAATACCTTCTACTCCGATTTGTCTCAACATGGGAAGAGTAATTTTATCATTCTTTCCAAACCATCTCCATGTCTTTTCCATCTTTATTGTCGTTTTGATTCTATCTTAGGTAATCAAGAATATACTTTATTGATGAATAATCATTGCAGAGCGTGCCGGTACAATGATTTCATTACCTGATACTTGCCCCATTCCCGACTGCTTGATTTTTCCATCTTTGCAAACGATTGTATAGCGACCGACCGGAATAGATAATTTGGCAGGCTCTTTACGGCTGTTGAACGCCACGATAATATTTTTCCATGAGTCGCCGTTAGCATTATCTTTCAGGATAAAGGCCACCAAATTGCTGCCTTCTACAGGCAGGAATTCCATGTATTGGCGTACTTTATCGGCATCTCCCATTCGAAAAGCCGGGTGATTTTTTCGCAATGTTATCAGCTCTCTCACATAATCAAAAACATCATGATGTATCGTCTTGTTCCTCCAATCAATTGTGTTGATACTATCAGGACTATTGTAAGAATTATGTATTCCTTTCTTGTCTCGCATCATTTCGTCTCCGGCAAAAATAAAAGGTACACCTTGTGAGGTGAAGACAAAAGTTTCGGCCAATTTGTGCAGAGAGGCACGTTCTTCGTCCGTTGCATCCGGCATCGTAGCTTTTAGTCTGTCTGCCAGACACATATCATCATGGCAGCTGACATAACTTATCATTTGGGTCGGTTGTAATGCCCACGGTTCTTTGCTGTAATTCACCGAATCATTTATTACTTGTGGATGTTTGACTGCTCCCACCAACCCAAACTTTATACTCATCTCATGCCCCGGTTGGCCTATCAAGAAAGCACCTTTCCGGTCATCATCCCAACCACCGCGCAAACCGTCGCGCATTTCATCGGAGAAAGCGGCAATACGTGGCATCTTGTATATATTGGCTTTCATGGCAAGTTCTTCTTGATTAAGCTGGGGAGCGCTGGCGGCCCATCCTTCACCATAAATAAAGATGGATGGATCTATCTTGTCTACGGCAGCACGGATTTCGTTCATTGTCTCAATATCGTGAATACCCATCAGGTCAAATCGGAAGCCGTCAATGTGATATTCGTTTATCCAGTAGAGTACAGACTCCACCATGTATTTACGCATCATGGCACGGTCACTGGCAGTCTCGTTTCCGCAGCCGGAGCCGTTGGCCGGTTTACCATCCTTTGTTTGGCGATAGAAGTAGCCGGGTACCGTACGCTCGAAGTTGCTTTCCTCAGTGTTAAAAGTATGATTATAAACCACGTCGAGTACCACACGGATACCTGCTTTGTGAAGGGCCTGCACCATCTGCTTGAATTCCTTGATTCTCACATCGGGCTTATAAGGATCGGTGGAATAAGAACCGTCAGGTACATTATAGTTCTGAGGATCATAGCCCCAATTGTATTGTGCCTTGTCCGGTTTACTTTCGTCCACAGATGCATAATCGTATGAAGGAAGAATATGCACGTGCGTGACACCCAGTTCTTTCAGGTGGTCGATGCCGGTTTTTTCACCCTGCGAAGTAGTAGTTCCTAATTCGGTTAATGCAAGAAATTTTCCTTTATTACGAATTCCCGAAACTGAATCCAAAGAAAAATCGCGATGATGCATTTCATATACTATGATGTCGGCATAGTCCTTTAAAAGCGGACGTACATCGTTCGCCCAGCCTTCAGGATCGGTGGAGCGCAAGTCAATGACAGCAGCACGCTTTCCGTTTACTCCCACTGCTTTAGCCATAATGCCCGGGGTATCTCCCAGCCACTTACCATTTACTTTTACATTAAAAGTATAGAACTTTCCTTTTAAGTCTTCTTTAATAGAAGTATTCCAAATACCATCTTCTCCCATTTCAAGCGACAGAGTTTGATAAGCAGAACCTTCGTTGCCCGAATCATATAACAATACACGCACTTCTTCAGCTGTAGGTGCCCAAAGTGTAAACTTGGTTTCAATTGGCGAGTACTCCATTTCCACTAACTTCCCTTCGGGGATAGGATATTCTTCAAAAGATGTATATTCTTTCTTTACAGACTGACAACTGATGGTGGTTGACATAATCGATGCCCAAATAACGTGTTTGACATTCATAAATTTATATTTTGTTACTTACCAATACTTTTTTTGTTTATCTCCTTATTTTATCAGGATTTTTATTGATAAAATCTTTCCATCCTGAATACTCTTTGGCAAGAGTGGGTCTTCCGGCTTGCAAATAATGGCAATAGGCTGCGGCAAGTCCATCGGTAGCATCCATAAAAGGTAGCATTTCGTTATCGGGAATATGGAGCATACGCTTCAGCATATCCGCCACCTGTTCCTTACTGGCTTGTCCGTTGCCGGTGATAGCCATTTTTATTTTTAATGGAGCATATTCGGTGATGGGGATGTCACGGCTTAGTGCGGCAGCCATTGCTACCCCTTGCGCACGCCCTAATTTTAGCATGGACTGTACATTCTTTCCAAAAAAGGGAGCTTCAATGGCCAGTTCATCGGGCAGATACGCTTCAATAATGCCGATAACACGTTCAAAGATTCGACGAAGCTTAAGATAATGATTATCGTATTTACGCAAATCTATCACTCCCATGGTGATGACTTGCGGTTTGGTACCTGTTATTTTCAGCAATCCGTAACCCATGATGGTAGTTCCGGGGTCAATACCCAGAATTATTTTCTCTTTAACCGGCTGAATCACTTGATAACCTCCATTAAGGTGGGAAATCCTACCACTTTGTCTTTGAAGACTTTCATCATTTCTTCGTTAAGCTTCATACCTTGCCGGGTATGCCAGTGATGTAAGGCTGCACTGTCTTCTACTTCCCATTGCAGTGAAAAACATTCACTGTCTTCTTCTTTATGACTGAGGATGTGAGTAAGGCGCGGACTTTGAAGCAATCCTTGTTTTTCTACTTCGGGAATATAGCATTCATTAAGCCAGATGACAAAGTTACGTGCATCATCAATTGCTACTTGATAAGTGGTATTATATATCAGCATATTAATTTTATTTGTTTACATTAAACAGATACGTTTTTGCAAATGTAATAAAAATACCCCGACTTCTCGCAAGCCGGGGCATCTATTATGAACAAAAAATTAAATTAATCAGATATGCAACTCGATAGTTGCTTCACCTGATGAACCTCATAAACAGAATGGATGATTCTTTGTTCATTCATAGAGGAGAAATAATATTATATTAAAATAATTGGAAGAAAAATAAGGTTTCTATTTTGCAATTTCAATTTTATGTGTATCTTTGCAACACAAAACCGGGGCATTAGCTCATCTGGCTAGAGCGTTAGACTGGCAGTCTAAAGGTGGCGAGTTCGAG
>OHBM01002622.1_pt1 | contig 11763 bp, 10 predicted proteins | sample 1577251 | NCBI WGS metagenome assembly OHBM01 (sample SAMEA3541557, study PRJEB24748) | human gut metagenome | biome: human gut; feature: human-associated habitat; material: faeces | place: China | collected 2012
TTCTAAAACTTTATATATTTTTTCCATAATAATCACTTCCTTTTAACCTAATTTTATTATGTTAAAAATAATCTAATTTATGTAAATAAATTGAATAATTAGATAATATGTGTTACAATTAAGAAGTAATAATTTGAAAGGAAGAAGTATTATGGATAAGAAAATTAAATATATAGCTTTGGGAGTATTAGTAATAGTTTTATGTTTATTAGTTTGTTTTTTTATTAAAAAAGAAAAGGTTAGTGATAATATAAAATTTAGTAAAGAATATACAAGTATTAGTGAAGACAATATATTTGTTTATAGATCTAAAGAAGAAATAATAAATATTTTAGAACATGGAACAGGAATAGTATATTTAGGATTTCCTGAATGTCCTTGGTGTGAGGCTTATGTTGTTTTATTAAATGAAATAGCTAAAAATGAAGGAATAGAAAAAATATATTATTATAATATAAAAGAAGATAGAGATGATAATACAAAGTTTTATCAAAAAGTAGTAAGTATTTTAAGTGATTATTTAGATTATGATGAAGAAGGCAGAAAAAGAATATTTGTTCCTAATGTAACATTTGTAAAAAAAGGAAAAATAATATTTAATGATAATGAAACTTCATTAATTAGTGAAGGAACACCAAGTGAATATTGGACAGAAGAAAAGAAAACTTTATTTAATGAAAAACTTAGAAAAAATATAAATGAATTATTAGATGATGTATGTACTTCATGTAATTAATTTGTCGGAGGGATTTATGAATTATTGTTTTAATTGTGGTAAAAAAGTAAATGAAGTTCAAGATGTATGTTTAAATTGTGGAGTTAATTTAAGAAAAAATAAAAAAATTGATAATGTAAATGGTAAATCAAAAATAACGGCTGGAATACTTGGTATATTTTTAGGATGTTATGGAGTTCATAATTTTTATCTTGGATATAATGGTAAAGCAATAGCACAACTTTTAATAACATTACTTAGTTTATTTTTACTTTCTTGGGTTAGTGCTATTTGGGGATTAATCGAAGGAATACTTATATTAACTGGTAATATTAAAAAAGATGCATCTGGTAATGATTTAATAGATTAATTGTTATTATAATAAAAACGTAAAAGTTTAAAACTCTTACGTTTTTTATTATATTATCTTACTTAAATTAATTTTTATTGTATATTCTAAACATGTTTTTTTCTTTTGTTTACATCTTAAAATATGTATGATAAAATTATAAATGTAAGTAGGTGAAATTATGAAAAAATTATTTGGAGTTATTTTTTCAACAATAATATTATTACTTGTTTTTTGGTTTATTTTAGGGTATTTTAATTTTCAAAATATAACAAATAAAAAAAATCCAATATATGTGGTTAAAAAAGAAACATATAAAACAAAACAAAATGGTAATAATATTGAAGTAACAAAATATGATAATATTATTTATAAAATTATTAAAGTAGATGAGGGTTTAAGAACAACATATAAATTAAAATTATGGTTTATGGAGGATTTATAAGATGGGTGTTGTAAGTAAAGATAATCCGGTTAAAATTGGATTAATTAATTTTATTAAGGGCTTTATTTTAGGAATAGCTAATGTTATTCCAGGTGTTTCTGGAGGAACAATGGCAGTATCTATGGGATTATATGAACTTATACTCTCATCGATTGGGAATTTTTTTAAAGATATAAAAGGTAATTTTATAAAACTTTTACCTATAATTCTTGGTATTTTAGTAGCAATTGTATCAACAAGTAAACTTGTTACATATGCTTTAACTAATTATAAAGCACAAACATTATGTTTATTTATTGGACTTATATTTGGTGGAGTATCATTAATTATGAGAAAAATAAAAGGAAAAGGAAGTAAAATAAATTATTTGATATTTTTTGTTATTTTTTTCTTTGTTATTTCTTTAAATTTTTTAAAAACAGGTTTAATAGAAATATCATTTACTAATATGGGAATAATAGATTATTTACTTTTATTACTTATGGGATTTATAGCAAGTTCTGCAATGGTAATTCCTGGGATAAGTGGTTCATTTATTTTAATGGTTTTAGGTTATTATGATAAGATAATTTATACAATATCTACAATAACAGATTTTAGTAAATTAGGAAGTAATTTATTAATTCTTGTTCCTTTTGGAATAGGTGTAATAATAGGAATAGTATTTATGGCTAAGCTTATTACTAATTTAATAAAAAAATATGAAACAAAAACATATTTTGCTATTATGGGATTTGTTTTATCATCAGTTGTAGTATTACTTCTTCAGTTAACAGATTTTAAATTTACATTTATTAATGTAGCAACAAGTTTATTTGCTCTTTGTTGGGGATATATGTTAGCAAGAGCTATTGATAAAGAATAAGAATAATATTATGAAATAATATAACTGAACACCTAAGGTGTTCAGTTATATTAAAATAAAAATAAAAGGATGGCGTTTATATGAATGAGTTATTACTTATAAATAAAGATAAAAATTATACAAGTAGAGATGTAGTAAATATAATTAGTAAGAAATTTAATACTAAAAAGGTAGGTCATTTTGGAACTCTTGATCCTTTAGCAACAGGTTTATTAGTCATAGGAATAGGTAAATATACTAAAATACAAAAATTGTTTCCTAAAGAGGATAAAACTTATGAAGTAGAAGTACTTGTAGGAACATCTACTACTACTTATGATATAACAGGTAAGATAGTATGTAATAAAGAGATTATTGTTAATAAATATTATTTAATTAATAGTTTATTGTCTTTTGAAAAAACATATATGCAAGAAGTACCTATTTACAGTGCTGTTAAAGTAAATGGTAAAAGATTATATGAATATGCTAGAAATAATGAAGAAGTTGTTTTACCTAAAAAAGAAGTTACTATATATGATATATATGATATTTATATGAAAAGTGAAAATAATTATAGTTATTTATGTTTTACTATAAAAGTAAGTAAAGGTTTTTATATAAGAAGTTTTATTAATGATTTAAGTAAAGTAACTAATATACCAATGTGTATGAGTAATTTAAAAAGAATAAAAATAGATGATTTTGATATAAAAAAAAGTTATACAATTGAAGATATAAAAAATGATAATTATAAGTTTTGTGATATAAATAGTATTTTAAATTATAAAAAAGTAGAAGTAGATGATATTTTAGAAAAGAAAGTATTGAATGGTTGTATTATAGATAATATATATAATGAAGATATAGTTTTATTTACAAAGAATAATAAATTACTCGTAGCATATAAAGTTTACGAAAAAGATAGTAAAAAAATGAAGCCTTTGTTCCTATTTTAATAGACAAAGTCTTTTTTTTGTTGTAAGATATAAGTAGATAATTAAGAGGGATGATATATGGAAGAGAATAAGAAAATAAAAAATATAAAATTAACTTTATATATTATAGGAATATTATGTTTAATGGTAGGAGCAAGTTATGCTACTTATAATCTTGTTTTAAAAGGAAATAAACAACATCAAATTAATATAGGATCACTTACTTTAACTTATGAAGAAACTAATAATATTAATGTAACGGGAGATACTATAAAAACAGATGAAGAAGGTATTGCAAGTGGGAATGTATTTAATTTTAAAGTAAGTGTAAATAATACAACTAATAAAGAAATTAATTATATAGTATATTTAACTATGGATATTGAGTATTTAAATAATATAGATAAAGGTAAAGTATATTTAAATAATAAAACAAAAAATATAGTTTATGGACCATCTTTTATAACAGATTTAGCTAAATATAAATATGAAGATAGTTATGTATTATGTACTAATATATTTACAAATGCAACAGAAACACATGAATATAGCTTGACATCATGGATAAGTCCTAAAACAAATATATTTGAATCAGGAGGAACACATCAAACTATTATAGGAGGTACTGTTAAGTTTAAAGTAAGTGTTGAAACAGTAGAAACAACTAATTTAGATACAAGTGGAGCAAATGCCCCATTACTAGCATCAAATATGATACCAGTATATTATGATGAAACAAATGAAGTATGGAAAAAAGCAAATACAAGCAATTTAGATAAAAATAATCCATGGTACAGTTATAATTCAACAGGAGAATACAAAGGAATGTGGGCTAATGCCGTAACAGTAACAAGTACAAATAGAGCAACTTATTTAAATGCAACACCAGGAACAATTATACCAATTGATGATATAAATACAATGTGGGTATGGATACCAAGATTTAAAGTGAATACAACAGATTTTGATGCAATTAGTGGAGAATGTAAATGTTCTAATTCATCTTATACAACAAGAGAGGAATGTGAAAATAATTATTATTCATGGCATTGCCCTAATCCTGGAGCAATAAATGTAACCTTTGTAAAATCAAATGAAACAGCAATAGATGCCTTTACATTTGGAACAAAAAGCTTAAGTGGCTTTTGGTATGCTAAATTCGAAATAGGAGGAACACTTGCAAGTTCTTGTACCAATGAAACATGTAATGTAAGTAATATAGTAGTAAAACCAAATGCATCATCATTAAGAAGTCAAAAAGTAAGTAGCTTCTTCTTTGCAAGTAGAAGTATGGAACAAACAGGAAATAGTTTTGGGTTTGTAAGTAGTGAAGTAGATACTCATATGAGTAAAAATAATGAATGGGGAGCAGTAGCATATTTAACACAAAGTATATATGGAAGATGTGCTGATAGTACAACATGTATTGATATAGGGATAAACAATAATAGTTCATATAAAACAGGGTATGGAGCTCCTGCAGGAAGTTCTAGTTCTGCAACAAACGGAGCATATAATACAACACTAGGAAAAGCTGCTTCAACAACTAATAATATATATGGTATATATGACATGAGTGGTGGTCGTGGCGAATATGTTATGGGTGTTTATAATAATTCAAAAAGTGCCTCAGGATTTAGCGATTTACCAGATATAAAATATTATAATAATTATACAACAACTGAATATCAAGGCCATGCATTGTATGCAACAAAAGGATGGTATTATGATGGTAATGATGTTCTTGATACAAATAAATCGTGGTATGTTCGTGGTGGAGAATATAATAGTAAATTATCTGCTGGAGTGTTTTATTATTACACATATTATGGCAGCAATGTATATTATACCGTACGCTATGTAATAACAAATGAATAATTTAAATATATAAAATACAAAAAGAACTCATTTATTTTGAGTTCTTTTCGTTTAATAAAAATGATAAATTCGATATCAACATCATTTATTATTGACATCTAATTTATTATATGATATTAAGAATAAAGGGTGAATAATATTTTAATTTTTTTTGTAAAATATAAGTGAAATATGTAGACATTTTAATATTTTTAGAGTAAAATGTAATGTCGTATTGTTAATAATGGGAGGATTTGTATGATAAAATTACTTAAGAATTTAAGAAAAAAAGAAATATTTTTAATATTAATATCATGTGTATTTATTTTTATATCTGTTGATTTAGAATTAAAAATGCCTGATTATATGGCTACGATAACAAAGCTAGTTCAAACTGAAGGAAGTAAGATGAAAGATATTATAACTAATGGTGGTTATATGTTACTTTGTGCTTTAGGAAGTTTAATTTGTTCTATAGTCGTAGGATTTTTAATATCTTATATAGCAAGTAAATTTTCTATGAATATTAGAAGTAAATTATTCAATACAGTTGAAGATTTAGACATGGAAGAAATTAAAGAATTTAGTCCAAGTAGTTTAATTACAAGAACTACAAATGATGTATCTCAAATAGAAATGTTGCTTGGGATGGGATTACAACTTTTAATTAAAGCACCAATTACGGCAGTTTGGGCTGTAACAAAAATTTTAAATAAAAATATGTCCTGGAGTATTATAACAGCAGTTTCTTTAGCTATTCTTCTTGTTACATTAATTACTATTAGTATAATTGTTGTACCTAAGTTTAAAATCGTTCAAAAGCTTATTGATAAATTAAATAATGTAACTCGTGAAAACTTAACTGGTATAAGAGTAGTAAGGGCTTTTAATGCTGAAAATTATCAAGAAAATAAATTTAACGAAGTAAATACTTCTCTTACAAAACAACAAATGTTTAATCAAAAAACTTTTGCAATTATGTCCCCAATGATGTATTTAGTTATGTATTTTTTAACTCTTTCTATTTATTTTGTAGGTGCATATTTAATAAATGATGCTTCATTTTCTTCAAAAATAGGATTATTTGGAGATATGATTGTCTTTTCAAGTTATGCTATGCAAGTAATAATGTCATTTTTAATGCTTGCTATGATTTTTATGATGCTTCCTCGAGCACAAGTATCTGCTAAAAGAATAAATGAAGTATTAGATAAAAAAGTTAAATTAAAAGAGGGTAATATAACTTCATTTAAAGAAACAGGAACAATAACTTTTAAAAATGTTTCATTTAAATATCCAAAAGCCGAAGAATATGTATTAAAAGATATTTCATTTGATATTAAAAAAGGTGAAACAGTTGCTTTTATTGGGTCAACAGGAAGTGGTAAATCTACTTTAATTAATCTTATTCCAAGATTTTATGATGTAACTGAGGGTGAAATTTTAGTAGATAATATTAATGTTAAAGATTATAAAGAAGAAGTATTAAATGATAAAATAGGTTATATTCCTCAAAAAGCAGTTATTTTTTCAGGTACAATTAATTCTAATATAGGGTTTGGAAAAGTAAATGGTAAAAAAGTGTCTTTAAAAAAGATAAAAGAATCAGCAAATGTAGCTCAAGCAAGTGAATTTATTGAAAAATTAGATAATAAATATAATTCTTTAGTAGCTAGATCTGGAACTAATCTTTCCGGAGGACAAAAACAAAGAATAGCTATAGCAAGAGCTATTGCAAGAAATCCTGAAATATATATATTTGATGATTCATTTAGTGCTCTTGATTATAAAACAGATTATACATTAAGAAAAGAACTTAAAAAATATACTAAATCTGCGACAATATTAATCGTAGCACAAAGAATAGGCACAATAATTAATGCTGATAAAATAATAGTGTTAGATAATGGTAATTGTGTCGGAATAGGTACACATAAAGAACTATTAAAAACATGTGATGTTTATAAGGAAATAGCTCTTTCACAATTAAAGGAGGATGAGTTAAATGCATAATGAAAATAATAAAAATTTAAAACCTAAAAATTTAAAAAAATCTCTTTCTCGTTTGATAAAAGAACTTAATAAATATAAAATATTAATTATTATTTCTTTATTACTCGCAGTAGTAGGTTCTATCTTATCAATTATAACTCCTAATAAATTATCAAAACTAACTGATGAAATAACAAATGGATTAATAATTAATAAAGATAATTTTAAAACTTTGAATGAACAAATATATTTTAATTATACAAATAATGATCTAAAAGAAATAGAAATAGATAATATAAAAATATCTATAAATGATCAATTAGAATACTTAAATATAGCTAAAGATATAAAACAAGATGATATAAGTGATTTATATTCTAAACTTGATTTAATGCCTGAAAGTATAAGAAATCTTGTTAAACCTAAGATGAATTTAAATAAGATTAAAGATATAAGTATTTTTCTAGCAGTATTATATATTTTAAGTGCTTTATTTACATATATTGAATCTATTAGTATGACTGTTGTAGCTAATAAGTTTGCTAAAAGTCTAAGAGAAAAAATATCTATAAAAATTAATAAACTTCCGCTAAAATATTTTGATAAAAATAAAATTGGAGATGTTTTATCAAGGGTTACAAATGATGTTGATACTGTTTCACAAACATTAAATAATTCTTTAGCAAGTTTTGTAAGTGCTTTAACATTATTTATTGGTACAATTATAATGATGTTTGTAACAAACTCTTTAATGGCAATAACAGCGATTATATCTAGTTTATTTGGTTTTATATTTATGTTTATTGTTTTATCTAAAAGTCAAAAATATTTTAATGAAAGGCAAAAAGAACTTGGTAATTTAAATGCTAATATTGAAGAAATTTATTCTAATATTGCTGTTGTAAAAAAATATAACGCTAAAGAAGAAACAAGAGCTAATTTTAATAAAATAAACGATAAATTATTTGACTCTACAAGAAAAAGTGGTTTTTTATCAGGACTTATGCCTCCAATGATGATGTTTGTAGGTAACTTTGGTTATGTATGTGTTTGTATTGTCGGTGCGTTACTTGTAATTAATAACAAAATAAGTTTTGGTGTAATCGTAGCATTTATTTCATATGTTAGATTATTTACATCTCCTCTTAGTCAAATAGCACAAACAATGTCTTCTTTCCAACAAACTGCTGCTGCTAGTGAAAGAGTATTTGAACTTCTTGATGAAGAAGAAATGGAAAAAGAAACAAATAAAAAAATTCTTGAAAAAGAAAAAGTTATAGGCAAATTAGAATTTAATGATGTGTGTTTTACATATGATGGTAATAATACTCCTACAATTAAAGATTTTTCAGTTAAAATAAAACCAGGTCAAAAAGTGGCTTTAGTTGGACCAACAGGAAGTGGTAAAACAACAATGGTTAATTTACTTATGAAATTTTATGATATAAATTCTGGTGATATAAAAATTGATGATATTAAAATAAAAGATTTAAAAAGAGAAAATGTTCATGATTTATTTACAATGGTTCTTCAAGATACTTGGTTATTTGAGGGAACTATAAAAGAAAATATCATATATAATAGAAAAAATATAACTTTAGAAGAAGTAAAAAAAGCTTGTAAAATCGTAGGAATGGATCACTTTATAAAAACCCTTCCTAATGGATATGATAGTTATTTAAGTGAAGAAACAAATGTAAGCGAAGGTCAAAGACAACTTCTAACTATTGCAAGAGCACTTATAAAAGAAACACCTTTTTTAATCCTAGATGAAGCAACATCAAACGTTGATACAAGAACAGAAGAGTTAATAAGTAAAGCAATGGATGTTTTAACAAAAGGAAAAACTTCATTTATAATAGCACATAGATTATCAACAATTAAAAATGCCGATCTTATAATTGTAATGAAGGATGGAGAAATACTTGAAAAAGGTAAACATGATGAACTTTTAAAACAAAATGGTTTTTATGCAGAACTTTATAATTCACAATTTAAATTATAGCCAAATTGTAAAATAAGCAAGGAATTTCCTTGCTTTTAAATATCTATTTTGTTATAATAAAAGCCATTAAAAGGAAAGTGAAGTTTATGAAAGAATTAATTATTGATAAACAAACAATAAATTTATATCCAAGATTAACAACTAAAAAAACTTCTTCAGGTATTGTTTTTATATATAATTCTAATGAGTTATTAAAAATAAGTAGAAAATATACATGTCTTTTAGGACTTGAAAAAGAAGAAGATATTCCTGATTATACCAAAAAATATTTAGAAAGTTTATGTTTACAAAAAGAAAAATTTATTGAATTAGAAAAAAGAAGTAAAAATATTAAAAATACAGACTTTCCTTTAGGAATAGTAAAATATAATAATATAATAATAGGTACAATACTTAAATATATAAAAAATTCATGTGATATAGAAACCTTTTTAATAAATAATCCTAATGAATTTTATAATATAATGGTAAAATTACTAGATAATATTTATGAATTACTTAACGAATATATATATCCAACAGATATATATTCAAATGTATTAATTGATAAAAAAAGTAATCCTAAATTAATTGATTTAGATGATAATTGGTTATTAATAAAAAATAAAAAAGATAAAAATTTGGAAAAGATAGTTTTAGAAAACTATAAAATATTTATAAAAGATTTTGCTTATCACTTTAACTTTTTACAAGAAATAAGAGAGAATTTAGATGAAACCCCTAATAATTATATTAGTTTGAATGAAACATTAAAACTAGTAGAAAAAATAAGAAAAAACAGTATTTAATTACTGTTTTAATTTTCTAATTTAGCTTGGATAACAAGTCTATTATTACTATTTAAATAGCAAGTAGATAAGGTAAGTATTTTATCACTTTCATTAACTTCAGTATTAAAATTATTAATACTTTTACTTAAAGAATTATTTATATATTCATTAAATTCTTGACTGGTAAATGATGTTTTTAAATATGAATCAGTTTTTTTAGTTGTATATATAGAAAATATTTTATATTTATAATTATCTTTTGGAGTTTTAAGTTCAATAATTAAATTATCTTTATTTTCATACCAAGACTTTTCTAAAGCATTTTTTAAACTACTAAACATTAAATCATTTTTATAAGTATGACCATATATAATTATATTTTTACTTAGATTATCTAAATTATTACGATAATCAACATATATCCAACCAAATGTACTATATTTTTTATCAAAATTATGATTTAAATAAAATTTATTATCTGTTGTTTTAACAATTGGTAAATCAACTTTAGTATTATTTACCTTTAACCATCCAACAGTATCAGGATTAGTTTTTAAAAGTTCTGTAAAGTCATATAAATCTTTTTTAATCTCTTCTTTTTCGATTAAAATAGGTTTTCTATTTAATAAACTTTTTTCATATTCACTTGTTTTTTTTATTTCATCTTTATAATCGTTTATACTTTTTATTCCAATACCTGCGCCAATTAAGGTTATTATTGTTATTATATTTACTAAAATAATTAGGTATTTATTTTTCTTTTTTCTTTTAAGTTTATTTTTTTCATAACTATTTTTTAAAAAAGAATTTAAATCATCAAAACCTTTATCCATAAAATCACCCTTTATTCTAACAATAGTATACGATAAAATAAATTATTTGTCTATATAGAATTTATGTAAATGTATATGTAAACATGTCTGTAAAATGTGTAAATTATATTAGTTTTATAGTAAAATATAAGTGAAGATAAAGGAGATGAGTTTATGAATTATTATAATAATATTGATATAAATTTATATAATAAACAAGTTTCCATTATAATTACAAGATTTAAAAATAGATTACTTGAAGATATTGAATTTAATACTTTATTTTCTAATAAAAACTATGAAAAAGAAGTAAATGATCTTGCTTTAAATATTAAAAATATTATCACTATAGTAGAAGAAAAAACTAATTACAATATAACTTATTTAAGTGATGAATTAGATAAATTACTTTCAAATTCACTTCTTAGTATGAAAGAGTATAATGCTTCGATAAATAAATATAAAACAAAAATGAATGATATAAAAAAAATAAACACATTTGAAATAAATAAAATAGATAAAAATATTGAATTATTTATTTATAAATTTTCTATTATGTATAATTTAAAAAATAATGTTAATATATATAAAATACTTGTATCTATCTTAAATAGTTTAAAATTAGAATTAATTAATAGTTATAAGACTATTTTAAATGAAAAATTAGATAATATCTTATTAAATATAAATATGTATTTAAAAGATATGTTAAAAGATATTGAAGAAGAATTAGAAAAAGAAAAATTACTTAATTTAAAGAAAATAAAAGATGAATATAATGATAATAATGTTTTAATTGTTAATAAATATTTAAATAATAATTGTCTTTTAATAAAAGAAGTATTAGATGTTTTTAATAAAAATTTATTAGAATATTTATCAGTTAAATCTAATATTAGTAGAAATGAAAAATTAAAAGAACTAGATAATTATATGGTTATGTATAATAATACTTTATTTTCTAAGATTTTATCTATATTTAAAGAGTCAAATGAAATATTAAATAGTGATATAAAAGAAGTGGCCGCAGCCGATA
>OHBM01002625.1_pt1 | contig 11757 bp, 10 predicted proteins | sample 1577251 | NCBI WGS metagenome assembly OHBM01 (sample SAMEA3541557, study PRJEB24748) | human gut metagenome | biome: human gut; feature: human-associated habitat; material: faeces | place: China | collected 2012
TGGAAGTTGATCCTGCCGATCTCATCAGCGCGTCTATGATCCCCGACAAGATGCTGAAAGGACGGAAGTCTTAAACATGAAAAAAGCAGGGCAGAGGAAATTCCTCTGCCCTCTATTCATCTGTGTACCACACCGGCCTTGCGGCTGTCTCGAAGCCGGTTCGGTGGGAGATCGCCACGCCGTCCGTGCCGGAGGCGCAATGCACCACCAACAGGCGACCCAGCCAGTCGCGGCCTGCGGCGATGCCGACGTGTTCATCCTCCGGATAGAACAGCAAGTCCCCCGGCTGTACTTCGTCCCACTCTATGTCCACGCAGTTGGCGTGCTGCTCCATGGCTCCGCCGCCCTGCCCGATCACATACTCGCCGCCGCTGGCGTTGTAAAATGCCCAATCCACGAAGCCGGAACAGTCAAGGCCGTAGGGCTGCTCCGTGCCGGTGGTGTCGCTGCCCTCGGCTGTGACCTCCATCAGCTCTCCCCAGCGGGCATCCCAGCCCAGCACCAGCGATTTGCCGCCCCAAAAGTAGTCCACCTTGTCCACCAGCGCCAGCGCGTAAGTGACGACCATGCGCCGCTCCATGGTAAGATCGTCCGGCAGGCGTTCCCACACCTCCATGGCCTTGCCGGTGGGCTCCATGGTGTGACTGTCCGCGAGAACACCAGCCGGTGACAGCGCCGCCGCCACCGCGATCACCGGCAAGGCCAGCAGCAGGAACAGCACCACACCGCCGCCCGCTGCGGCTATCGCCTCAATACCGGCGCGGACGGTCTTGCCCACTGCCTGCGCCATCTGCTCCAGCCGCTGTCCCGCTTTGCGGGCGGCGGCTTTCGCCTGTTGGAGCATCTGCCGCTGGGCGGCGTGTTGGGTGTTCTGCTTCGCCCGCTGTTTGGCCACGGTCATTGTGGATGCAGGTGTTTTCTGTACTGCCGTAGGTTGCTCTGTTCCCCGCCACATATCCCGTTGGCGCACCTGCGCCGCCGTTGTCTCCTGCCGCTGCCGCACCTTCTGGGCGCGGTATTTGTGCAGGACATACTTCCGCTGAAGCTGCCGCGTGGCACGGAAGGTCAGGCGGGCGGCGTTCGACGCACCCTGCTGCACCTGTTCCGTGGCGTACTCCACCGGCTGCCGCTGGTGCTGCGTCTGCCGTTCCTGCTTCTGCTGGGCATAGTGCCGCTGCAAGATACGCACCGCCGTGCGGGGCATGGCGTTTTTCTGCCGTGTTTTCGGCTGCTCCATGGCGGCGCGGATCTTGACGTCACGCATTTTGCTCTCCCGGCTTGGTGGTCATCAGACGGTACAGCTCCGTGTCGCGGGGCAGCTCATTGATGAACGGCACGAGACAGGAGCCGACCTTGATCAGCCCGTGTCCTGCCGGTGCGTCACTAACGTAATCCATCTGCGCGTCGCTGGCATCCAGCAGCTTGGCCAGCTCAGCACGGTCGGTAGGTGCCTGATTCAGCAGCACCAGAAATTCGCTGTTGGCGAACATCAGCCGCGCCGTGTCGGACAGCAGGCACTCCTCCACGTTCTGCGTAATGCCGGTGAGGGTGGCGTAGTATTTGCGGAATCGCTTCCAGCATTTATACAGGAACTCGCTGGAATAGTTGTTGATGGCGCTCTTACCGCCCACACCGGGGCTGGCGAAGAATAGATAGATCTCATCAATATAGACGTGGGTATACCGCCCCTGCTGCCGGTTGCGAATGACACGGTTGAGGATGCTGTCCAGCATCACCAGCAGGCCGATGGGCTTGAGGTTTTCACCCAAGTCCTGAATGTCGTAGCAGATGATACGGTTGCGGGTGTCGATATTGGTCTGATGGGCGAACACGTTGAGGCTGCCGGTGGTGAACAGCTCCAATGCCAGCGCGATCTCGTGGGCGACAGGCTCCTTCTGCCGCATGAGGTCGTCGTAGAGGTCTTTCAGCGTGGGCGGTTCGCCCTCGTATTTGTGGATGTACTTGCGGTAGATGTTGGCGGTGCAGCGATCGATGATAGACTTCTCCTTTGCGCCGATCTCGCCCGCGCCCATGAGCTGTTCGCACAGAGACATGATGAACTCGCTTTTCAATACCAACGGGTTACGCCCGTCGCCGTACTCCTTGGAGATGTCCAGTGCGTTGACATAGCTGCCGTTGGAGGCGGAGATGGTGATGACCTCGCCGCCCAGGGCGCGGATCAGCGGACCATACTCCCGCTCGGGGTCTACCACAATAATATCGTGGTTGGTATTCAGTCCCACGAAGCCGATCTCCTGCTTGGCCATCATAGACTTACCGCTGCCGGACACCCCCATATAAAGGCCGTGTCCGTTGAGCATCGCGTCGCGGTTGCAGATGATAAGGTTGCGGGACACCGCGTTGACGCCGTAGTACAGGCCACCGGTGTCCATGATCTCCTGCGTCTTGAAGGGCAGCAGCACAGCGGTGCTCTCCGTGGTCAGCGTCCGCATAGCATCGATACGCCGCAGGCCGTAGGGCAGCACCGTGTTCAGCGCGTCCTCCTGCTGGTGCTTCATAGTGGCAAACTGACAGCCGTGGGAACGGCCAATGGCGGACAGCGCCTCCGTGTCCTGCTCCAACTGCTCCTCGCTGTCGGCAAGGTGAGTCAGCGTCACCAGCGCGTACATCATCCGCTGGTCGCGGGCGGTGAGGTCGTCTAAGAACTCCCGCGTCTCCTTCCGCATCTGCTCCAGATCATAGGGGATGTTGGCGGAGAAATTGTTGTGGTGGTTCTGCCGCTGCTGCCAGCGGGTGATGTCGCTCTCCACCGCCATGATGCGCCGGTGCATCTCCGATACAGCCTCATCAGTGGCCACCGGCACGATATCGATGGATAGCATCATGTTCCGGGGGTAGTCCATCAGCTCGGTGATCATAGTGTCCTTGATAAAGCTGGCATACTCCCGCAGGAACAGGGTGCGGCCTACACGCTCATCCACGGCGTAGTGGTCGTGGAAGAATTGCAGCGTCTCCGGCGCGATGGCATCGCGGAAGTCGTGGCCGCGCCGCTGGGCGGTTTGCAGGTCGAAGGCGAAGGCCGATTCCTGCCCCACGCGGAAGAAGTCGTGGAACAGCCGCAGGCGCTCGTTGAGGGTGATTTCCCGTATGCCGGAATCCATACGACCGAGGCCAGCGGTCAGGTCAGTTCCCACACGGGCGAAGAAGGTGCGAGCCTCCTCGATGCTGCGCTTGGCCACAGACACGGTGATGTACTTCTCCTGCACCAGATTGTTGCTGCCGCTGGCCTTGTCCAGCAGAATGCCGTTGTACTCGCGGCGCATATAGTCGCGGCCATCCTGCCGGTAGGCCATCAGGAGGTTTTGGCTGAACTCCTGCCGGTTGAGCTGGCGGTTCACCAGCGTCAGCTTTATGCCCTCGTCGATGGGCAGGCTGTTGAGGACGCCGCAGTAGCCCAGGAACAGCTCCATTTGCTTTTCCGGCGAGGCCACGGCATAATTGATGTCAAAAAAGCGCCAGGTCTTGGAAAACCTGCCGCTTACACGAAAGATACCGTCCTTATAGATGCGCTTGATGGGGATGGACTGCTGCACGCTGCGGGGGATGCGAAAGGCGTCCCGCTCCGTGCTGCGGCCCTTGACTAGTTTTCTCACTTCTTGTCCTCCTTCTCCCAAAGATCGTATAGGTAATTCTCGCTGTGCCACAGCCGCCGACCGGCCAGCAGGAAGTTGGTCTTGCACCACGCCCACAGGAATTGCTCCAGCGTCAGGCCGTTGTAGTGGAAGAAGCCAGCCACCGCCATAGGTGCAGCACCCACGATGCACAGCCAGCCCAGCGTCTCGCGGTCTAATACGCCCCGCAGGGCGAAGTACAGCCCCACCGCCGTACCCACCGCCAGCAGCGAACAAATAAGCTGCCGCGCTGTCAGGCCGAAGTAGACAGTCTCCTTGTAGCTGCGTATTTCTTTGTTGATTTTGATTTCCATGTTTTTCCTCTTTTCAAAATAAAGAGAGCAGCTATAAGCTGCTCTCTTTTGTATATCATGCCAAGCCGGAATCTTTTGCTAAGGTTAACATGATTTCCAGATAGTTCTTCATGCTTTTGATTACTTCCGTATTATTAAGCCACCCGTGCATCAAGCCATCCGTATCACAAAATAAATCAGAGGGAATGTGAGTTATAAATATATCATTGTCACTCTTCTCTACAAAATCAGGTGCATGAATTTCACATACTGAACGCAATCCCCAATAATTGTATAAAACACCTAAGCCGACTTTAAGGGCCTCAAAATCAGCAGGGAAATCACTACGGCTAAATAGCTCATGCGCTAGTTGATATTTTGCGTTAACATACTGCTGCACAGTTTCTGTATTTGCAAAAGTTGTAACCATAGTACGCATGGTAAATTCCTTTGGCTGCGTTATATTTAGGGCTCCTGTCAGCTTTAGTAATTCCACTTGAGAAGCATGGTACTCCATAAACCCAGACAAACTTGCGTATTTCCATTTATCTGCTTTTGCGTATTCTTCTACGTCAAGGATATGTGTAAACTCGTGAAATATTAAATACTCTGGCATTATCAAATCCGAGCTTACTGTAAGGGTATGTTCATTTGTTTGAGGACTATAGTGCACAGATGCAGGGGTTCCAAATCCTTTTGCTCTAGCATCATCCAACTGTGTTCGTGCACTGTGTAGCGAATAAGGTGGAAATTTCTCAATTGACATAAATGACATATAAGCGCGCTCATAGCTCTTGACTTGGTTACAAAGCAAATATTTATCCATGTAGTTCCTCCTCGTAAGCAATTAATCTTAATGTGCATATACAACATATCATATGTATGTAGATATTTCAATACAGTCTCACATCCCAAACATCTCCCGCACCACGCGGTCGGCACCCTTGACCAGCCCTACCAGCACCAGCATATTGAAGATGACTTCACCCAAATAGCCCCACACCTGCGTGACCACCGAGCCGCCGCCCAGCACCACCGTATCGCTGGCGGCGAAGGCCGAGAACACGATGCAGGCCAGCACGATCACCGCGCCCTCCAGGCACACGCCCATGTAGCTTTTGAGGAAGGCACGTCCCATCTGGGACGTGCCTTCTCCCGCAAAGGACGCCAGTGCTACCGGCGACAGCGCAGCATATAAATAGAGCCTAAAGAAGCGGCCATACACGGTGAGGATCATCAAAAACGCCAGTACCGTGATAAGCAGGCAGCCCAACAGCGTCACCAGCCACAACGGAATACTGGCAAGAAATCCCACGTCCTCGATGGCCGCTGCCATCTCCGCAGGCAGCGACACAGCTGCACCGTCGATACCGCCCACACTGCCGGCAGTGACGGAGATGATACCGGCACAGACCGCAAAGATGTCCACCATCAGGTCGATGCCGTAGGTGACAGCCAGCTTTGCCATGACAAAATACATAAAGTGCCGCAAGACGTGTTCAGGCCGCTGGAAGTCCCGAAAGCTGGCACTGCTGCGAAAGATGCCGATGGCCAGAAACAGCACCAGCAGACCGTAACCAATGCCCTGCATAGCTCCGTTAACGGTCTGGATCGTCTGCCATATCGTGCCGCCCTTAAACGCCTGGGGCGATTGGGTCAGCAGCGACCACATCTCCGTCAGCTTGTCGTTCCATACACCAAAGGCATAGTTGAGATTGTCAATGATCCAGTTGTTGTCCATACCTTACACCGCGCCGATCAGCGTCAAGATCTCCTTGGCGAAGGTAATAAGCAAGCCACCAAACAGACACAGTAGGCCCTGCGTCCGCTGGCTGGCATCGTGGCTCTGGATGCTCATGCCCACCTGCACGATACCCCAGCCAAGGATAATAATACCGATGGCCTTGATAATGGAGAAAATAAAATCAGACAGATTGTTGACGATGGCCAGCGGATCACCGCCAGTGGCGTAGACCGGCACAAGGCAGCAGAGAGTGAGTCCTGCGCCTGCACATACGGTTCTTGTAATGGTGTTAGGTTTCTTCATTTTCATGTTCGTCCTCCAAAAATGTATAGTCGTCCAATGTGCGGAATTCATAAGGCAGGTCGGGCAGCGTGTAGTCCGGTACAGGCGGGTTGTGGATGTAAGGCTTCGCCCGACCATCCGCTGTGCGGCGCACATTGGGGTGCTTCTTGATGTCGTACTTTTTATCCCGCACCGGCTTTTCGCCGCGAATGAACAGCAGCGCATCATTGGTGGGCAGCATCCGTATTTCGTCAGGGGTCATCAGATCGCGTCCGGTCTGCTGGAAATTCACAGAGCTTGACCCGCTGCGTCCCTTTGTCTGCCCGCGTGTGCGGGTATGCACCGTTTCCTTTCCCAGCAGCTTCGACACAAATTCCAGTGATGTGGGCTCGTTGCCGCCGCCAAGGAACAGGAGGGTATCACAGTTGCCGATGATACCCTCCCACTCGTCCTTATACAGTGCCTTTATGCTCTGAATATTCTGTACGATGATGTTGATGCCGATATTATAGCTGCGGCAGGTAGCCAACACCTTGGGATAGCTGTCGGGCTGGGCAACGTTGGCCCACTCATCCTGTATCACGCGGACAGGCACAGGCAGCCTCCCGTTATACCGTTCGTCCGCCCGCAGATAGAGCTGTTGAAAGCACTGGGTCAGCAGCATACTGACCAGATAGTTCATGCTGCCGTCGTTGACGGGAATAACGCAAAAGATTGCACGCTTACGCTCACCCAGCGACGGGAAGTCCATCTCGTCGGTCTGCATCATGGCGGCATACTGCGGAAAGATAAACGCTGCCAGACGCACCGATGCCGTCACAAGAATGCTTTTTGCGGTCTTGCCCGCCGCCTGCTTGTAAACCTTATATTCCCGCACGGCGATATGTGACGGGTCGCGCTCCTCCAAAGTTTGGAACAGCAGATCCAGCGGACTTTGGTACTGTTCGTCCTCCTCCATGACTCGCGCACATTCCAGCATGAACATCAGCATTTCAAAATTCTGTTCCTCCACAGGTGCCTCATAGAGCAGATATAGCATCAGCGCAGAGTCCAGCGCGATCTCCGCCTTTTCCCAAAACGGATCGTTGGATGCACCCTTGGGCGGTGTGGTGTTTTTCACCAGATTGTCCATGAGCTTCAGCACATCCGGGTCGTCCCGAATGTAGGTGAAGGGGTTATAGCCATCCGATTGCCGGGGGTGGATGAGGTCAAATACCTTAACATCGTATCCCTCCTCCTTAAGTAGATAGCCGGTACTACGCAGCATCTCTCCCTTTGGGTCAACGATCAGATAGGAGCAGTTGACGCTCATAATACCGGGCTTGCAGAAAAAGCGGGTCTTGCCGGAACCGCTGCCGCCCACCACCAAAATATTGAGGTTGCGCTGGTGCTTATAGCCGTCCAGCCCTATGGAAACGTGCTTTGTCAGGATAACGTTTTTACCGTTTGGATCGGCATACTGCTTGTTCAGTTCACGAGCGCTGCCCCATTTGGCCGAGCCGTATTCCTCACCTGGGCGACGGTTCTCGTGGTCAGAATAGTAGAGCGTCACCGCCAGGCCATAGCATACCAACGCGCCCAGGATGCACCTCGGCGTATACGCTGTCCACCGCAGCAGGTCGGGCCGCCCCAGCAGTAGGCCGAAACGCTCCATGAGCGCAAATAGATCTGTTCCCGCTTCATAAGAACAGGCCAACACCATCGCCATGTAAATGACCGGCACAGCGAGAACAGCCCATACCACAGGGTTTATCTTTTTCATGGCATTTCCCTCTCGCAGTACACCACATACCGCTGTCGCCCACCACTGGCGTAGGGATGGCAGGTCAGCAGCGTCAGCAGGTCGCGTCCTTGCTGGATTTTGATCTTGTCCACCTCGTGGGGCTGGATGATCTGAATGTCAGCTACGGTGTAGGTCAGCGTCTCCCATAGATTTGTCAGCGTAACGGTATCGCCCACCGCCAAACGGTCGATGTGCCGAAAATAATCCGCGCCTTTCCAACCTCGGTGTCCGGCAATGACGCAGTTGGTGCTATTGCCACCGATGGGCGCGGAGGTGTTGCCCAGCACTGCCGCGCCTGCGGCAAGGTGAGCGTCGGATGCGCCTAAGTAGACAGGCATGGTCAGCTCCATAGCGGGTATCTCTAAGACGCCTATGATCTCATCCTCGATGCCGTAGGCGGTCAGGTCGGCGGCGGGTTCTTCGCAGGCTTCGAGGTCAACGAGGTTACACTGCTTTTCGGCATAGATACGCTGGTTGTACTCCCGTAAGGCTGCCAGCAGTTCGGGGTACTGCTGTTCCGGCTTCCGTTCTTCGAGAAAATTCTGCACGGCCTCATCCGTGTTGGCTTGCAGCCTGTACCCTGTAACCACCGGCCACAGCATGACGCAGATACCCGCCACAGCCAACAACGTCGCCAGTACAAGGGATGTCTTACGCATGGCGCACCCTCCTTACCAAAAAGTAAGCGCCGCCAGCCACAACCACCGTGCCAAGGCCGATGGCAAGACCGGTGAGGTAGTGGTGTGTCCACGAGGATGCCGCCCGCGTTTCTTCTGCGGCAGTGGCCTCCTGTTCAGGTAGGTACGGCACACGATGTCCGCGAACTAAAAGTCGATGGGTGTTGACCCCAAATGGGGTACACGTCACCAGCGTTACATAGTCCTTACCGTCCTCAATTTGGAGCAGTCGCGTATCTGTCGGCAGCACTGTGTTGATGCTGTCCACTTTGTAGGCCAATGTGTCGCCCAGTACATGGATGTAAAACGTGTCGCCCACTGCAAGCTGGTCAATGTCCGAAAACAACTTGGAACTTGCCAGTCCACTGTGCGCCGACAGCACCGCATGGGTGCTGCTGCCGCCCACCGGCAGGGAAGTCCCTACCACATGGCCGACTGACTTTTCAAGCGTTTCCGCGCCCGTTCCGTGCTGCACCGGCAGATATACGTTGATCTTGGGGATGTCGATGTAGCAAATGACGCCTCCCACCGTGAGTTGTTCCGCATACGGCAAGGGAGGGGCAGAAGCCCCTCCCTTGGTAATGGTTGCCGCGCCGGACAACATGGCGTTGTACTGCTGCGCGGCTTCACGCTGAACGGTCAGCTCAGTTTTGTCGATATCTTCGATGGTTGCGGTGTAGACGGTTTCTATGTCCGAATGATACCTTTCGCTCAGAAGCTCTCCCACCAGTGGATAAAGCATCAGCCCCAACGCCGCAACGCCGCAAGCCACCGCCAGTATCCAGCGGTTCACCGCTCGTCCTTGTGCTTGCGGCTACGGATCACGATAAACGCTGCCATGCTCAGCAGCAGGACGCCGCCCACCGTATACATCCAAACGCCGTAGCCACCAGTCTTTGGCAGGTCGAAGCCGGGGTTGTTGACCACGGTCAGCGGCACAATGGCGTTGCCGTCCGTCATGCCGGCATCCTTGCCGTTGACGGTGGCGGAGGCGGTCAGCAGCTTCGCGCCGCACTGCTCGCACTGGCCGTTCTCGGCGGTCTTGATAACGATCTTGACTGCGTCCTTCAGCAGCACATAGCCCTTGTCGGTGGCGGTTTCAGTCAGGGAATAAGTGTCATCTTCCAAGCCCTTGACTACGATGTGGCCGCTGCTGTTGGGGATGAACGTAGTGGCATCAGCCTTCTTAGCAGCAAAGCCTTTGGCGTAGTACACGCCGTCCTTCTGCTCCGCGATGATATAGCAGTCGTCAGTATCGTTGTGCAGCCGAAACTTCACGTTCCGCACATTGCCGCCGTTGTCAGAAAACTGCTTGAGAACGTCAATGCCGTAGGTATACACATGGCAGCAATCCTTGAGGGTATCAAAGTAGGTCGTGTTGGTGCGCTTCCAAGTCAGCACGACCTCGTTTGGATTGTCGTTATCACCCATCTTGGCGTCGGCGGTCAGGGTGGCAGCGTAGGTGATGCGCATGGTGCAGTCGCTGTAACCACGCTTCACGCTGTCGATGTACACGGTGGCCGCCTCGTTGATCTCCGCCAGACCGGTATCGGTCATGCGGATGGTCATGGTGTTGGCGGTATCATCGTAACCTACAGTGAATTTGCCGGAGTTCACCGCCCAGGTGGCGATCTTGTCGGTGCAGCCAGCGTCCTTAAAGAACTCAATGACCACATCGTTCTTGTTGTAGCGGATGCCCTTGCTCAGCGTGTCCACATAGGTGTACTCGCTCAGAGAAGAAGCCTTGGAGGTAATCGTGGGCAGGGTGCTGATGATCTGATAGTCCACAACATCACCCACGGATGCGGTAGCAGTGTGAGCGTAACCGTCCTTGATGTCGGTCAGGCTGCCGGTGTTCTTGCCGGTGGAGTTCTTGGCCTCACGCACGGCCTTTTCGAGGTCGGGGTTGCCGGTCTGGTTCTTGGGATAAACAGTGACATCGTAGCTCCATGCCGCACCGTCGATGGTAGTCATGGGCAGAGATACGAAGAAGGGATTGCAGGTAGACGTCACATTTTCAGGGACTCTGGTCTCCACGACGAGATACAAACCCTGCTCCAACTGATCAGCGGAGGTGTGTCCGGTGGCATCGGTCTCCGCCATAGCAACACCACCGTTCTTCACAGCGGCCTCCAGAGCATTCTTGACAGTGGTGGCATTGGCAGTCAGCGCAGCGGACAGCTTATTGTTGAGCATATCGCTGGTGAAGTAGTTGATACCGCCCTCGCTCTTGTGGGCATCCGCGGCGGTCAGACCGATGGCGGACAGCACGTCGGTGCTGCGGTCGGAGCTGTCGAAGCCATACAGCACGCCCACCTGCCGCTGACCGTCCACGACCTCATTGTTCATGGCAATGTCGGCTACGCGGAGGTATGTGAACTCTACGCCCTGAATGGCGTACTTGCTCAGCTTGTCAACAACCGCGTCGTCATGCAGGCCGGTGGAAACGTAGGACTCCGCGTCCCACGCGCCATCGTTGCCGGCCTTGGTGATGTCGTACTTATAGATGCTCAGGGATGCTTCCTTTGTGGGGTCGATGGTCGGTTCGGCAAAAGCCGTAGTCATCAGGCCGATGACCATGAGCGCCGCCATCAGCAGCGCCAATACGCGATGGATTTTTTTCATTTGGTTGTCTCCTTTTTGATGTTAGATTTTTTGCAAAAATAAACACCCATGCAAAGCATGAGTGCTGCAAGCAGAATATAGGTTGTAAATCCCGTGCCGCCCGTGAATGGCAGGACGAATCCCGCATTGTTGCAGGCAGTGATGGTAACATCACGGTTGCTGCTGTCCAGCGTTCCCGCGAACAGCGGCTCAGTCAGCAGCGTGTACCCTGCGGGAGTTTTGGTTTCGGTGATACGATACTTCACACCAATCTTGAGGTCGCTCCACTTGGCGATGCCTGTGTTGTCGGTGGTCACTCTGCCCACCTCCGTCCATGTCTTACCGTCTGCGGAAGTCTCCAACAGCAGCTCCGCACCGGTGAGCGGGCTGCCCGTTACGTCTACCTTACGGACGGTGATGCTGCCCTTCTCCTCCACAATGTTGACCTTAAAGTGTATATACGCCCACACGGGATCAGGCAGCGAGGTCAGCGCCGCACACGCCTGGTAGCCGCTGCCGTTGCTGGGCTCCAGCAGCACGGACTCCGTGCCCGCCACATCCAGCGAGTAGCCGTAGTCGCTGCTGATATAGCCGTTCAGCTGCGCCGCTGCGTCCTTTGTGGCCGTCACGGTCAGCGTGTTCCAGCTCTGATTGACCGTCACACCGCTGATATTGGTGCTGAAGTAATACTGCGACAGCACACCATTGGTATCGGTGGCTGTACCCACATACTGACTGCCGT
>OHBM01002626.1_pt1 | contig 11754 bp, 9 predicted proteins | sample 1577251 | NCBI WGS metagenome assembly OHBM01 (sample SAMEA3541557, study PRJEB24748) | human gut metagenome | biome: human gut; feature: human-associated habitat; material: faeces | place: China | collected 2012
TTTAAAAACATACTATTATGAACATCCAGAAAATCATGTCCTCTTTGGAGGCAAAACATCCCGGTGAGTCTGAATATCTTCAAGCAGTGAAGGAAGTACTTCTTTCTATCGAAGACATCTACAATCAACATCCTGAATTTGAAAAAGCCAAAATCATCGAAAGATTGGTAGAACCAGACCGTATTTTTACTTTCCGTACACTTCTCGGATGAATATAGGAATGCAGTTCCTTAATTACGGTTTTTACGGCAATCACGATACGGGATACCTTGATGCCGCCACCGGTACTGCCGGCGCAGGCGCCGAAAATCATCAGGATCACCAAAATAGTCTTGGAAAACATCGGCCATTGGTTGAAATCCACAGTAGCGAAACCAGTAGTCGTCATCACTGAGGACACCGTAAACGCCACGTGGTGGGCCGCTGTTCCCGGATTCCAGTCAAACTGTGGAAGGACGTTCCAGGTAATCAGAAGAATAGCCCCGATCATAGTGCCTAAATACAGGCGCAGCTCCTGATTTCTGAAAACCCGTGAAAACTGGCGCAGCAGGAGCAAATAGAAGATATTGAAATTCACACCGAAGAGGGCCATGAAAACTGTGACCACTCCTTGCTGAAAGAGGGAATAACCCGCCATGCTGTCGTTTTTAATGGCAAAGCCTCCGGTGCCCGCAGTAGCAAAGGAAGTGGTGACGCTGTCGAACAGAGGCATCCCTCCGGCCAGCAGAATCAGGATCTGCACCATGGTCAGGGCAATATAAATGCCATATAAAATTTTGGCGGTTTGATGCAGCTTTGGCGCGAGCTTTTCTACCGAAGGCCCGGGACTTTCCGCCCGTAACAGATGTACCAGGGTGCTTTTCCCTTTCATAATGGGAATAATTGCAAGCAAAAACACCAGAACTCCCATGCCTCCCAGCCAATGGGTAAAGCTGCGCCAGTACAAAAGGCTCATCGGCAAGGCTTCTACATTCTGCACCACACTGGCCCCGGTGGTGGTAAAGCCTGAAACCGTCTCAAAAATACGATTTAGCCTGCTTTGCTGTAACATACTTCCACAATGCCCAAGCAAAGAGTGCACTACCCAGACTGCCTCCAAAGGTCAGGGCTATCGCCTCAAGTCCCAGGGTCTGAAGACCGCTGATGATACGAGGGTTAGAACCTACCTCGATACCGAGCAGGAACAGGAGTACCCATATCAGCGCCGTGATGATACGGCCGATAAAACTCATTTTCTTGTTGCGGAGCAGATAGCCGGTACCTATTCCGCATAGCATAATCATTACTATCTTGAGCATTGTTTCTTGTTTTTCTTCTTTATTTTATTGTTCGTTTTTATGAATTACCTTACCATAAAAAACGGATTCCCGATCGTATTATTGCTAAATAGACCGAGAATCCTGATGATATTTATAAGTAATCTTCAATGGTTACTCGCCCCTATTACTTAGCCAGACTGTTTGAGTTCAACTCTGTAAGAGGAGTTGGATAGAACAGCTTGCTCTTGTCGAAACCTGTACGACCGGCAGCAGTCAGCGCCTCAGCAGTCTTGCCCCAGCGGCGCAGGTCATACCAACGCAAGTTCTCCAATGGGAACTCAATCATACGCTCGTGCTCAATCTGAGCCTGAACCTCAGCCTGCGTTGTACCGGTCATGGCTGGCATATTGCCGTGAACTCTTCTCACCTCATTGATCAGCGGAATAGCCTCTCCTGTACGTCCCAAATCATTGAAAGCCTCAGCCTTCATCAGAAGAACGTTGGCATAACGCATCAGAGGAATGTTCACGTCGGTAGTTGACTGTGTCAGGGCTTCATATGTTGCAGGCATGAACTTGCGGAAAGAAGGACGATCGTAAGCCTCTTCTACCTCCGGATTCCTCTTGATCCAAGCATCCCAGTCGTAACCGTAAACCTTACCGGTTCCATCGTTAAAGTAAGGATCCTGGAAGAAGACTGAAGCATAAAGACGGGCATCATACAAGCCATTGTTCAACTTACCTTCCTTCTTAAATTCGTTCATCAGGGTCTCTGAAGGGGTAATTTCATCCCATCCTTCAAACTCCTCTGTACCTATCCAGCGATGCAGCTGGGTAGCATAGTTGGCACCATTGGCACTACTCAGAGAGAACTGCACCTCGAAAAGACTCTCCTTACAGTTTTTGTTTGTACCATTAAACATGCTGGCATAATTGCTTTCCAGACTATATCCCTTCACATTATTGAATGCCTCTACAGCAGCATTCAGATATTCTGCTTTCTTATCAGCCTGCTCAGAAGCCATCGTAAGATAAGCATAGCCTAAGTAGGCATAAGCTGTGCCTGAGGTAACACGTCCCACTTCTTCATTGCTGCGAGAGTTACTCATCTCCGTACCGGCTTTCAGGTCATCTACGATAAACAGCCAAGTCTCAGGACGGTCAGAAAGAGCCTTATCCAACTGGCTGGTAGAAGTGATATATGTATCACGGATAATGATTTTCTCCCAGTTGAGCAAGAGTTGCATATGATAGAAGCCACGAAGGAAATGAGCCTCAGCCAGGAGCTGCTTTCTGTCTGCTGCAGCAAGCTGACCTTCACTCATGGTAGCCACCTTATCAATAATCTGGTTACAGAAACTGATTCCGCGATAGTAACTCTTCCAGTAGATAGAGAACTGAGAGTTTCCGTTGTTGTAGCTGAAGTTACGTAGCTGCACCCAGTTTGGATAGTTCTGTACATCCTTACCCAAATCTACGTCATCCTGACGATAAGCCTCCACTGGCCATTTCACCTCAGAGAAGTCCCATTGGTCTCCGGAATATTCTGCAAAATACAGTTGGGAATAAGCTGATGACATTGCCGACTCTACGTCTGCTTTATCACGCCAGTAAGAATCGGAAGTCAGTTTATCTGGCGAAGTCTGCGTCAAATAGTCATCACATGATGTGAGTGACAGAGCAAGGCAAATGCCTGCTATATATTTTAATGCTTTCATAAGATTTTCCTTTTTATGTTAATACTAGAATGATACCTGTGCACCTACTGTGTAAGAGCGAGAGAACGGATAGGTAAAGCGGTCGATACCACTATTCAATACGCCCATAGAGAATTCTGGGTTGGCACCAGAATAACCTGTAATGGTAAACACATTTTCTGCACTCACGTAGAAACGGATGCGGTCGCAATAAATCTTCTTAACCAGCGATGTTGGCAAGGTATAACCCAACTGCACCTGACGCAAGCGTACGAAATCTCCATTCTCCAGGAAGCGGGTTGACTCGCGAGTATTGTCGTTAGGGTCACCATAGATGGCACGTGGTACGCTGGTATTGGTATGGGTAGGAGTCCAGGCATCCAAAGTGCTGCTGAGGAAGTTGGAAGCTGAGTTCATTCCCTCATAGTAGTAGCGGATACCATTGTAAATCTTGTTGCCGAATGCACTACCGATGACTGCTGAGAAGTCGAAACCCTTGTAACTGGCGCTCAAGTTAAGGTTAGCCTCAACCTTAGCGATACCTGTACCAGAATAGGTCTTATCATCCTCGTCAATCACACCATCACCATTCATATCCTTGAAACGTACATCACCAGGCTGAGCATTTGGCTGAAGGAGTTTGCCATCCTTGTTTTTATAAGCATTTACCTCATCCATATTCTGGAAGATACCGTCTGCCTGATAGAGGTAGAAAGCACCGATTGGCTTGCCTACCTTGGTCTGGGTAGGGAAGTGCTCTGAGCCATACTTCAAACCCATACCGTAAATGGTCTGATCTTCATTAGCAAGAGAAACCACCTTATTAGATACCGTACTGAGGTTGAAACCTACATTATACTCGAAATCACTTACCTTGTCGTTCCAGTTCAACTCCAGCTCAAAACCCTGGTTGCGCATCTTACCTACGTTCAGCGTTGGGTTGGCAAGACCGGCAGATGGAGCCAGCTTACGGGTAATCAGCAGGTCGCGTGTCTCGTTGATATAATAGTTTACATTACCACTCAGATGGTTATTGAAGAAGCCGAAATCGAAACCGATGTTCTTGGTATCAGTAGTTTCCCATTTCAAAGAGCGGTTTTCCAATCCACGGGCAATACTGCCTGGCCATGCAGAAGAGCCAGAACCCTGAACATAGCCCTGATAGAGATCATTGTATGTAGAAATGAGCGCCAGGAAATCGTAGTAGCCCAAAGCATTCTCGTTACCGAGCTGTCCCCAGCTGGCACGGAACTTCAAGTTGCTGATTACTGTATTCTTAGGGAAGAATGGCTCTTCGCTGATTCTCCAACCTACAGCTACAGATGGGAAGAAACCCCAACGACTATCGGCACCGAACTTAGAAGATCCATCCTCACGGAAGGTGAACTGGAAGAGATAGCGGTCGTTGAAATTATAATTAAGACGGCCGAAGAAAGAAGCACGGTTGTACTTCCAGCAGGAACCATCACCGCTGAAGGTTCCGCCTGCTCCTGCACCGATGGTAGCAAAACTGGAATCCAGAAATCCTGCTGCCTTCTCACTCTGCTGCAACTGTCCGTTTTCTACCTTATATACGATGGTCTTACCTTCTACGCCTACCGAACTCCAGTTATACTTGCGGCTGGTGAGCGAAGTACCGAGCATGGCATTGATGCTGTGCTTCTGGATTTCCTTGTTGAAAGAGAGAACATTCTCGAACACCTGCTCCTCCCAGTAAGCACGGGTCTCGCTGCTATTCGGATAATTATCAGGACTCTTCGTATCTGCTATATAATCAGGTGCATGATAAGAATCTATCTCGTGCTCACCACGATAACCATAGCTGGTCTTGAAGTTGAGCCAAGGGAAGAACTTGAAGGTTAATGCTACATTGGCAGAAGTATGATACTTCTTATCTACTTCGTTCTTATAGTAGTTATCTGCAACAACGTTACGGTTGTTTGGCAGACCATCAAAGTTAGTCAAACCGAAACCATACTTTTCATTCTCATTATAAATAGGTACGAGAGGAGAAATCATATAAGTTTCCTTGAGAGAATACTGAGGCTGACGGCTGTTGGTATATTTGAAATCCATATTGGCATCCAGATCTATGATGCCCTTGGTTGCATGGAGTTTCATACGTGCGATATCATGACGATGCTCGTTGCCGATAAAGATACCCTTCTCGTCGGCATGGTTATAAGATACAGAATACTGTGCCTTATCACCACCTCCACGGAGGCTGACCATATAGTTCTGTGCCAATCCGTTGCGCTGGATAGCATCCTGCCAATCGGTATTCACACCAGTTTCATGGGTAATATAGGCAGGTAAGCCGGCACCAGGATATTCACCATACTGGGTCTTATAGTTCTCATACATCATCTTATGTACAGCCTTATAGCCATCAGCATCAAGCATATCGAGGTCCTTAGCAACCTGAGTGAAGCTCAAATAGGTACTGAAATCCACCTTTACATCACCCTTCTTACCATTCTTGGTTGTAATCAGAACCACACCGTTGGCAGCTACAGAACCATAGATGGCAGCGGCAGCACCATCCTTCAGAATCTCCATAGACTCGATGTCCTGAGGGTTCACGCTGTTGATATCGCCTGGGAAACCGTCCACGATATAAAGAGGTTCGTTATCGCCGAATGTCTTGATACCACGAATCTTGACAAAACCATCAGCCGTATAGAGGCAGACATATTCGCATATATCGCGGTAAACAAAAGTCAGAATACCGCGCATTTTGTAGGAAGTCAGTGTGAGTCCGGTTTCTTCCTTAACTTCGCGCAGCAGACACTCATCAGGACTTTCATTTTCTTCAAAGTGACCACCAACACCAATCCACATATCTTTATTAAAATCATGTTCCTTTTTTGTGCGATGTAGCATCAGATAATGATTATCGCGCTCTAAATAGCAAAGTGTCGTAAATTCCATAGCATTTTGTCCTTTCAACCTGTGTTTCATTTATCGTAGCACAGATTACAAGATACAGCAATAAGGGTGTCGAAATACGCGATTGAAATTAGTTGAAGATTTTGTCGAAACCTAGTAGGATAAAACTGCACGAAAAGTGCAGAATTGTTGAACGAGGAAATTGCAAAAGATTAGAAACGTGAATAAAAATACTTTACACGAATGAATAATGAAGGGAGAAATAATGACGCAGGATGAAAATTTATGCAAAGAAACAGCAAAGGCGCTGATAGGATATTACTCATGGCATCTGGATGACCCTCGGTAACGGATTCGGAGGTAAACAGTCGTCTTGCCATGATTTTCGTGCTCCTTTATGAATAGATTTTTCAGAATCCCCCACCGACCCGGAGCATGAAAAAACACGCTCCGCCATTCGACGGATCGTGCGTGAAAATTGCTCCTCATCTGTCGAAGGACGAACGCGGGGATATCACTTCCGCGCTCAGCATACGTCGGATTTGGCACCTTGCCTTGCAGGTTGCCGTGGTTTCATCGGGCCGATCCCTCAACCACTCTCGATAAGGTATGAACTTGTGGGGTGCTCTGTAATTTCTTATATTAGCAGAAGTGATTGTCTTTGTCAATAGGGAAAACGCGCAATGCGCCTCAGACGGGATTCGCCCTTCTTCGACTTGAAAACCCGGGGGGAATGTGCTATACTTGATTATAATTTCGCGTATTGTGCTTTCGCAGGAGGGGAGGGACCGGATATGGTGGATATCCATTGTCACATTCTGCCGGGGGTGGACGATGGGGCCCCGTCCATGGAGGACTCGCTGGAGATGGCCCGGATGGCGGCGGATTCCGGCGTCACGGACATCATCGCCACGCCCCATTGCAATCTGCCGGGGAACGGGCCCAAGAATTACCGCTCCGCCTCCCTGCGCACGGCCTTCTCCCGGCTGCAGCAGGCCCTGGAGCAGGAGGGCATCCCTCTGCGCATCCACCCGGGGGCCGAGGTGTTCTGCACTCCGGAGCTGCCCCGGCTGCTGGACCAGCGGCAGCTCCAGACCCTGGGCGGGAGCCGGTATCTGCTGGTGGAATTTTATTTTGACGAGTCCGCGGAGTTTATGGAGCAGTGCTTCCGGGACATCCGCCACCGGGGCCTGGTTCCCGTGGCCGCCCATCCGGAGCGGTACAATGCCGTCCAGCGCGACCCCGCGCGGCTTGAGGGCTGGTTCCGGCGGGGCATTGTCATCCAGCTGAACAAGGGCAGCGTTCTGGGCCGTCTGGGCCGCCGGGCACAGGATACCGCCCTGTGGCTGCTGGAGCACGGGCTGGCCCACGCCGCCGCCAGCGATGCCCACCGCCCCACCGTCCGCACCACCCATATGGGCCTGCTGCGCAGCACACTGGCCGATGATTTTTCCCCGGACTGCCCCCGGCTGCTGCTGGACGGGAACCCCCGCCGTATTTTAGAGGACCGCCCCATGGTGGGGGCGGACCGGCCTATTTCTTCTCCAAGGGAGGACGAGCTATGAGAGCCATCCGCAAAATGCAGCGCGTGGTCATTGCGCTGTTTATCCTGGTGCTGCTGGCCTTCTGCGGCCTGCGCATCTATCGCCGCGTCACCGTGGATACCACGCCCCCGGTGATCACCTGCTCCAGCGACTCCATCGACGTCAGCGTCACCGCCGGGGAGGATGCCCTTTTGCAGGGCGTCATGGCCTCCGACGACCGGGACGGTGACCTGACGGACCAGATCCTCATCAAGGGCGTGACCCCGGCTCTGGCCGACAGCAGCGCCCAGGTGACCTATATCGTGTTCGACTCTGCCAACAACATGGCCACCGTCACCCGCACCGTCCGCTACACGGACTACCAGGCCCCCCGCTTTGCGCTGTCCCGGCCCCTGGTGTATCCCCTGGGCCAGACGGTGACCCTGCTGGACCGGCTCACCGCCTCCGACGTGCTGGACGGCGACATCAGCAAGACCATCCGCATCACCTCCCAGAACATTGTCAACAGCCAGCCCGGCGTCTACAACGTCACCGCCCAGGTGGACAGCCGTCTGGGCGAACCGGTGGTGCTGCCGCTGAAGGTGGTCATTACCACCGGCGAGACCCAGCTGATCTGGCTGAAGGATTATCTGATTTATTTGTCCCAGGGCGCGTCCTTTGACGCCGCCGGATACATCGACAGCGTGGTGGCCCCGGACGGGTCCACCCTGGCTGCCTCCCAGGTATCCGTGGACGATCCGGTGAACACATCGGTCCCCGGGGTGTACTATGTGGGCTATACCGTCGCCGCCCAGGGCCAGAGCTACACCGTCTATCTGACGGTGGTGGTGGAATAAGGAGAGAATGCCATGGATGAAAAAAACCGGGGCCTTCAGTGGTCCCATATCGAGCCCTACTGCCTGGTGCGGACCCTGCTGCGGCAGCTGTGGATGCTGCTGCTGGCAGCGGCTGCCTGCGCTATGGCGGCGTGGATCGTGCTCTCGTGCTTCGTGACCCGGCAGTATACCAGCTCCACCACCTTTGCCGTCACCGCCCGGGCCAGCACCCTGTACTATACGAATATCACCGCTGCCGCCGACATGGCCGCGTCCTATTCCCAGCTGCTGCAGAGCCGGGTCCTGCGCCAGACCATGGAGCAGAATCTGGGCATGCCTCTGGACGGCACCGTATCCGCCCAACAGCTGGGCGAGACGAATCTGATCCGCGTCACCGTCACCGCCGACACGCCCCGCCAGGCGCTGGTGCTGTTGAAGGCGGTGTCCGACAACTATGGCACCCTGTCCGCCCACGTATCGTCCACGGCGGTGCTGAGCCAGCTCAACGCCCCCACCCTGTCCGTGGCGCCGTCCCGCAGCTATAACGTGCCGAAGATCTGCCTGCTGGCCGGCGTGATCGGCGCGGGACTCACCGCCGCCGCCGTGGCGTGGGCCAGCGTCACCAGCGGCACGGTCCAGACCCAGGAGGGCGCCCGCAGCGACCTGGACGCCAAGCTCATCTCCACCGTGCCCCACGAGGGCCGCCGGACCCGGAAGCTCCTGGGCTGGATGGACGACCGCCGGGAGCGGCGGTCCCGCCGGGCCGGCAAGCGCCTGCGCCGGAACCTGAATATCTCCTCCCCGGCCATCAGCTTTGCCTTTACCGAGTCCATCCACCGCATCGCCGAAAAGTTCCAGCATGAGCACGCCAAGGGCCGCCGGGTATTCCTGTTTTCCAGCGTGTCCGCGGCAGAGGGCAAATCCACCCTGGCTGCCAACACGGCCATTTCCCTGGCCTCCCGGGGGGTGTCCGTTCTGTTCATCGACCTGGACCTGCGCCGCCCGGTGCAGAGCGAGATGCTGGGCCTGCCCGTGAAGCAGAAAAACGAGCTGGGCACCCTGCTGTCAGAGTCCGCCGCCCCGGAGAAGATCCTCTCCGCCGCCGTCACGGACCCCTCCACAGGGCTGCACTCCCTGCTGAGCACCAAGTCCTATACCGACGTTATCGAGCTGCTGGCCTCGGACCAGCTGGCCAAGGTGGTGGCCCTGGCCCGGGAGCAGTACGACTATGTGATCATCGACTCGCCGCCGCTGGGCTTCTTCTCCGACAGCGAGCTGCTGTCGGACCTGTCCGACGCATCGGTGCTGGTGGTGCGGCAGGACACTGTCCCCGCGCCGGAGATCAACGACGCCATCGACGCCCTGCGGGCCGGTAAGGCAGAGTTTTTGGGCTGCATCCTCAACGATATGTCCCATCTCACCGCCTACTCCGCTGGCTACGGCTACGGATACGGCTACTACGGCTATGGCTACGGCAAGAAATACGACAAATACGGCTACGGGCACCGCTCCGGCCAGAAGCAGCAGTGAGGCGCACTATGGAACATACGACCCATACCAATAACGAAGAGCAGGCCATCGACCTGTCCGTCCTGCTGCGGCGGATGCTCCGGGCTCTGCGGCGGCTGTGGCCCGTGTGCCTGGCGCTGATCGTGCTGTGCGCCGCCGTGATGGGGTGGCGGGCCCACCGCACCTTCCGTCCCATGTACCGGTCCGAGGCGGTGTTCTCCGTGAGCCTGAGCTTTATCGGAGGCACCGATGTGTCCAGCTACAGCCAGTATTACAACAAATCCGCCGCCCAGCAGGTGACGGATACCTTCCCCTATCTTCTGTCCTCCGACCGGATGCAGGAGCTGCTGCGCCAGCGGCTGGGGACCGCCTTCATCAACGGCAGCATCTCCGCCTCGCCCATTCCGGATACCAGCTTCTTCGTCCTGACGGTGGAAAGCCCCGGCGCCCAGGATGCCTACGACATCCTCCGGGCCGTCATCGACGTATATCCCCAGGTGAACCGCCTGGTGCTGGGCGAGACGCAGCTGGTGGTGAACCAGGAGCCCTCCCTGCCCGACGCACCGTACAACAGCGATCCCTGGGTCCGCAGCGCCGTCAAGGGCGCATTCCTGGGCCTGGTGCTGGACCTGGCGGTCCTGATCATTGCCGCCGCTCTGCGGCGGACGGTGTCCTCCACCGGCGATGTCAAGCGCCTGGTGAGCCTGCCGTGCCTGGCCTCCATTCCCCGCACGGCGCCCAAGCGCCGCAAAAGCGGCCCCCGGCAGGGGCTGCTCATCACCCATATGCAGACCGACAGCGCCTTCTGCGAGGCATATCGTCTGCTGCGGCTGAAGCTGCTGCGGCAGCTGAAGCCCCAGGACAAGATCATCATGGTCACCAGCTCCATCCCCTCCGAGGGCAAGAGCTCCGTGTCCGTGAACCTGGCCCTGTCCCTGGCCCGGGAGGGGAAGAAGGTCCTGCTCATCGACGGTGACCTCCGGGGCCCCAGCGACAAGGCCCTGCTGGGCCTGACCAAGCCCTCCGACGGCCTGGGCCAGTGCCTGTCCGGCAGCCTGGGCCAGGTGCACTTCCTGCGCTATGAGGACACGTCCCTGTACGTCTTTGCCGGCAGCGAGCCCATCCACACCCCCATGAACCTGCTGCAATACGACAAGCTGGAGGCGCTGATGAACACGCTGCGCCCCATGTTTGATTACATCGTGCTGGATACCCCGCCCTGTGCCATGATGGCCGACGCCCTGGCCCTGAGCCGCCATGTGGATCGGGTCATCTACGTGATCCGCGAGGATTTTGCCGCCACCACCCAGATCTTCGAGGGGGTCCAGGCCCTGGCCGGGGCCGATTCCCGAATGGTTGGCTTCGTGTTCAACTGTGCCACCAATGTCCGGGGCTCCGCCTCCGGCTATGGCTACGGCTACGGCTATGGTTACGGCTATGGCTACGGCTATGGCTACGGCAAGACCAAGCGCAAGAGCGACGCATAAGCCCCTCCCAGGTCCCCCGGCGGAAAGCCGGGGGACTTCAGCTTATCAAAAAAGGCCGCCGCCCTTTTTTGGCAAGCTGACTATACAACCCCGGGAAAATGTGGTATACTGAACCATCAAAGCCCCTGAATTTACAGAAAGTTCAGGAAAGCCCCATCCGGGGCGGTATAATAGAGGAAAGCATCAACGATACTCACAAGTGGGAGGCAAAGCGCATGGCACGCAACATTCTGGTGGTGGAGGACGACCGCAACATCTCCGACCTGATCCGCATGTACCTGGAAAAAGAGGGCTTCGAGGTCCGAAGCGCCTATGACGGCGGCAAGGCCGTGGAGGAATTCGACAAGCAGGCCCCGGACATGGTGCTGCTGGATATCATGCTGCCGGTGATGGACGGCTGGGCCGTGTGCGCCCACATCCGGGAAAAGGGCAAGACGCCCATCATCATGCTGACGGCCAAGAGCGACGTGGGCGACCGCATCACCGGTCTGGAGATGGGAGCCGACGACTATCTGGTGAAGCCCTTCGAGATGAAGGAGCTGATGGCCCGCATCA
>OHBM01002632.1_pt1 | contig 11731 bp, 10 predicted proteins | sample 1577251 | NCBI WGS metagenome assembly OHBM01 (sample SAMEA3541557, study PRJEB24748) | human gut metagenome | biome: human gut; feature: human-associated habitat; material: faeces | place: China | collected 2012
TATTGGAACTTCCCGCTAGATAGCACACCATTATATTATTTCTTTACTTCGCCAAAGGATGCACTTGCAAGTGTTGGAGGGCTTTACATCTTTTTTGCTCTCCTCATCACTGTGCTGCTTACCATAGCCGTCTGGTTCGCACTCCGCATGCCTCATACCCAGAAGCGCTATTCCAGCAGATACAGCAACTATGGTTTTGGAGATTTCGGCAGTGGTCGCAGAACGCGCTACTCAGACATAGAGTATCATCGTATGCGCCATTCTCTTATTCTGTTGCTGCTTACTGCCCTTCTCTTCATCCCTATCAGAGGAGGATTTACTGTATCTACAACAAATACAGGAAAGGCATATTTCAGCCAAAATGCGTTTTTGAATCATGCTGCCGTCAATCCGATGTTTAGCCTGTTTGAATCACTGACCCATCAGGAAGATTTTGCATCGCAATACCGATACATGTCAGAAGAAGAAGCTAACAAGCTCTTTGCTCAAATGGTAAGTTCAAGCGACCAGAACACCTACCCTCTCCTGAATGAAGAGACCCGGAAAAACGGAAAGCCGGATATACTTATTATTATTATGGAAAGCTTTGCCAACGACATCATGCCTTCCATCGGAACACATAAAGACGTAGCTGTCTGCTTGGACTCAATAGCCAGAAAGGGAATTTTCTTCCCAAGATTCTATTCCAACACTTTCCGCACGGATCGTGGTCTGGTTGCTGTTTTGAGCGGTTATCCTGCACAACCTACAACCAGCATCATGCGCTACCCGGCAAAATCTGCACAATTACCATCATTGGCACGTTCATTGGCTAAAGCAAAGCATTACGGCAATGCATATTATTATGGTGGTGATGTTGATTTTGCCAACCAACGCTCTTGGCTGGTTTCCCAGGGCTATGAGAGAATCATTTCAGATAGTGATTTCCCTATAGAAGACAAATTGAGCAAATGGGGAGTACACGATCATATTGTAGCCAACCGGCTGCTTGCAGACCTCAGGAAAGAACAGAATGCCAAACAGCCAATGCTGAGAGTATTCCAGACATCAAGCAGTCATGAGCCATTCGATGTACCATATAGCAGACTGAAAGACAAGCGTTTAAATGCATTTGCTTACACTGATAGTGTCATAGGTCATCTTCTGCGTGAATACAGCAAATTGCCTAGATGGAAAAATACTTTGGTATTACTCGTTGCCGATCATGTTGGCGCATACAAAGAACATCTTGACAACTTTGACCGCAGCCGCTATCAGATTCCACTTATCATGACCGGTGGAGCAATAGCTCGCCCAATGAATGTTAAGCTCATAGGAAGTCAGCATGATATAGCAGCTACACTGCTCGGACAATTAGGCATTCCTCACAAAGACTTCTTGTTCAGCAAGAATATGTTGAGTGATGCTACGCCTAAATTTGCATTCTTTGATGTACCCGATGCTTTCGGCATGGTATCAGAGGAGAACTCTATCATCTACGACAATAAATCCAAAAAGGTTGTTTATGATAAAGGCAAAAAAGGTTATAACCTGAAGCGAGGCATGGCTTATCTACAGAAGTTGTACGATGACTTGAGTGCAAAATAGCCCAAACGACAGGGCAACAGATTATCAGAAACAAGAAAGCGAACATTACAGAATTTCATAAAGAAAGACAATGATAGAATTACTTCATCAAATAGAACAGATTGATACGCAGATTTTTCTGTTTTTCAATGGTTTTCACAACGAGTATTGGGATTACTTCATGATGATTTTCTCAGACCGTTTTGTATGGGTTCCATTCTATGCCAGTTTTATCTTTGTACTGCTAAAGAATTTTCCTGTCAAGGTTGTGATGAGCACTTTAGTTGTTATCATTCTGATTATCTTGTTTTCAGACCAGACCGCATCAGGATTTCTGAAACCGCTAGTAGCAAGAATGCGTCCCAGCAATCCTGATAATCCAATCAGTCCTATGGTACATGTTGTTCAAGGATATCGGGGTGGCAGATATGGTTTTCCATCTTCTCATGCAGCCAATGCATGGAGCATGGCCTTCTTTGCACAATATCTGGTTCGCCGAAGCAAACTCACGATATTCTTATGCCTATGGGCATTGATAACCAGTTATTCCCGAATGTATCTCGGTGTACACTATTTTGGCGACCTCATGATTGGTACGCTAATTGGTTTTCTCTATGCCACCTTATATTATTATATATTTCAGCATTTTTTGAGAAAGTATACCGAACGTTTTAAGCCCAACCACGACATCAGATTTGCAAGCGTCCCTATTATTACGGGGCTCGTTTCAATTTGGGTAATCATTTGTACTAGTGGAATACTATCTTTCTATAATATACCACTGAGATAAACAAATGTATAAAAAGAGTTAGCTTATAAAAAAGGTTTTAATTAACATTATTATTAACATATAAAATATAAAGATTATGAAGAAATTATCAATTCTTGCATTTGCTTTAGGGCTGATTGCCTTTACTGCATGTTCTGAGAAAAAAGCACCAGCTCCAGCACCGGCTCAGGCAGAACAAACAGTTGTAACCGATTCTGCATTTCAGGCTGCAGCAGCCGGTGAATATAAGAGCGCAGATGGTGAGCGCAGTGTTACTTTGAACAGTGATTTCTCTGTTAAAGTAAAAGGCCTTAACAAGGAATTTTACAAGTGGGAATTGCCTGCTAAGCCAGAAGGTAAAGCTGCTGTAATAATCCTGAGCCGCAAGGGTCTTGATGCAGACGTTCAGGAGCAGGCTACACTCGATACTGAAGAAGGTTCAATCATTATTAAGAACGAAACTTTCCGCAAAAAGTAATTAAATATGAACCTGGTATAAAAGCAGAACGCCCCCACTTCACAGTGAAGGCGTTCTTTTTGGTATTAGTTTCCTTTAAGGTAAAAAGATTGTATTCAGGATAACGATGCAAAGATAGACATATTTTTCGAAACGAACGAATCTTTTTATATGTTTAAAAACATATTTTGTGAATTATTGCTCACAAAACAAAATTATCTGCCAGATAATTTCGGTACTTACAATTAAATTTGTATCTTTGCACCATAAATTTAAAAATTATTCTTTTTATTGAATTATGGCAATTAATGAAGAAAACAATTTGGAAGAGAAGAAAAGTATCTCTTTCGTAGAACAGTTAGTTGAGGAAGACCTCAAAGAAGGCAAAAACGGAGGACGAATCCAGACGCGTTTTCCGCCAGAGCCTAATGGTTATCTGCATATCGGCCATGCCAAAGCTATTTGCATGGACTTTGGTGTTGCAGAGAAATATAATGGTGTTTGCAATCTTCGTTTTGATGACACTAACCCTAGCAAGGAAAACAATGAATATGTAGAGAATATTCTTCAAGACATCCAGTGGCTCGGATTCAAGTGGGGCAATATCTACTATGCTTCTGACTACTTTGAGAAGCTTTGGGATTTTGCTGTCTGGATGATCAAGAAGGGCAATGCATATATTGATGAGCAAACTGCTGAAGAAATTGCACAGCAGAAGGGTACTCCTACCTCACCGGGTACTGCTAGCCCATACCGTGATCGCCCAATCGAAGAAAGCCTTGCTTTGTTTGAGAAGATGAATACTCCTGAGGCCGTAGAAGGCAGCATGGTTCTTCGCGCAAAACTCGATATGGCGAATCCAAACATGCATTTCCGCGATCCTATCATGTATCGTATCATCCAAACTCCTCATCACCGTACAGGAACTAAATGGCATGCATATCCTATGTATGATTTCGCTCACGGACAGAGTGACTACTTTGAGGGGGTAACCCACTCTATCTGTACATTGGAATTTGTACCTCACCGTCCGCTTTACGATAAGTTCATCGACTTTTTGAAGGAGAAGGACGGAACTGCAGATGTATTAAACGACAATCGTCCACGCCAGATTGAGTTCAACAGATTGAACCTCACTTATACAGTAATGAGCAAGCGTAAGCTTCACCAGCTGGTTGATGAGAAACTGGTTATCGGATGGGACGACCCACGTATGCCTACTCTTTGCGGAATGCGCCGTCGCGGTTACTCTCCTGAGAGTATTCGTATGTTTATCGACAGTATCGGTTATACTAAGTTCGATGCTCTCAACGATATGGCCTTACTCGAAGCATCTGTTAGAGAAGACTTGAACAAGAAAGCATGTCGTGTGAGTGCAGTACTTGATCCTGTAAAACTCGTAATTACCAACTATCCGGAAGGTGAAACTGAGGAAATGGAAGCAATCAATAATCCGGAAAATGAAGCTGACGGTACACACACCATCACATTCTCTAAGAATCTCTGGATAGAGCGTGCTGACTTTATGGAAGATGCTCCTAAAAAATTCTTCCGAATGACTCCGGGTAAAGAAGTTCGTCTGAAGAATGCTTACATCGTTAAGTGCACTGGATGCACAAAGGACGAAAATGGTGTTATCACTGAGATTCAGGCAGAATACGATCCTATCAGCAAGAGCGGCATGGAAGGTGCCAACCGCAAGGTTAAGGGTACATTGCATTGGGTATCAGCAGATCACTGCGTAAAGGCAGAGGTGCGCGAATACGACCGTCTCTTTATGGTAGAAAATCCATCTGCTGATGAACGTGACTTCCACGAGTTGCTCAACCCAGACAGCTTCCACGACTATCCTAACTGCTATGTTGAGGAATATGCAGCCAACAAGAAGCCAGGTGAATATCTCCAGTTCCAGCGTATCGGTTATTTCATGGCCGATCTTGATTCTACTGCAGAAAAACCTGTATTCAACAAAACCGTTGGTTTGAAGGATACATGGGCAAAACAGAATAAATAAATCACCTATATCTGTCTCAGTTTCGACAGCTGAGACAGATATTATTTATATTCAAGATAACAAATGAACACTGCAGATCTTTTTCTTTGGATACTCGACAATTTAAATTACTGGGTAGTAACCCTTTTCATGGCTATCGAGAGTTCATTCGTCCCATTCCCATCAGAGGTGGTTGTTCCACCTGCAGCATGGAAAGCCATGGATCCTGATAGCGGAATGTCGTTTATCCTGGTCATCGTATTTGCCACCATTGGTGCCAATATCGGTGCACTTATCAACTATTATTTAGCTAAATGGGTAGGCCGCCCTATCATCTACCGTTTTGCCGACAGCCGCATCGGACATATGTGCCTGATAGACCGCCAAAAGGTAGAAGTTGCAGAAGAGTATTTCCGCAAGCATGGAGCCGCATCCACTATTTTTGGGCGCCTGGTACCAGCTGTTCGCCAGTTAATCAGCATTCCAGCCGGTTTGGCAGGTATGCATGTAGGCAAATTCTTGCTCTATACCACAATCGGTGCGGGCATCTGGAATACAGTTTTAGCAACCATCGGTTGGGGTATTTACCAATATACAGACTATAAAACAACTCAAGATGTATATCAGCAGGCATTAAAGTATAGTCATGAGCTCGGTTACATCATCTTGGCTCTTGCCGTTGTTATTGTAGCATTCCTTGCATACAAGGGGCTCAAGAAGAAATAAGAGACTATCCCCCATCCTGCTTCCTCAAGCGGGCTGGGGGATTTTTCTTTCGTATAATTACTTATCTATCTTGTATAGCATTTCATCATGGCAAAAAAGGTTGGATTCAAGTGACCTATTCCTTGATAATCCAATCACCTATCGTCCGCTGTGTGCTGTCATAATTTACGCCAATCTTAAACAGACGCTTACCATCGGCAGAATATGGAATCAGATATCCCTTTTCATCTATCTGTCTGATAGCTTCCTCGGCTGAGCCATCATATTTCAACTCGAAAACAAATACGGCATCAGGCATATACACCACGGCATCAGCCCTGCCTATCGCACTATCCTCCTCTACCCTCATGTGTGCTCCCATCAGGTTAAAGATAAGATAGAACACCGTCTGAAAATCCCGTTCACTCTTGTTACTCAATCGGTTGGAAATGCTGGCAAGATAAGCCTTCAGGCGCACCATCGCTCCCTCAACGTCTGCCTCATAGAGCTTTTCCAGGAAATCACCTACCAGACTATTGTTATCCAGTGATATTGGTGAAAGATAGTTAGGTGCAAGACTCTTGAGCATGCCAATCTTAACCTCTCTGTTAGGATATTCCAAGGTATAACGTTGCAGCATCGGGTTATACTTCTTGATGGTGAGATAACCACTCTGATAGAGCAACGGAAGCGCAGAAGTCATCATTTCCGGCGAAACATCAAAGTCATCCACATCACATGATTTCTTCTCAATATCCATCACATTGACGTGATACTTCTGCAGCGTCTTGATAAGATAAGTCGGCGTACCCGAGCCAAACCAGTAAGGAGCTATATCCCGTGCATTCAGTGCCTTTACCAGACTGAACGGATTGAAAACATCTTCAGATTTCTTACTGAAATGATAGCCGTCGTAGAATCTTGTCAGCTCTGTCAGGCACTCCTCATACGTCATGCCAAGGTCTTCTCCCAAAGCCTCTATATCCGGTTTCATCTGAGTGGTAAGTTCCTTTTTGCTGATACCGCAGATAGCCGAATACTGGTCGAACATACTGATGTTATCGAGGTTATTCAGTTCGCTGAAGATACTGAGCTGCGAGAACTTGGTGATACCCGTGATGAAGGTAAACTCCAGATACGGATCGAGCATCTTGATGGGACTATAGAAGTTCTGCATGATGAGGCGCAGCGGTTTTAAATTTTCCTTTTCATGCACTACATCCAGCAAAGGGGCATCATATTCATCAATGATAATCACTACCTTATTACCCGTCTGCTTGTATGCTTCTTTCACCAGGTCTTTCAAACGGAGGTTAGCGTCCACCTGATGCGTCTTATATCCCCAGATTGTCTCCTGCTCTTCAAGCATATCAGCCAGGTATCTTTCCAGCTGTTCCACGCTCATGTGCTTGGCGCCGCTCAGGTCGAAATGCAGCACAGGGTGCTTCACCCAATCCTTCTCATAATCAGCAATGGCCAATCCCTCAAAAAGTTCTTTCCTTCCCTCGAAATAGGCCTGGAGGGTAGATGCAAAGAGCGACTTTCCGAATCGTCTTGGACGACTCAGAAAAACATACTTCATTTTTTTCTCTCGAAAATCCACGATGTATGGGGTCTTATCTATATAGAGATAATTACCCTCTCTGATATTTGAGAATGTCTGTATTCCTACAGGATAGAAATTTACCATTTTTGCCATATTCCTACATGCTTTACGTTTTGCGCTGCTAAGTTACGAATATTTTTTTGAATAGGAAAATTTTGGGAGAGATATTTTTCACAATTATCTTTTGCACTATTAAATTAATAAGAGAAATGGCGAACACAAAGCGTCTATGTTGCGAGGCATTCGTGAACCGTGCCAGTCGTATTCCGGCTCCAATCCACAGATTCAAAGAGGCAGGAAAGAGAGCGAAAACGTTAAAGAACACTAATGATGTGTCCAGTTGCCCCATCAACTGGACACCTGTGTGTCATGGACTTATGACACACCCTCTTCATTTATTGTAGGTGTATTGAAATCGTAGTTCTTACTAAATAGGTGGAGTTCATAAAATGAAGTTCTATGAGTGATATTTAACATTATGAAAATAATTTTTGTTATATCTTATTGGTTTTCAGCCATTTACCCCCCCCATTTTATAATTCATCTTTTTTAACATCAAAAATTTACTGATTCACTGAAAAAATTGTAATTTTGCAGCGCAATCACATCTCGGTATATTACTGAGATGCAAAATAGCAAATCATTTTGTCGTCCATAAAACGGCATAATAAATATGCTATCAGGATAAAACAAGAATATTTAAAACTGAGTATAAAGTTAAAATTAATAAAAAAAGGATATGAAATATGAAAGTAAAAGTAACTATAATTCAGACTTAGAATAATAAAGTAAAAAGTAAAAGCAATAGTAATAATAATAATGTAAATATGAAGTAATCATATAAACATCAAGTAAATGTACCGAATAAAAGAAAAAATAATTCTCATTGCATTTACATGCATGAGTAGTTATCTATCGGCACAGAACCTACATAGCGTGAAGGATTCACATCATATATATAATGTGAACAAACCACACACCATATATGATGTAAAAGATTCAGTAAAGATTTTCTTCAGGCAGGGAAAGATAGACCTTGACCCTATCCTGAACGATAACCAATCGGCACTGAACCGTATCGCTGAAACCATGCGAAACTGTTATGCAGATTCCATTTATCAATTGCGAAAAATTCTCGTTGTAGGCGTTGCCTCACCCGAGGGAACACTGAAATTCAACAAGTGGCTATCCCGAAAACGAGCCGACGTGCTTTTCAGCTATCTATCACAATACTCCACCCTGCCCGATTCGCTGAAGACATCAAGTTTCTTCTGTCCCGACTGGAAAGGGTTGATTCAAATGGTAAAGAATGATTCCCAACTTCCCTTCAGAGAGGAAACGCTCTCGCTGCTAAACCGAATAGCCGGCGAAGCTGAAACAGAAAAAGAAATCCTGAAGCAGGAAAAGCATCTGGAGCTAATCAAGAATTTGCGCGGAGGTATCCCTTATCATTATATGTATAAGAAATATTTCCCTGCGCTCCGATTCTCACAGCTGTTCCTATGGTACGACAAGGTGCAAAAGCCGCAGGTTCCGGATTCAATACCTAAATGGGAAAACGTAAAACAATCGGTGGATATGGTCAGTAACACCGACTCCATCTATATCGAGCCGAGTCCGATCCGAAAACCGTTCTACATGGCAATGCGGACGAACATGCTTTTCGATGTCTTACTTCTTCCCAACATCGGATTGGAATTCTATCTGGGCAAAAGCTGGTCGTTGGCCGCTAACTGGATGTACGGATGGTGGAAGACCGACAGGCGACACTGGTATTGGCGAGCCTACGGAGGTGATATTGCCATACGCAAATGGCTGGGAAAAGCAGCTGAGGAGAAACCGCTCACAGGTCACCACATCGGCTTCTATACCCAAATTTTCACCTACGATTTCGAAACAGGCGGTCGTGGCTACATGGGTGGCAAACCTGGCGGTGCTATCTGGAATAAGATGAACTATGCCATGGGTGCCGAATATGGCTACTCGCTCCCTATCGCCAGAAAACTGAACATCGACTTCACTCTAGGTGTAGGATATTGGGGCGGAATCTACCACGAGTATAAGCCGCGCAACCAATACTACGTGTGGCAGGCGACGAAAGAACGCCGATGGGTAGGTCCTACGAAACTCGAAGTCTCCCTGGTGTGGCTGCTGAGGCGCGAAAACGCTAACAGCAACTGGAAGAGGAAGAAGGAGAAGATAAAGGAGAAAGAGATGAGGAAGAAAGAGAAGGATAAGAAGAAAGGAGGTACCGATGAATAATTTCAGCAAAACGGGAAAAGCCAATCGACTTTTTGTCCTATTACTTTCCCTACTCTCTATTCTATCATCCTGCAACCACAAGGAGCTGTATTACGAGGAGAATGCTCAATTCCGATTACTGAAGGTAGCCTTCGACTGGAGCCAGCTCTCGGGTCATGAAAAGCCTGAAGGTATGCGAGTTATCTTCTTCCCAAAAGATGGAAAGAGCGAACCGTGGATTTTCGATTTTCCTAAAGGAGAAGCCCGGCAGATAGAACTGCCCGAAAACAACTACGGGGTAATCAGCATGAATTACGATACCAACGGAATAATTTGGGAAAATCCGAACAGCTATCTGAATTTCACCGCTGATACAAGAGATACGAAATCGCCCGATGGCGAGCAGGCATCCCTCACCCCATCTTGGCTTTGTGGCGACCACATCAACTGGGTTTCCGTGAATGCCAGCCACGCAGCTGCATCATCAGAAAATGCAGAAAACGGAGTACAAGTTATTACACTATACCCCAAAAGCATGGTTTGCCGCTACACCTACGAGGTTAACGGCATCCGCAAGCTAGAGCGCATAGCGGATATCAGGGCAAGCCTATCCGGCATGTCCGGTTCGCTTCTGATGGCAGCCGACAAGCTCCCCGACTCTCTTTCCGAGCGTCTTCTTTTCGGAGGGGAAGTAATCGGCAATCAGCTACGGGGTGGTTTCTATACGTTTGGCAGCACCCGGGGCATCGCAGCGCCTAATCTCTTCAAGCTCTTTATCAAGAGCCGATCAGGCAAGCTGTATGTTTTGGAGCAGGATGTTACCGCTCAGATTCAGTCCGTTCCTGTGGTGGGTCACGTGGGTGATGTTCACATCGTCATAAACCTCGACTTCGAGATTCCGGAAGAAAGCGGGGGAAGTTCCAGCGGAGGAGCCGGATTCGATGTAGGAGTAGATGACTGGGGCGATGTGAATGAGGACATTATATGTTAAGGATTTAACATAGTAAAAGATAAGACTTTAAATAGCAAAAGATAAATATTAAAATAGTAATAGTAAAATATTTTTTTAAAGAACAGTTAATTATGAAAAAGGTAATTTTTGGAACAGCATTGGCCTCTATGGCATTGCTTTCAGCATGCTCATCAGACAACGAGCTTGCAAATGTGGGAACTACAGCAAACAACGCTATCGGATTTCATGTAGTTGGTAATAAGGCGGAGACAAGAGCTAACATTATCAACTCGACCGAGGATTTAAAGAAGACCGATTTCAATGTGTTCGCATATAAGAACAACAATGGTGCAGATGGTGAAATCTTTATGGGTGACAACGTTCATGATCACGGTCTTAATGGAGTTACGATCAAATACAAAAACGAAATGTGGGATTATGACAATCCTGCAGATTTACACTACTGGCCAAAAGATGGCTCTCTGAATTTTTATGCAGTTAGTCCAGGTTCCATTCCAGAAGGCTTCACCAATTACTCTTGGGATATTAAACAAGATACCAAGACTATTTCATATAGTTGCTTTGATGAATATAATCAATCCAATGGAAAATCGAATCTTGATGTGATGTATGCTATCAAAAAAGATCAAACCCAAAGTTCACAAGCAGGTAAGGTAAATTTAAATTTCCAGCATATTTTGTCTCAGGTTGTCTTTAAGGCAAAGACTGTGAATTCAGATATGCAAGTGGATATCAAAGAGATCAAGATTAAGAACTTTAGAATTGGTGGAACATTCACAATACCTAATGATGGAAGTTCACCATCACAAAGTTCTTGGTCGCGGGAAGCAGTATATAAATTATCACCATTTGTTATTAAGAAGAGTGATGCAGACCCAATTAGAATTAAAGGAACAGAAGCAACTGATATTTCTAGCAATACACCGATGTTATTCGTTCCTCAGTCATTAACAGGATGGGATGTTGCACAACATAAAACAACAGATGATGCTGACACAAACGGAGAGTCTTATCTGATCATTAACTGCAAAATCAAGCAGAAAAACGATTATCTCCATGGCACAGAAACACAATATGATGAACTTTACGTGCCATTCGGAACAAGTTGGGATCCAGGCAAACGTTACATCTACACCCTCATTTTCGGTGGTGGCTATGATAAACAAGGCCAGGCAATCTTGCAGCCTATCAATTTCGAAGCTGAAGTTGACCCGTGGAAAAATGCAGATGAAACAATCGACGTCACCAAATAATCCAATCATCTTAAAAACAATACCGGGCAGGGGCATCATCTCCTTGCCCGGTATTGTTTTTTTACTCAGATGAAGGTGAAGGTCACCAATCTAATCTACATCTCCGCTTCCTGTTTTTATGAATTGCTCAGATTCTTAATGATTTCCAAAGACAGCTGGGTAGCTTTG
>OHBM01002634.1_pt1 | contig 11726 bp, 9 predicted proteins | sample 1577251 | NCBI WGS metagenome assembly OHBM01 (sample SAMEA3541557, study PRJEB24748) | human gut metagenome | biome: human gut; feature: human-associated habitat; material: faeces | place: China | collected 2012
TATTTTATGACTATAACTTTTTTCTTTCATACTTCTTATGAGATATTAGATTTTGAGATGGTTATAACTGGGCGGCTTCCGCTGTCAGCAAAAGTCACATTGTTGTTGAACAAGTGGCCAGAGCCAATGACGCGCCAAGCGGCAGTTAAACTACCACCTATACTTCTTGTACTTGTCCAATATCCCCATGTGCTTGAATCTGATACATTACATCCATAACTTGTACATTCCTTTGTATAATCAAATAACCATGCATATTTTGATTTATTACTTGCATTTGCTGTTTGTGTTTGATTATTACTATCTAAGTAAAAATATTTTTGATTTTCTTTACTTGCATCAAATGTTGGATGTTCTGTTATTTTAGCTATTTCATTTGCTGTTATTAATCTTGCTGTATTTTTCCAATCTTTTGTATCATTTTCTAATGCTATTTTTACTTCTTTCATTTCACTCACCGTAATTAAAATTATAACATTTTTTATTAATAAAAACAAATAGAAAAAAACTATTTAAACAAATAGTAATAATTATTAAAAAATTGTCGGAATTTGTTGCACGATTATTCTTGCTTATTTAATTTTTATTATGCTAAAGTAATATTAAAAATTATTTAAAAGGAGCCATCAATGTTAACAAAAAAATGTATTGACAATGCAAAAAATATAATAGAAAAATTTGACAAAGCAAGATATTTTATTGATAGAGAAACAATATTAGAAATAGCTAAACTATTAGATATTAAACATAAAGAAAATGCTATTGTAGAAAAAGATAATTTTATGTTAAAAAAAGCAGGAAATAATAAAAAACCAAAAATTATAAATGTTAATAATTTATTTAACATTTATAATAATATAACGGAAAACACCAAAAAAGCCAAACTGCTATCAGTAAAAATATATGTTAAGAATATAAATGGATATACCATAATAAACAACATAGACACTAATACTAATTACGAATTAGGAAGAAAAGGAATAAATAAAACTTTTTCTAAAAATGTTCCATTAAAAAAACTGTTAACAGCTAACAAACTATTAGAAATTGGTGAGCAAGCAATTTATTATGAAACTAGTTATGATCCAAATGATAAACAAGGAATAAAATATCATCATTTTTTAACTCCCGTTAAATTAAATAACAAAAACACCATTATTAGAAGCGTTATTAAAGAATATACTAAAGATAAAAACATGAAAAATAAATTTTATTATCACCAATTTGAAGATATAAAAAAGAAACTACCGACTTGAGCCATATAGGTACTCAAGCTTTTGGTAGTTCCTCTACTAAAAATTTAACATATTTAATTTAATATGTCAAGAAATAATGATTTAACCTAGCTAACAGAATTATTTAAACAAATAGTCTTCTCCTTTTTGTATTTCTGTAAAAGACAAATTATTGAAATTTTGTTGTCTTAAAACTTCATATACTGCAATGGCAACAGAGTTTGAAACATTTAAACATCTTACATTAGAACTCATCGGTATTCTTATACAATTATCTAAATTATCTTTTAATATTTCAAGTGGTATTCCTGTTGATTCTTTACCAAAAATTAAATATATATTATCTAAAGTATTTGAAAAATCAAATTCTGTATGATTTTTTTTACCATATCTTGTAAAGAAATAATATTTTCCTGGGTTTTTACTTTTAAAATCTTCATAATCAATATATTTTTCATAATTTAATTTATCTAAATAATTAACACCATATCTTTTTAAACTATTATCATTTAAAACAAAACCAAGTGGTTCAATTAAATGAAGCTTAGCATTTGTAGCTACACAAGTTCTCATTATATTTCCTGTATTTTGAGGCATTTCTGGTTCATATAATACTATATTTATCATTTTTCATCTTTTCCTTCTAAAGTTTTATATTCATTATATCTATTTATTGCATTAATTTTATTTTGTTGTAATAAACTATTTTTTTCTTCTTCATTAATTGAATATCTATTTTCTCTTTTAAATATTTCGTCATATTTAGTAAAATCTGCTTTACTATCAAGCGTAAAATCTTTTGTTTCAGGATTATACCTAAATAGTGGGAAATAGCCACTTTCTGTTACTAATTTTTGTTCTTCAATAGATGATTTCATACCAGTTTTAATCCCATGTGCTATACAAGGAGCATAACAAATTATAATTGATGGTCCATTATATGAAGCAGCTTCAGTTAATGCTTTTATTGTTTGCATATAGTTTGCTCCTAAAGATACTGTTGCAACATATACATTTTTATAATTTAAGGCCATTTTAGCTAAATCTTTTTTAGCTGTTTTTTTACCGGAACTAGCAAACTTAGCAGTTGCTCCCATTCTTGTTGACTTTGAAGATTGTCCTCCAGTATTAGAATAAACTTCTGTATCTAAAACTAATATATTAACATTTTCATTATTAGCTAAAACATGATCAATTCCACCATAACCAATATCATAAGCCCAACCATCTCCTCCAACAATGAAAATAGTTTTTTCTTTTATATATTTTTTTAATGGAATTATTTCTTTAAAATCTTCATAATCTAAATTATTATATACTTCTTCTGCCACTTCTTTAGAATATGATTTTAAATATTTATCTATTAATTTTTTATTTTTATTATTAACTTTATTTTTATATTCCTTAAATATTCTTTTTACTTTTTCATGCATAAAGTCTTCCCCTACACGAATACCATAACCAAATTCAGCATTATCCTCAAATAATGAATTAACCCAAGGTACAGTATAAGGCATACTTGGAATACTAGCACCATATATTGATGAACAACCTGTAGCATTTGCTATCATTAAATCATCCCCAAAAAGTTGTGATAAAAGTTTTAAATAAGGTGTTTCGCCACATCCCGCACATGCTCCACTAAACTCAAATTTAGGTTTAACAAATTGACTTCCTTTAACTGTGTTTATTGGTAAAACATGTTTTTCACTAACTTTTTGTAAATAATTATATCTTTCTATTTCTTTTTGTCTTGCTTCAAGATTTTGTTTTTTTAAAGTTAGTGCCTTAGTAGGACAAACCATACTACATAAAGAGCATCCCGTACAATCAAGAGCAGATATTCCTATTGTAAAACTTAAATTATTATCTTTTATTTTAGCATCCTTTAAACTTTCTTTAACAATTGATGGAGATTTATTTACTTCATCTTCGTTAAGTAAATATGGTCTTACTACTGCATGAGGGCATATTAAACTACACATATTACACATTATACATTTATCTTTATCATAAGAAGGAATATTATTAGATAAATCCCTTTTTTCTAAAGCTGATGTTCCACATTCAAATACCCCATCTACATTAGAATTAAAATCACTTACCTTTATTAAATCATATCTTGCATGTTCTAATTTAGAATATAAAGTATTATCTACTTTTTCCATTTTTATTTTAGAATCTATTAAAGATATATCAACTTTTTTCAAAGAAGATAAAGAAGAATTAATTGCATTAATATTACTATTAACAACATCAATGCCTTTTTTACTAAAATTAAATTTAATAAGTTTTTTCATTTCTTTTTTAACAAAACTCATATCCATATTCATTAAACTTAATATAGCAATTTCCATTATCATACTTATTTTATTTGGTATATTATTTTCATATGCTATTTTATTAGCATTAATTATATAAAAATTAATCTTCTTTTCTTTTAGTTTATTAATTACTTCAGTTGGTAAAACTTCATTTAAATTATTTACATCTTTTTCTGTATTAAGTAAAAATATTCCATTTTCCTTTATATTTTTTAAAACATCATATTTTTTAAGATAAGAATCTTTAGAACACACAACCATATATGGATTTATAACATAATATGGACTATTTATTATTTGTTTACTAAACCTTAAATGTGATTTAGTAACACCACCTGATTTTTTACTATCATATTCAAAATAACCTTGAACATAAGAAGGCGTCTTTTCTCCGATTAAAGTTAATATATTTTTACTAGTAGTTACCATTCCATCAGAACCATAACCATATATTAATACTTCTTTACTATTACTTTTAAATACTTTATTTGTAGGAGCAAGTGATATATTATTAACATCATCATTTATACCAATTGTAAATGTTTTTAAAGCTTTATTATCTAAATACTTATAAACGGCATCAATATCATTTTTAGTTGTATTTTTACTAGAAAGACCATATCTTCCTCCCACTACTTCTATTTTTAAATTATGTTTTTTTATAATTTCTACAACATCTAAATATAATGGTTCTCCATTAGAACCTGGTTCTTTTGTTCTATCAAGTACTGCTATTTTTTTAACAGATTTAGGTAAAGCATTTAAAAAATATTTATCTGAAAAAGGTCTATATAAATGTACTTCGATTAAGCCAAGTCCTTTTTCTTCATTAATTACTTCTTTTATTGTTTCACAAACACTACCCATTGCTACGATTACTTTTTTAGCATTTTTATCTCCATAATAATTAAATGGTTTATAATTAGTATTTATTTTTTTATTAATTTTTTCCATATAATCATTTACAACATCTACTAATTTTTCATAATATTTATTTCTTGCTTCAACCGCTTCAAAATAAACCATATCTCCTTGATTAGTTCCTCTTGTTGTAGGATTATCTATATCAAGAGCGTTTTTTCTAAAATTTTCTAACGCCTTATAATCTATTAATTCTTTAAATATTTCATTATCTATAACATTTATCTTATTATATTCATGACTTGTTCTAAAACCATCAAAAAAATTAATAAATGGTACCCTTCCTTTTATCGCAGATAAATAACTTACTCCCGTTAAATCCATAACTTGTTGTACACTACTGGAAGCTAAAATAGCAAATCCTGTTTGTCTTGTACTATAAATATCGCTATGATCTCCCATAATAGATAAAGCATGTGTAGCAACAGTTCTTGATGCAACATTAATAACACAAGGTAAAAGTTCTCCTGCTATCTTATACATATTAGGAATCATAAGAAGTAATCCTTGACTTGCTGTATATGTTGTTGCTAAAACACCATTTTGCAAAAGTCCATGAACCATACCTATTGCTCCTGCTTCACTTTGCATTTCAACTACTTTTACAACATCACCAAACATATTAGTTTTACCACTTGCACTATACTCATCAACTTTTTCAGCCATAGTAGAAGCTGGTGTTATTGGATATATTCCTGCTACTTCTGTAAAATTATAAGATACATAACTACATGCACTATTTCCATCCATTATTTTTTGTTCCATAAAACACGTCCTTTCAAGATTTATACATATTAATTATACAATAAATAAAAGAAAAATAAAATATTTATCTTTACTAGTTAAAAATATTATAAACAAAATTTTAACTTTCATAAAATATATTAGATAAAATAAATTAAAGTAAAAACTTCATATATTTTATCCTCGTTACTTAACTTCATTATTATTCACGTATAATAATTAAAATAATAAAACATTCCCTATTTATACTTTAATTATTTTTTATCATAAAACATCATTATATTTAGTGATGTTTTTCTTCTTACTTGAATATTATTTAAAGAGGAAAAAGAATATGAAAAATTTTATAAAAGGTTTTTTTGTAGGAATTGCTAACATTACTCCGGGGATAAGTGGAAGTGCTTTACTTGTAAGTTTAAATTTATATGAAAAATGTATAAATTCAATAAGTAATATATTTAAAGATTTTAAAAAAAACTTTACTTTTTTACTTCCTATAACATTGGGAATATTTATTGGAACATTTTTATTTAGTAATATTATTTTTTATTTTTATAATAATTATAATATTATAACTACTCTTGTTTTTGTTGGTTTTATTTTTGGTACAATTCCTTCTTTATTTAAAGAAGCTTCTAAAAAAGGATTTAAAAAAAGATATATTTTAATATTCATATTTACATTTTTTATAGGAATACTATTTTTAAAATGTAAAACAAATAACATTGTTACAAACACAAATATTATTTATCTTTTAATAATAGGATTTGTAATTGGTTGTTCTATGATAATACCAGGGATAAGTTCTACCGTTATTTTAAGTATTTTAGGTTTTTATAATATTTATTTAAATAGTATTAACACTTTAAATATTAACTTTTTAATTCCTATTTTTATAGGAATAACTATATCTATATTTTTATTATCAAAACTAATAAATTTTTTATTAAATAAATATTTTGGTTATACTTATTTTGCAATTCTTGGATTTGTAATATCTACAATACCAGGATTAATAAACTATAAAATTGTTTTTAATAATGATTTAGTAATAGGTATTATATTAAGTATTATTGCTTTTATTTTAACAAATAATCAATTAAAAAAACAAAACTAAAAGTTCTGTTTAAGTAAACTATTTAATTCAACTGCATATTCTAAAGGTAATTCTTCTCTAAACTTTTCAGCAAACCCAAGAACAATAAGTTCAATTGCTTTTTCTTTAGGAATGCCTCTTGATTCAAGATAAAAAAGTTTATCTTCACTTATTCTTGATACAGTTGCTTCATGTTCGATAAAAGATAATTTATTTTTTACAATATTATTTGGGAATGTATCACTTTTTGATAAATCATCTAAGATTAAGGTATCACATTTTACAATAGAATTACTATTAGTTGCATTTTTATCTATATATACCTTACCTCTGTAATTAGCAGCGCCTCCTAAACTTGCAATACTTTTAGAAATAATATTACTAGTTGTATTTTTCCCTAAATGTATCATTTTAGCACCAGTATCTTGTTCTTGATTATTTTTAGCAACACTTATTGTAATACAAGTACCACTTGCGTTATCCCCTTTTAAAACACAACAAGGATATTTCATTGTTTTATAAGAACCAATATTACCATCAATCCATTCCATTTTACCAGAAGTTTCTACCAAAGCCCTTTTAGTAACTAAATTATAAACATTACCACTCCAATTTTGAATTGTAGAATAACGACAAGTACTATTTTTACCAACATATATTTCAACAACTGCCGCATGTAAATTACTTGATGTATAACTTCTTGCCGTACATCCTTCGATATAATGAAGACTACTATTATCATCTACTATTATTAAAGTTCTTTCAAATTGACCTAGTTTTTCACTACTAATTCTAAAATAACTTTGAAGAGGTCTATCTAAAGTAGTATTTTTAGGTATATAAATAAAACTTCCTCCTGAAAAACAGCTTCCATTTAATGCTGTAAATTTATTTTCATCATATTTTACTATTTTAGAAAAATATTTTTTAACAAGTTCGGGATATTTTTTAAAAGCATCTTCAATTGAAGTAAATATAACTTTTTTTTCTTCAAGTTCTTTTATCATGTTATGATATATTACTTCACTTTCATATTGAACTCCCATTCCATCAAGATTTTTTTCACTTTCAATTACTCCAAGATTTTTAAATTCATCTGTTATATTTTTATTAATATTATCCCATGATGAATTAATTTTATTATCATTTGAAGCATAATATATTATTTTATCAAAATCAATATCTAATGAAGGCCCAAAAGAAGGTAAAGGCATATTTTTAAACACTTCATAACTTTTTAATCTAAAATCTAATACATCTTCTGTTTCTTGTTTTAATTTAGAAATAGTTTTTATCTTATCAACACTTAATCCTTCGATAACCATAAAACTTCCTCCTAACCAAGAATTATTATACATTATTTTATAAAAAATATAAATAAATTTTAACATTTTATTTATACTTATATAAAATAAAAAGAACTACATAGCTCTTTTAAATAATTTTTCTAATTCATATTTTGAATAACTTATAATTGTAGGTCTTCCATGTGGACAAGTAAAAGGATTTTCTGTTTCTCTTAATCTTTCTATTAAGACTCTAAGCTCATCTAAACTAACATATTCATTAGCTTTAATACTCATTTTACATGCAAGAGTCGTTGATATTTTTTCATTAAATTTTTCTATTGAAAAATCTTCTTCATGAATAATAACTTCCATTATTTTATATAAGCTTTCTTCTTCATATCCTTTTTTTATCCATGTTGGATGACTTCTTATTATAAGGGTATTACTACCAAATTCTTCATAATTTATATGTAATCTATCTAATATATTAAAATGTTCTTTTAAAATAATATATTCATTACTAGGAAATTCTAATTTTATTGGAATAAGTAAATCTGTAGTAAGGTTAGAATCTTCCCCTAATTTTTTCATATAATATTCATAATTAATTCTTTCGTTAACAGCATGTTGATCCATTATATATAAACCATCTTCATTTTCACCAACAATATATGTTCCATGAATTAAACATTTTGGTTCAATCATTTTAAATTTTTCATGATGTTGTTTTTCTTCCTCATTGTAAGGTGTTTCTTCTTCTTTTATATAATTAAAATCTTCATTAAAATCAAAATTTAATGTTTCAAACTGAGGTTTTATTTTTTTTTGCTCTAAATCAATAAAATCTAAATTTTTATTGATTGTTGATACTTCATTAACATTAGAAATAGGTCTATCTTCATATTTAACTTCTGGAATTAATAAAAGTTTTTCTAAACACGAAGAAACAGTATTAGATATTAAAGTAATTAATTCTTCTTTTTTAGAAAATTTTATATCCATTTTAGTTGGATGAACATTAACATCTATTAAAAATGGATCACAATCAATATTTAAAACTACAATTGGGTATCTATCTTTAGGAAGATATGTATGGTAACTATCAATAATTGCTTTATTAACATCATAGTTTTTTATGCATCTATTGTTAACTAAAATAGTTATACTATTTCTACTTGATCTATTAACTTCAGGATATGAAATATACCCTTTTATTTCATAATCATCATTACTATTTTCTACTTTAGCCATCTTTTTAGTAACACTAAGACCATAAATACTATTAATTACTTTAAGTAAATTACCACTTCCATCTGTATTTAATAAAACCTTAGAATCATTTTCTAATACAAATTTTATATTAGGATAAGATAAAGCCATTTTATTTACATAATCAATAATATTAGCAAGTTCACTATATAAACTTTTTAAATACTTAAGTCTTGCAGGTGTATTATAGAAAATATCACTTACAGAAATTGATGTACCTTTTCTTAAGTCACTTTCTTTAACTTCTTCAATTTTTCCACCATTTACAACTACTTCTGTTCCTGTTTCACCATTTGATGTTTTTATAACCATTTTAGATACACTGGCAATTGATGGGATTGCTTCTCCTCTAAAACCTAATGTATTTATGTTAAATAAATCATCATCATCATAAATTTTACTTGTTGCATGGCGAAGTAAACATGTTGTAGCATCGTTTTTATCCATTCCACAACCATTATCTATAACTTTAATTTCTTTTAAACCAGATTCAGTTAATTCTATTTTTATCTCACTTGCTTTAGCATCTATTGCATTTTCAACTAATTCTTTTACAATATTCATAAGCCTTTCAACAACTTCACCCGCTGCAATTTTATTAGAAAGGTTTATATCCATTACTTTTATAATACTCATATTTTACCTACAATAATTTACTTCAATGTCTTTATAATTATCATTTATTAAAACAGACTCTACTACTTTATTCCCATATACAATATCACTATCATCAATTACAAGTTCCCCTTCACAATAAAAATAAACACAGTAAACTTCCTCATTTGAAGATTCTAGTTTTTCTTTTAACTTTGTTTTCATTTCTTCTGTAACACTATCATCACTTATTTTATCTATACTAGAAAGTCTATCTTTTTTCTTAAAATAAGTTATATAACTATTTCCTATATTATTACACGTATTTTTATTAAATGAAATTTTTTTAGCAAGATATACTTTATTATTATCATTTGTATAACTATAACCAATAGTATTATTTAAATACTTATCACTATTAGCTATTCTATAATTATTAAATTCATCTATTAAAGTAGCCCTTAAAATGTTTCTTTCTTTATTTCTAGCATCAATTCTATTTCTACTTATAGACATCCCTACAAGTGTTGATAATAAAGCAAGTACAACTACAACAGCAAGTAATTCTATTATTGTAAATCCTTTTTTATTTTTCATAAGTTACCTCTTTTCTATATATAATTATAGCATGTTAAAAAGATTTCATAAATAAAAATTTTTAAAATTTATTTTTTAATAATTTTTTTACATAAAACACTTCATCTAAAAGTTGTTTATTATCTTTTTTACTATTAAATAAATAATCATATCTAAATATAGAAAAACCTTCATAATTATAAGTATTTCTACTTACTATTATTTGTTTAGAAATAATATCATTATTATTAATCCATTCATTTATCCCTGTCTTAGCATATTTATCTTCTAAACCTGATTTATATAAAGCTAAAGCAACATAAAACTTAATATTTGTATCTTTTACTAAATTACTCCAAGAATTAACTGTATTAACAAATGGTAAATTAGTATTATCAAATCCATAATAAATCTGTGGCATAATAAAATCCACTATTTTATTTTCTATTAAATAATTAATATCTAAATATTCAGCATTATAATTATTATTCATATTACCAGAAGGACTTATCCCAAATAAAACATCACTATTTACTTCTTTTATCTTTTCATAAGTTTTTCTAATTAATTTATTAATATTATCTCTTCTAAAATCTTCTAAAGAATTTGTACCACCTTGTGTTTTATATAATTCATAGTCCTTTAAATCACATGTTTTGCTAGGATAAAAATAATCATCATATAAAATACCATCAACATCATAATTTTTAACTATTTCTAAAACACCCTTTATTATTAAATCTAATACTTCATCCTTCGCAGGATTAAAATATATTCCATTTTTTATTTCAACACTTGAAGTATTTAAATACTTATTAACAATATTATTACCACTAATACTAGAAATATCATTATTACTTCTTATACGATATGGATTTATCCATGCGATTAATTTTATATTATTTTCATGAGATAATTTAATAAAATAATCAAGCATATCCAACTTTAACTTATCATTTTCATTATTCACAATATATAACGAAGGACTAAATATTTTAGAATAATATATCGCATCACTAAATGCTCTTACTTGAAGTATTATGCCATTAAAATTATTTTCTTTTATATTTAAAACCATTTTATTAATTTCTTCTTTTAAAATATTTTCATCTTTTCCTTTTAAATAACTATAGTCAATATAAGATATAAAAACATATCTATCTTCTTCAAAATTATTTATTATATTATTATCTTCTTTTTTATTCATATAATAAAACATATACATTCCTATAAATAACACTAAAATAATTATTAATATTTTTTTCATCTTTTAAACCTTTCTTTTAAATAATCTTTCTCTAATATATATTTATTCTTATCTTTTAACATATGTCTTTTATCTTTATACATATTATTTTTATTATTAATAATCTTTATTTTTTTAAAATTATAATTATTAAGATATCTTTCAAGTAAAAACTTATTAAATAAATAATCTTGTCTTTTTAAATATAAAGTAATTTCTATTATTAAAAAGGTACTCATCATAACTAAATTAATATTTTTATAATTTATTAAAAGAAAAATAATTCCTAAATACGACAATATTATTATTAACTTATTACTTTTTTTATAAGGAAAAATATACTCTAGTAATACATTTAATATCTTTCCTCCATCTAAGGGATAAATTGGAAGTAAATTAAAAAAAAGAAGTGTAAAGTGATATGTTTTAAAA
>OHBM01002635.1_pt1 | contig 11724 bp, 5 predicted proteins | sample 1577251 | NCBI WGS metagenome assembly OHBM01 (sample SAMEA3541557, study PRJEB24748) | human gut metagenome | biome: human gut; feature: human-associated habitat; material: faeces | place: China | collected 2012
GTTGTTATGGACATCGATTATTATGAAAAAACAATGAGAAAGATGGATGAAGCAAAATCAATCTTGGATGGTTTAGAAGATGCAAAATCTGGAAATACTGTAGATGGAGACACTGCAATTTCTAATATTAGGAGCAAGTATGGCGTCTAAATTTGGTTATACAGATACTCTGTAGGGTATCGCGGCTGACAGCCAGCAGAAAACCACTAGTATTGTTTTTGAAAGTGTTAGATGATATTAGGTCTAACACTTTTTTATATATTAAGATTTTGGTTTCGGAACAGAGAAATACCACATGTGAAATAGCACTAAAATATCATAAAATATGGATTATCAGGAACGGTAAAAAGGACTATCGTAATATACTTTAGAATTTGTAGAATAATAGCGAATACAAGGTAATCGCTATATTTACATAAAAAAGGCTGACAAGTACGTGGGATTTGTCAGCTACAAAAGTATGAATTATAATAAATGATCTTCATGAATTAGTAGTATATTTGGGTTTTCCTTTGCGATATCGAGCATACGTTTTGTAAAACCACTTTTACTAAATAAGCCATAGATAACGTTATATTTTGGGAAAGATTTGCGTATTTCTGCGGCGTTATCTACTTTTTCTTTTAATGTAAAGTATACGGGGGCATCTACTGGTTTTGTATGATATTTACATTCTCCAGCAAAAACTTGTTTATTTTGATGGTCTACAGACATGACATCGATTTCTGTATCTCCATCATAATCATTTAACCAATAAGATCCAATGCGTGATGGTACAAATGAAATTGCGTTGTTACTGCATAGTTTTGCGAAAATGTCCTTACAGATATCTTCATAAGCAAAGGCAACAAATTTTTCTTTAAAATCTTTATGAATTTCGTCTAGTACAATTTGCATATTGTCTAATTCCAATTCACCTTTGTAAGGGTAGACATAGCAAAACCAAAAACGAAGGAAATTATCTGCAATGAAATACAATCCTTTACGTGATTTTTCTGGATTCTTTTCTGTGATTGGTGTTCGTTTTTCAATGAAACCAAGATTCGAAAGTGTAGATAGATAAGGTGTAAGTGATGAAGATTCTTGTCCTAATGCACTTGCAATTTTACCGAGTTTATGATTGCCGTCTGCAATTGTCTTAATAATTGAAAAATAGTTTACGGCTGTTAAGGATTCGCTTTTTAATAAAAAATTGGGTTCTTCATATAAAAAGCCATTCTTAGAAAAAACGGCATCTTTAAGCTGTTCTTCTAAAGGTCTTCCATCTTCAAAAAATTCTAAATATTTTGGTACACCACCTGTTAGAGCAAATTGTTCTACGGCTTGTTCAAAAGGAAGATTTTGTGTTTCATAAATACTAGTGAATGGTAATGGTGTCAAACGCATTTGTGCTGTTCTACGACCATATAGTGGGCTATCATAAGAAAGTGCATGTTTTTGCATCATACCAATCAAGGAACCGGACAGAATCAACATCACGTTACTGTCTTTTAAAAATTCGTCCCATGCATTTTGTAGGATCGAAGGGAATGCTGAATTTGTTCTCACGAGATATGGAAATTCATCAATGACAAGGACTTTCTTTTCTTCTGGTTTATAGTCCGCAATTAGTTGAAATAAATCCAACCAATCTGTAAATTCTATTTTTTGTAGCAATGTGTTTTTTGTAGTACGAGCTATAACATTAGCAAGTCGTTTCATACTTTGGCTTTCTAATTCCTCAGTCGCAAGATAATAGAATGCAGTTTTATTCTTTAAGAACTCTTTGATCAGTGTTGTTTTTCCAACACGACGTCGTCCATAAATAACCACAAAGCTACTGTTACGATTATATTCTGTATTTAATGTATGCAATTCGTTTTTTCTGCCTATGAATCTCATGATTATTCTCCTTATGATAAATCAACTTATGATAAACTCGTTTATATTATATAATCATAAGGTGATTAGTCAAGTTTCTTCATATAAGAAAAAGCTGACAAGTATGTGGGATTTGTCAGCTTAAGTTGGTTACAAGCTAAGGATTAGTACTCAGCCAATTTCATTATAGCATCTAAATACAAAAAAATAGAGAACTAGCTATGTTTAGTTTTTGGGAAGGGCTAGTCCTCATGTCGAAAAGTGTTAGATGTAAAAGATTGGGCATCTTTAATTTTTATCTAACGGATAAATTATAACATAGCTTAAAATGAACACAATAGTAAAATATAACTAAAAGTATTTTAAATACATTAAAAAAGATTAAATAACATACAATTAAAACATGAAATATAACCATGTAATTATTTCTTTATTTTATCGTGACAAATGAAGTTTGTGTTGTTATTATACTTGTAAGGGTTTACATGAAATTCGGGGTATAATATGAAATTTTTTAAGCGTCAAAAGAAAGATAATATTGAATTGGATGAAGTGTATAGGTTGCTTAAAGGATACTATAGGTGTTCTTATAAAGAGGGATATCCTTTTTTGTTTGTGAGCGATGATTTTTTAAATACTTTACATTGGACGCAAAAAGAAATTGAAACTAAATTTGATAATAAGTTAGTGAATATGTTACATCCTGATGATAAAATTCATCTCGAAAAGGATAGAGATTTGTTGAGGAATCAATATAAGGTTGGTACTTGTCAGAATGTGGTTTTTCGTTTGAAAGGTAAGGATGGGTATCATTGGGTATCGGATTGTTATTTGGCTTTAAAACAAGATTCAACATTTTTCTTTCAGGGAAATATTACGGATGTTACAAGTTTTATGTTGGATAAAGAAAAAAGGGCAGAGGAGCGTAACCAAATGCTTACAGCCCTTACAATGGAATATTCGACTGTGATCATGGGTGACTTAATGGAGAATACGATGGTTGTCGTTAAGCATGATGGGCATATGTATGATCATGGTGGGCTTGATGATTTTTCAAGTGAGGATAAGATGAATTATACACGTTGTTTGCATGATTTCTATAATCGTGTGTTAGTAAAAGAATCGTGTCTAGACTTTTTAGATATTTTATCTCCCGTTCCTTTTATGAATGCACTTCTTAAAAATGAGACGGTAGAATTGCAGTATCAGATTTATCCGAATTCTAATGGATATGAATCTTTATATGCAAGAGCAATTCGTTTATATGATGAAAAGCATCATTTTCGTTTTGTGATGGGATTTCGTCCAATGGATGAGGTTCGTAAAAAGGAAAATGTTTTAGAACTTCAAAGAGAGATTATTGAAGGAATTAGTAAGGATTATTTTTCTGTACTTTTAGTGGAGTTAGATCAAGGACAAATCTATTCGTATCGTGAAGTGGGTAGTAATGGTAAGCGTATTGCGGATTTTTGTCGGTCTTATCATGATCGTTGGACTGAATTGTTACCGGCTTATGCCAAAGATTTGGTTTCGGATGCTTCAAGAGAAAATTTTTTAGAGGAACTTTCCTTTGAAAAACTGAAATCGACCAATGAAGATTATTCTTTTACTTATGAATATATGTCGGATGAGGGTGTTTTATATTACCAGGCTCGTGTTTCTTATGTAAAGAAAAAGGATCGTACAAGAGCGGTTGTGATTGGTACAAGAGATATTGATGATTTGATTCAGAAGGAGCGTCTTCAAAAGGAACAGTTAAGAAAGGCTTATATTCAAGCTGAAAATGCGAGTAAGGCCAAGACGGATTTCTTAAATAGTATGTCACACGATATTCGTACGCCTATGAATGTAATTCTTGGATATAATCAATTGATGAAAAAGAAGCTTTCAGATCCTGTTTTGGTGGATTATCAAAAGAAGATTGAGCAGTCGGGGAATTTATTACTTTCTATTATTAATGATGTATTGAATATGGCTCGTATTGAAAGTGGTAAAAGTGTGTTAGTTGAAAGTAGTGAGTCCATTGTGGATATGGTTGAAGAAGTATCGAATGTATTTGGTGCTATGGCCAAAGAAAAAGAGATTGTATTCGAGACAAAAATGGATATAAAACATAAACAAGTATTGTGTGATTGTACGAAGGTGAAGGAAATTTTAGTGAATTTGATTGGCAATGCCATTAAATATACACCAAATGGTGGTCGTGTCACAGTGGATATAAAGGAATTTGAGTGTTCAAAAGAGGGTTATGGTACATATCAAATTCAAATCATAGATACGGGTATTGGAATGAGTGAGAGTTTTATTCCAACTCTGTTTGATGCATTTACACGTGAAGCAACAAGTGACATTATTGGTACAGGGCTTGGTATGCCAATCGTAAAAAAACTAGTAGATATGATGGGTGGTACGATTGATGTTGAGAGTAAGCTTGGTAAGGGCAGTACTTTTACAATTACAATCGATCATAAGCTTGGAAATGAAGAAAAAGATAAAGTGAAACAAGAGGATCTTGTAGTTTCTAAGCATTCTTTAGAAGGTAAACATGTATTACTAGCAGAAGATAATGAATTGAATGCAGAATTTGCGAAGATTATATTAGAGGATTGTGGCTTACATGTAGACTTGGCAAGAGATGGTTTTCAGTGTGTTAGTAAAGTGATTCAAAATCCGGTTGGTTCGTATGACTTTATTTTAATGGATATTCAAATGCCAAATATGAATGGGTATTTAGCTACCCAAAAAATCAGGTCGATTCCAGAAAAGAATACGATTCCAATTATTGCGATGAGTGCGAATGCGTTTGATGAAGATAAAAAGCAGGCACTTAAAGCGGGAATGAATGGATATATTTCTAAGCCAATCGATATGGATAAGCTTCAAAGTCAAATTATAGAGATTTTAAAAGAGAAAGCGGGCAGTTAAAATGTCCGCTTTAATTATAAAAAAAGAGTTGAACATAAGTTTGTGGGGGGGCTTAGTTCTACTTAAATAGGAAACTGGATATGCAAATTAAAAGTAATCCAGCAATCATTAGTATATCACTATATGTTTATATGGACAAAGATATAATATATGCTCCACAATATGATACAATGAAAAGGATAACAGGAGTGAGTAATATGTGTTGTGATGGTGTCATACAATGTTTAGAAAAAGAGAAGGTTTCTATACTTATAAAAGATCGACATACATGTTTAGATTTGAATGATAGTAATATGTATATTTTAAAGAAGGGTATTGTTAAAGTGAGTTTGATCATGCAAGATGAGCGTGAATTCAATATTACTTATTTACAAGGTCCGGATGTGGTGAGTTTGTATTGTGATTGTTTGACACAATTTAGAGATTGCCTTCCAAAGATTCGTATTGAAAGTGAACAAGCAGAATTGTATTGTATTTCAAAAGAAAAATTTTATAAGCAAGTTAAAGAGGATGCGAACCTTCAAAATTATGTAAATACATACTATCGCAATCGATTAAAACTAGCTATCACAAGAGAACAAGTGATGATCATGAATTCAAAGGCGGGTGCGGTATGTTCTTGGTTATATCGTTTAGCGAGTTTATTTGGCATTCAAACACAAAAGGGTATATTTATTGATTTGCAGGTCACAAATGAGGATATTGCGAATTTTTGTGGGATTACAACACGTAATAGTGTGAATCGAGTGATTCGTGGTTTAAAAGAAAAGCATATCATTCAAGTTAAAAACAATCGAATTATTGTTTTAGATATGAACTATTTAAAGCAATTTACTAAGTAGGGTAGTTGATAACTATCCTTTTTTTATAAATATAACCAAGGTTATTTATTTGTATAAATTAGTAATTGATTTGCACATTTTAGTCGATTTTTCTCGGGGGGGGGGGGTACACATCCATATATAGAAAAATACTATAAGTAAAGCATAAATAGAGTGTACCACTTAAGGAGCCTCGTAAGGAGCCTCGTTGAAAACGTATACAATGAGGCGTATAATGGCCTCGCTTAATTGTGTGAACATAAGAATTTAGTTAGATTTGCTTAAGATAAAGTAGAAATGCATATATTATCTTAACATAATCTTAATGTGTAGATAGGGATATGGAGAAAAAGGATTTAAGACATTTAAAGCGAAAAGAGTTGATTGACCTCATTGATAAGATGCAAACAGAAAGTGATCTTGTATCTAATGAGGAGGTCAAAGAAGAGCTTGGTCGATTAAAAGAGAGAGAAAAGTATTTAAAGCATTTACGTAAGACTTTGAGTGTACTTGTTGTTGTGGCTGCCATTTCTGTGTTGGTGGCAACACTGTGGCTGCCTGTATTAAAGATTTATGGTTCGAGTATGGATCCAACTTTAGAAAATGGGCAGATCGTGGTATCTATAAAGACAAAGAAATTAAAGTCTGGAGATGTTGTAGCATTTTGGCAGGGCAATAAGTTGTTGGTAAAACGTGTTATTGCAGGTCCTGGTCAAAAGGTAGATATAGATGTGAATGGAAAAGTATCTGTGGATGGTAAGGCTATTTCTGAATCGTATTTGGATAGTGAGTCATTAGGAAATACAGACATTGATTATCCACATCAAGTAGAAGATTCTCGTTGGTTTTGTATGGGAGATAACCGCGAGAGTTCAATAGATTCTAGAAGTGCTGCAATAGGGGATATTTCAGAAGAACAAATTGAGGGTAAGGTATTATTTTCAGTTTGGCCTTTAAATAAAATTGGAATTGTAAAGTAACAGAAAGTAGGTGTGATTGTGCAAGAGTATTTAAGGCGTTTATTAAAAGACAAAGCGCGCTTAAGAAAATGGAAAAGGATCATGATAGCACTTTCTTGTATTGTGGTTGTTTGTACAGTCTATGCATTATCTTTACCAGCTCAAACAATGGCTTGTGATAAGGAAGAGCATACACATACTGCAGAGTGTTATGATGAAAACAATGAATTGATTTGCGAAAAGGAAGAGCATACGCATACAGATGATTGTAACAAACAAGAAGAAGTAAATGAACAAGAAGAAGTTGTCAAGGATGAGCCAGAAACACAAAATAAGGATGAACAAGTATCACAAGAAAGTGAAGAAGAGACAACAACTACAACTACAGAAACTACAACAGAAACTACAAAACAACCTTTTGATTTAAGTTCGGATGCAAATAAAGAGAAGATTAAATCTGTTGATGTGTATTATAAAGATGCAAATGACAAATGGCAAAGTTTGAATGAAGGAAATGCTGATCCAAATAGTACGGAACTTTATTTGAAAGTCGAATTTGATAAAATTGATACAAAAGAGTTATTAGAACAACACGATGGTATACTTGTATACAATCTTCCTGCATGCATGAGGGATTTCGAAAAAGCTGGAAATGGAATTCTTAAAGCTGGAGATGAAGATATAGGAAAGATAGAAATTGAGAATAATAAAGTGAAAGTTACTCTTGATAAAAAATATCTTAATAAATTGGTGACAAATTCTAACAATCAATTAAATGGTTCATTTTATGTGAAGGGTCAGATTGATTTAATAGAAATAAACAAGAATAATGGAAAAGCAACATTGGTTGTTGGAAAGAAAACAGTTATTTTAGATTATGGCAAGGAATGTATCGAAAAATTTGGTAGTGTAACAATTGATAAACAAATATCCAATGTGGATAAAGTAAATAATTATTTAACTTATACAGTGACAGTTACAGCTGGTAAGGATGGTTGTAAAGGTTTGTATGTTGTTGATAAGTTTACTTCCAATGCCAATTTGGTAAGCTATGCAGGAAATATTAGTTCGACAGAAACAACATTAACTAGTAATGATAATAAAAAAGATCCGTTTGAAATGCCAGTTGAGGCAAGTCATGGAAAAATTTATAAAGCGGAAATTCCAGATGCTACAACAAAAATTCCTAAGCCGGGTGCAAGTGAAATCAAAAATCCTTGTATTGTTTGGAATATCGGAAATATGGGTCCAAATGAAAGTCGTATGCTTACTTATTATGTGAAGCTTAATGACAAAGAAAGTTTAAAAGATAAATCAATAGATAATAGTGCATCTTTATATTCAAAAGGTTCTACAGATACGTATGATAAAGGTTCAGAAAAGGCTTCCTTTACTCCTACAATAGTTTATAGTTCATTCGAGAAATATGTAGATGGAACCGTCAAAAGAAATTCGGATGGGTCATATACAATTCCGTTTAAGTCATTGATTTCTATAAAAAAAGATGAAAGTAATTATACGATTAAGAATCTTCAATTTTACGATTATTTGAAACATAATATGAATACAGAAATAGATGCTGATTTATTACAATATATTCATTTTGATCGAAATTCATTCAAATTATATATGAATAATAATGAGCCTGTTGATTCTTCACAATACAATATAAAGTGGTCAACTAAAACAGATAATACAGGTTTTCAAGAGTGGGATGACAAAGTTAATTTTAGAAGTTTTGTACTATCTGGAAACAAGGATAATCCAATTAATTTAAGTCCAGGTGACAGTTGTTATATTACATATAACGTTATTGTGAAACCTGAAGCCTTTGCGCAGATGCATACGGATACTCTACATACGTTTAATCGTTTTATCGCACATGCAGATAATGTGGATAAGAGAGATGATTTTGCGGGTGGATTTGAGGCTTGGAATTCTATTGCTAACATTAAAACATATGAATGGAATGGAAAACAGGTAGAACAAACGGCAACAACAACATCTCAAAAAGTAACAATGAGTAGAGATAGATTTATCTACGAAAATAAGGAAATTCAAAAGGATTCAACCTCAAATACTAGTTTTACAATTCCTGAGGGAAGTTATAAATATACGGTTGAAACAAATAAGACATTGAATGATTTTAATGTTAACGAAGTAACAATGACAGATACTTTAACTTCTAATCATATGAAGTATGTTGGGTATATGAAGGTGGAGGCTTTAGAAGCAGAATCCATTTCAAGTGATTTAAATAAAGAGAAAAACGATACATATACATTAAATTCACATTATAAACCAGTAGATACAAAGTGGGTAAAGATAAATGGTCAACAATCATTTAGCTTAAAACCTTCTGATTTGGGTTGGACTGATAAAAATTATGCGTATCGTTTTACGTATTATGCAAAGCCAGATAGTTTAGATACTTTTACAGAGACAAAGGTAAAGAATAAATTTACTCTTGAGGGTGTTGTTAAAAAAGGAACTGGAGAATTTACATTTAATAAAGAGGATGTTTCTAGAGAGACGACATTAACAATCAAGGGAAATTTAAATTTACATGCGAATAAACAATCTTGGTACTATAAAGAACCAAACAAGGATTCGAATACTTGGACTAATGGTGAGCTTTATTGGGTAGTTGATATTGGTGGTACTCAAATTAATAAAGACATGGTATTCCGTGATTTGATAAAAACAGGTGATGGAATAACGAATTCAATTTTACGGGAAGGTTCTTTGGTAGGTATCTATAAAGGTACGCTTCTAGAAGGAAAGAACATTTCAGATTATAAAGATATAGAGGATTTAAAAAACAAGAGTGGTTTAACTCCTATAGATGGTAAGTTTACATCTCAATTGAATGGTACAAATGAATTATTATTAACAGCTAATGATGATATTCAGCTTGGTGATGAAAAGGTTTATATGATTATAAAATCCGAACCTTCTGAATTGCCATCACCAACAAATAATCGTGATACAAAGACATTTAAAAATAGTATTAGTATTGAAGAAGATGGTGAATATGTTTCTGAAATAGTTGCTGAAAAGACTTTATATACTTCTCCAGAAATTTTAAAGGAATTAGGACAAGTCTTTAAATATGATGGTACAAAAGTTACAACACTTCAAATAGGTGCCGATAAAAAAGGCAATGGAGATGCAGACCCTAGCAAGATTGATACTGAATTATTAAACAAGAGTCTAAACAATAGTCGTGGTGTATTTATATCATGGGCATTTAAAGTGAACTATGATGGACAATTAAGTGGAGATTATGACGTAATAGATGATATACCAGATGGCATGGAATTTTCGTATATGCGAGTTAAGTGGCATGGGGATGATGCTTCACAAGTTACATCAAAGGCAATAGACAATTTTGATAGTAGTGCTTGGGAACAAAAATATAATGATTCGACAAATGATAATAATAATTCTGAACATACAATTTATTATGTAAGTAAGGATAAAAAACGAACGATGATTCGACTAGGTGACTTTACATCAAAGAGTGTACGGGATAATAATTCAGTGGATGTACAAGTTGTTTGTAGAGTCACTGATCCACAAGTATTATTGGGAGCTCAATCTAATGATTTTATAAATAAAGTTACACTTCAAAAAGAAGGAAAAGATATAGCCACATCATCTAGTAAAGTACCTGTTCAATTGACTGTGACAGATAAAAATATCGATAAGAAATTGGCAAAGAAGAATGGACAGAAACTTGAATTTGAAATCAATACGAATCAACTTGGTCAAATACTACCTACAAATGATAATGGTGGATTAACACTAGTGGATAAGTTGGGGGATAATCTTAAATTGGATACAACTTCGGTTAAAGTATTTAATAGTAATAATGAAGAATTAACGGATTGTAAAAAGTCATATCAAAATAATATTTTAGAAATTAAGATTCCAAATAATATTCCAATCAAAATTACATATACAGCGACTGTAAATGCGAAGCCAGGGGACTCTGTGAATATCGCAAATACAGCATATTGGAAAGGTTATTCAGAAAATGGTGGTGAAACTGTACAAGAAAGATGTAGCTATAATGTAAGTGGAACAATTGGCGCTTCATCTGTAGTAAACTTTAAGCTTACAAAACAAGATGAGAATGATATGGATAAAGTATTAAATGATGCAACTTTTAAAATAGAAAAGTGTACATTAGATGCAGATGGAAAAATGACTACATTAGACATTTCAACTGTAACTACAGATGAGAATGGAACAATTACCCAGAATTTACAATATGATACACTTTACAAAATAACGGAAACAAAAGCACCAGATGGTTATGTTCTAAATAAAGAACCAATCTATATTTTTGATGTAAATAAAGCAAAAGATAGTGATGTGGACACCATAACACAATATCTAAAAACTGAAGATTTAAGAGTGAGATATCAGGAAGAAAACTTTAGTTTAGGTGTAACGAATCATAAGGGTGAAATTACTGTAGTCAAAAAGTTTATAAATGATGCAGCAGGAAAACCAACTAAGCCTGTTAGTGGAACATATAGATTTGGATTGTATGATGATCCAAATAAATTAGAAAAGCCACTACAACCGCCAAAAACGATTACTTATAATGCTGGTGATACTCAAGATAAATCCGTTAAGTTTGAGAATCTAGAATTAGATAAAAAGTATTATGTTTATGAACTAGATGATCAAGATAAACCGATTACGGATACATCAAAAGAAGTAACAATAAACACTATGAATTATCAAGTGGTTTATAAAAATGAAACTCAAAACACTGATACAAGCAGTGCACAAAACGGTGAAACAATTGTAGTAACAAACAAGAGCCGTACAAAGATATTACCTTCTACAGGTAGTATGGGAACCCTGATTTACAGGTTATTAGGAGCAACGTTGGTGGTTGCAAGTTTAATATGCCTGTCAAATATAAACAAAAACAATAGAAAAGAAAAAAGGAGAAAGAAAAGACATGAAAACTAAAAGACTGTTGACTCTGCTTTTGGTTGTCGCTACGGCTTTTTGCGCGGCTTTTGCCGTCGGTTGCAAAGGTAAAGAAGAAAAGCCCGCTACCGTCGAATCGGTAACGCTCAGCGCGCAAAGCATAGAGTTGAACACAGGCGATACGCTTAACTATGACGCGTGGATTC
>OHBM01002636.1_pt1 | contig 11722 bp, 10 predicted proteins | sample 1577251 | NCBI WGS metagenome assembly OHBM01 (sample SAMEA3541557, study PRJEB24748) | human gut metagenome | biome: human gut; feature: human-associated habitat; material: faeces | place: China | collected 2012
ATTCCGTGGGCGTCGAGCATATCCTTATACTTGGGTTTGATAGACGAAAAGTCGGAAACGAACACGTCAAATCCTTTTGCCTTCGCCAACACGGCTGCACCTGCACCGCTTTCGCCGGCTCCTAAAATTACAATTTTTTTCATATTGTTATTTTATATGTCTGACAATTACTGCCAGTTTATCTAATCTTCAGAGTTATGATGGTCAATGCGGCCAGAATAATGGTAACAATCCAGAAGCGGATCGTAATCTTAGACTCATGGAATGCACCCTTTGGCTTCTTGAGAAGATACTTGCATTCTGGGTCCAGTTGGCTTTCCTGCGTACGGAAGTTGTCGTGTATAGGAGTGCGCTTGAAGATGCGTTGTTTTACTCCTTTTCGCTTTCCGAGCTTGTAGTAATATACCTGAACGATAACACTCAGACTTTCTACAAAGAAGATACCGCAGAGGATAGGTAACATCAATTCCTTGTGGATGATGATGGCACCTACAGCGATAATTCCACCGATGGTCAGCGAACCGGTATCGCCCATGAATACTTGAGCAGGGTAGGCGTTGTACCATAGGAAACCTATGAGCGCTCCAATGAATGCGCAGAAGAAAACTACCAGTTCCTCTGAACCCGGAATATACATGATGTTGAGGTAGGCGGCAAATTGGATATGTGACGAAACGTATGCCAAAATGCCTAATGCCACACCTATAATTGCTGAATTTCCTGCACACATACCATCCATTCCGTCATTGAGGTTGGCGCCATTTGAAACGGCTGTAACCACGAAAATAGTCATGATGACGAACAGTATCCAACCGGCAGCAGTCTTGTATTTACCACAGAAACTTGTGATGTTGGAATAGTCCAGGTTGTGCCCCTTGATGAAAGGAATGGTAGTCTTCAGAGATTTTGTAGCTTCTGTACGATGCTTGACTACGGTTTCCTGTCCCTGACGCTCAATGGCTAAGTTTTCGTTCATCTTCACATCCGGAGAAGCCCATAGCACAAGTCCAACGATAAGTCCAATACCTACCTGGCCTACGATTTTATATCTTCCTTTTAATCCTTCCTTGTCTTTTTTGAAAATCTTGATGAAATCATCCATGCCTCCAAGGAATCCCAACCAGACGGTGGTAATAATCATCAGGATGAGATAGATGTTGCGCAGACGGCCCAACAGAATCACAGGAATCAGAATGGCCATGATGATGATGACACCTCCCATGGAAGGAACACCGATTTTCTTGACTCCGAATGGGTCAATGCTCGCATCACGCTGTGTTTCTGTGATTTGCTTACTCTTGAGGAACTTGATGAACTTTTCGCCAAACCAGGCAGAGATGATCAATGATACAATCAGAGCCAGCAGCGCGCGGAATGAAATGTATCCCCACATGTGAGAGCCAGAGATACCCCATTGCTCCAGAAATCTAAAGAGATAGTATAACATTTTCTTATTTTTCTTTTAAAGTTTCTTCTTTTCTATTTGATTCCTCAGATTATTTTTGGCTGATTCCAAATATATCACGTATTACTTCCTTATCATCGAAATGATGCTTTACGCCCTTAATTTCCTGATAATCTTCGTGACCCTTTCCTGCAACGAGGATTACATCGCCCTTCTTGGCCATCATGCAAGCTGTACGAATCGCTTCCTTGCGATCTACAATGCTAATGACTTTCTTCATCTGTTGCGCATTCAGACCTGCAAGCATATCGTTGATGATGTCCTGTGGCTCCTCGAAACGTGGATTGTCACTGGTGATGATCACTTTGTCGCTCTGCTTTACTGCCTCCTGTGCCATGAGAGGACGCTTACCCTTGTCTCGGTTACCGCCAGCTCCGCATACGGTGATGACTTCACCTCCCTTGCCGTCCAGTACCTCGTGGATAGCATTGAGCACATTCTCCAATGCGTCTGGAGTATGTGCATAGTCAACGATTGCGGTATAGCCTTCTGGTGATTGGATTGGCTCCAAACGACCGTTGACACTATGCAAAGTGCTCATTACTACAAGTATATCTTCTGGCTGTTTTCCCAGCATAATGGCTGCGCCATATACGGCAAGCAGGTTGCTTACGTTGAATTTGCCAATAAACTGCACCCCAACTTCTCTGCCATCTACCTCAAGATACATACCTCCGAAATGGCATTCCAAAATTCTTGCCTTGAAGTCTGCCATGCTTCTGGTAGAGTAGGTTTTGATAGTTGCCTTGCAGTTCTGTACCATAATCATGCCGTTCTTGTCGTCAGCATTCGTAATGGCGAAAGCTGTCTTTGGAAGACCGTCGAAGAATGCTTTCTTGGCATTACGGTAGTTCTCGAATGTCTTGTGATAGTCGAGATGGTCACGGGGCAGATTGGTAAAGATACCGCCTGCGAAATTCAAATCCGTTAAACCCCTCGTGCTCATTCCATGAATGCATATTCGCATCCTGCCTCTACCATTTTTCCAAGAAGTTCATTCAGTTCTATTGGGTCAGGTGTGGTGTGGTCTGCTGGTATTGCCTCGTCTTCAATATAGTTGCATACTGTAGAAAGAAGACCGCATTTATGACCGAACTTTCTGAACATATTATATAATAAGGTGGCGATGGTCGTCTTTCCGTTTGTACCGGTGACACCTACAAGTTTCAATTTTCGGGATGGGTCGCCATAGAAGATGGTAGCAGCTTTTCCGACTGCATCTTCTGTAGAAGCTACTTGAATATAGGTAACCCCTTCAACAGGTTCCTGAGGTAAATCTTCACATAATATGGATTTAGCCCCAAGCTCAATGGCCTTTGGGATAAATTTGTGTCCATCTACTTGTGTTCCCTTCATTGCAACAAAGAGATGACCATCCTTAATCTTTCGAGAGTCGATGTTCACTCCTGTGACTTCGATTTCTGCATCTCCGATTATTTGGATCGGTTTGATGTTTTTGAGCAATTCTTGTAACTTCATATATCGTTTCTTTTTTATATGTTACTATTATATATATTAAATAGGTATATCATATACCTTATTATATTGACTTTATCGTTTTGCTGCAAAATGTAGCAGTAAAATGTAATCTGTGCTCATCACTCAAGCGTGATGACACAGAAGGCACCTTGCTTAACCGGTTTGCCCGCCATGAGGGATTGTTTGGTAACTTTTCCTCTTCCGTACAACCTGGTTTTTATGCCTCTGCTTTCCATCATGAATACTGCATCTCGGGCTCCCATACCGATGATGTCTGGTACCGTTCCCTTACCGTATTGCTTTTGCTTTTCAAGTTTCACATAACGGTTGCCAACTTTTTCGGCTTTTCCCCAAATTGGATTTCCTGTCAAGTAACTTCCGCTCCAGTTGGTATTGGTCTTTATACCGAGATGGGTCAGGACGTAGTCAGCAGCCAGTATGTTTCCGTTCTTAACATCTGGTATGATGACTGATGCAGAGTCTTGTGCATCTTTTACATCCAGTTTCAGACTTTGAGCCATGATACCTTCTGAGATTTCATGGAAGACCTTACCACTCATTCCGCCACCTGATGCAGGAAGTCCTGATTTCTGTATGCAGACGATGCAACTGTAGCGTGGGTTGTCTGCAGGGAAATAACCGGCAAAACTCAGGAGGTAGTTGACGCCACCTGATTTATAACCGCCAGCACCTTTAGACATTTGGGCAGTTCCGGTCTTTCCTGCAACGAGGAAGTTAGGTGAACCTGCTTTCTTTCCCAATCCGATACTGACCACCTGCTCAAGGATGGTCTGTATCTTCTTGATGCTTTGCTCCTTGGCTATACGCTCATGGAGAACTTCCGGTGGAAATTCCATGATTGTTTCTCCATCCTTGACAACCTTCGTTACAAAACGGGGTCTCATCATCTTGCCGTTGTTGGCGATTGCGTTGTAGAACGTGAGCGTAGAGATAGGCGGAACTTGCGTCTCGTAGCCGATACTCATCCATGGCAATGCCGTCTTGCTCCAGTTGTCGTACTGTCCATGACTGTTTTTGTGAGGCATTCGGATTCTTGCCGGTGTTGCACCTACAAGTGGAATTTTTAAATCATCCGCCAGACCTATACGATGTATGCCTTTTACAAACTTTTCAGGGTTGTTGCGATAATGATCATCGATGATTCTGCTCACGCCGATGTTTGAACTGTACCATAATGTTTGGGCAAAAGTAAGTCTTCCATATCCTCCCTTTCGCCAGTTATGGTCTTTCATGTCTCGTCCGTACATCGGCCATACACCTCCGCCGGTCTCTACAGAGTAAGTTGTGTCAACCACACCGTCGTCGAGAGCCACCAGTAACGAGGCGGTCTTGAATACCGAACCTGGTTCCAGCAAGTCGCTGACAGCATGGTTGTGGATTTCGCGGTATTCGCCATCAAAGCATTTTTCCATATTTACAATGGCTTTGATGTCGCCAGTCTTCACATCCATCACGATGGCTACGCCTACGTTTCCGTTGATTTCCTTCAACTCGTTAATGACCGAACGTTCTGCAAGGTCTTGCATGCCGACATCAATTGTGGTTACGATATCTGCACCATCAATAGGTGGAGTATCGGTAATGTCAAGGAACTTGTTGCGAACTTTTCTTCTGTGTACAATACCATTGGTACCGCGAAGAATGGAGTCGTACGACAATTCCAGTCCGAATCTCGCCGTATCTTTAGCGCCGAACATCGCACCGATAGTTCTGCCTGCCAGCGAACCATACGAACGTTTACGGGCATTGTATTCCTCCCAATGGAATCCACTCTTGTTGGTTCCAAGTCTGAAGAGAGGCAAATCTTTCACTTCCGTGAAGGTATTGTAGTTGATACGCTCGTTGTAGATCACCCAATGCCTCTTCTTCTTGGCTTTTCCTTCTTCCAAGTGAGCCTTAAACTCTGCAGCACTCTTGTCTGGGAATATTTTATGAAGTCCATCGCAGATGGAATCTTCCTTGACGTTCCATAAGGAGTCTCCTTTTGCCTCGCTGAGGGCAACAAAGTCCATGAATACCTTGAACTCAGGCAAGGAACTGGCAAGGAGTTGTCCTGTACAGCTCAGGATATTTCCTCGGTTAGGCTTAACGGTCACCGAGTCTTTCTTCTGTCTGCTGGCTACCTTCATCCAGTAGTCGCGCTTGGCAGTCATGATATATAGTGACTTGCCGACTACTAATACGGCAAAGAAAATCAGGCCAAATGAAATGGCACGATATCTGGGCATCACTTTTTTTGCATCAAACTTGCTCATTGTTCGGGTACATTTATTATATATGGAGGTTGTGTGGCAATGTGCAGAACGCTGTCTTTATTGTTTTTGAGCATTTCTAATACGTTGCTTTCACGACTCTTCTCTGTTATCTGGCTACTGCTGGAAAGTGCTTTGTATTTAGCATCCTGTAGTTCTTTTTGCAATTGGTCTATTTCTATCAAGTCTTTTTGAATACTATATCTGTTGGATATGTAAATGATGACGAAAAAAACGACCAGGATGACTAACCATATCTGCCGTCGTATGATGCGCGCAGTCAGGATGTCACCACCAAGGATTTTACGTAGCGAGAAGTTGGAAGATAGGGGAGCTTCACCCTCTATCGCCTGTTCTGCGATAACTTGTTTCAGTTCAAGTTTATCGTTGTTTTCCCTCGGCTCGCCTTTAGTCTTGTCTTCCTTCAGTTCCTGCTTGGACTTATCTTCTTCGGCCTCCAGCTTGGACTTGTCTTCTTTATTGTCTTCCATCATTTCTTTTCTGCGATTCTAAGTTTGGCACTTCTGCTTCTTGGGTTTCTTTCCAGCTCTTCAGCGTTAGGGACGATTACCTTATTGTTGATAAGTTTAAACGGTGTCTCTATTCTGCCGAAGAAGTCTTGTGTGATTTTTCCCTCGGAATTGCCTGATTTCATGACGTTCTTGACGATTCTGTCTTCCAGGGAGTGGTAAGTGATGACGGAAAGTCTTCCACCAGGTTTCAATATTTCTGTAGCAGACTTCAGCATTTCCTTGAGTGCATCCATTTCGTGGTTTACTTCGATGCGGAGCGCCTGGAAGAGCTTAGCCATATCTTTCTTCTCCCGTTCTCTCTTGAAAAGAGGCTCTACTGCCTTGATGAAGTCGGTAGTAGTCTCTATCCTTTTTTCTGTTCTGGCTTTGACGAGAGCAGAGGCGATACGTCGGGAATTCTTTAGTTCTCCATAGAGATAGAAAATATCTGCCAGCCTGCTTTCTTCATAGTCATTCACAATGTCTGCAGCAGTTTTTCCAGCTCTCTTGTTCATTCTCATGTCGAGTGGGGAATCGTATCTGAAAGAAAAGCCACGTGTCTCGTCATCAAAATGATGACTGGAAACACCTAAGTCTGCGAGCAGACCATCGATTCCGTCCACACCATAGTATCTCATCCAGTTTTTCAAATATCTGAAGTTGGAACATACAAAGGTGAAGTCTTTATTGGCCACAACATTTCTTTCTGCATCGGCATCTTGGTCGAAACTGTAGAGATGGCCGTTGCCGTTGATTCTGGCAAGGATTTCCTTAGAGTGTCCACCACCTCCAAAGGTAACATCCACGTAGATGCCACCTGGTTGTATATTTAGCCCATCAATACTCTCGTTGAGAAGTACCGGCACATGATATGTTTCTGCTGTCTTTACCATCTCTCTTGTAGCTTAATCTTCGTTATTAAATGACATTACTTCCTGTAATGCCTTACTGAACTCTTCCTGTTCCATGAAGGTTTCTCCTTCTTCCTCGTTTTTCCAGATTTCTATGGTATCTCCCATGCCGACGAAGCGGATGCTCTGTTCTATGTCAGCCTGTTTGAGCAGTCTCTTCGGAATCAAAAAACGTCCGTTGCCATCGAGCGTCAGCAAGATGGCGTCTGCTATGAAGGTTCTGTATATCTGCTGTTCCTTGGCATTCCATCGGTTGAGTTTCTTTCTCAACTGGTCCAGCAGTTCATTCCATACGGATTCAGGATAAACGACCAGGCAGGGCTGAAAGACGTCTTTTCTGAGGACAAGGTTTTCCTCGCCAGAAACTTGTAGAATCTTGCGGAAAGAAGCTGGCAGGAAGGCACGTCCCTTCGCGTCAGTTTTAGCCTCTATGTTGCCTAAAAAACGCATACGTACATCTTATATAAAAGAATTCGGGTTCAAAGGTACACATTTTTCCCCATATTCCCCCACTTTTCCCCACAAATTTTTAAAAACTTAATAAAAAAGTTGATTGTGTGGGGAAACGAGCTTGTTTCGTAAGTGTACTTTGATGCGAGGAAAAATGTATTAAAGTGGGCAAAAATAAAGAGAAAACTGCCTTTTTCCAACTAAATTTATGTGTTTTTTGATTTTTTTTCGCAAAAATGGCACGTATTTAAAAAAGTTGAGTTATTTTTGCAGCTAGTTTAGCTGAATAATGAAATGAGTGAAGCAATAGAAAAGACAATCGACATAGATAGGATACTGAAAGGCAAGATGGGTGCAAAGGCTAAATTTGTGCCTGGATTTGTCGTGTCTTGGCTCAAGAAACTCGTTCACGAAGACGAGGTTAATAAGTTCTTATGGGAAAGTCGCCATCTGTCGGGTACGGAGTGGCTGACTGAGTGTGTGAAATATCTGAAGATGGATATTGAAATTGTAGGAGCAGAAAACTTACCTGACAAGAATGACGGCAAGCTCTATACTTTTGTTTCTAATCACCCTTTGGGTGGTCAGGATGGAGTGGCTTTGGGTTCCATCATCGGACAGCATTATGATGGTAATTTCCGTTATCTGGTGAATGATCTCCTGCTCAATCTTCCTGGTTTGAAACCTGTGAGCATCGGTATCAACAAAACCGGACGTAACAGTCGTGACTTCCCTCGTATGGTAGAGGCTGGTTTCCAGAGCAAAAATCACATGTTGATGTTCCCTGCAGGGCTTAATAGTCGCAAGCGTGATGATGGTACGATTCATGACATCCCTTGGAAAAAGACTTTCATTTCTAAGAGTGTTGAATATCAGAGAGATGTCGTGCCGATTCATTTCGGCGGTCAGAACTCAGAACGTTTCTATCGTATTGCCAGATTTAGTGACAAGCATCTGCCGTTCAATCTCGCCATGATGTTTCTGGTAGATGAGATGTACAAGAATGTGGGCAAGCATTTCAGAATAGCAATAGGAAAGCCGATTCCGTGGCAAACTTTTGATAAAAGTAAAACGGCTACAGAGTGGGCGCAGTATGTAGAAGATAAAGTTTACGAATTATAGGATTTCTATAAAAAGAAAATGGAAGAAGAGATTATACAACCAATAGACAAAGCCTTGCTGAAGAGTGAGTTAACTCCCGACAAGCAACTTCGTATGACTAATAAAAGTCATAACGAAATCTATATTGTAACGGCTAATGATTCTCCTAATGTACTGAAGGAAATCGGCCGCTTGCGTGAGATTGCTTTCCGTACCGCTGGTGGTGGTTCTGGAAAGTCGATGGACTTGGATGAGTTTGATTTCGGAGAGAATTGCTATAAGCAACTCATTGTCTGGAATCCCGAGGCTGATGAGATTATCGGTGGTTATCGCTATTTGTTGGGAAAGGACTGGAAATTGGGTGAGAACGGACAGCCTATATTGGCTACAAGTCACATGTTCCACTTTTCTGATAAATTTTTAAAGGAGTATATGCCTTATACGGCAGAATTGGGTCGCTCGTTCGTTTCTCTTGAATATCAGAATGTTCGCAAGAATTCGAAAAGTATCTTTGCTTTAGATAATCTATGGGATGGTTTGGGAGCCTTGACGGTTCTTTATCCTGAGCTCAAGTATTTCTTTGGCAAGATGACGATGTATCCTTCCTACATCCGTCGAGGTCGCGACATGATTCTCTACTTCCTCAAGAAGCATTTTGATGACAAGGAAAACCTGGTTATTCCGATGAAACCTCTTCGACTGGAAACTCCAGAGTCTGAGTTGGCAGCTATCTTTACAGAGTCTGATTTCAAGGCAGACTATCGTATTTTGAATAGCGAGGTGCGTAAACTTGGTTTCAACATTCCTCCGTTGGTTAATGCCTACATGAATTTGAGTCCTACGATGAAGCTCTTCGGCACAGCCATCAATTATGGTTTTGGTGATGTGGAGGAGACCGGCATCTTGATTGCCGTTGATGAAATCTTGGAAGATAAATTTAGAAACTAAAAAGAACTGACTGGTTAAGTCAGTTTTTTTAGTTTATAAGCAATTAAATCTTTTTATATGAAATAACACTATTGTTCTAAATCATAATAATTACTTTGTACGTAGTTAATTGTTATAGGTGTATTTTTAATACTTGTTATTTGTATTCCATCTGGAAGTAAGTATTTTGAACTACTTAAATACTCAACCACTAATTTTGCGTGTTTTGTCTCTCCTGCTCTTATTTCATCACCGGAAATTATTTCTTTATTATTATCAGTGTAATATAATCCATATTTTATACTTGCTTTCCAGACACTGTAATCCGCATAATTAACGAGCCCATCACTATTAAAATCATATAACTTGCATTCTGGATGATCACTAACTCTTCTTCCAGAGCAATCTAGATATCCACTTCTAAATACATAATCATCAACTAAAGCATCAACGGTACCACTATTAACTATATCAAAATAATATGTCACGCTGTCACCTGGTTTTGTTACAGTAGCCTTAAATCCTAAAATAGATGTATCAGATAATGTTGGTTCTGTAAAAGAGGCATCTCCTGTCGTTTGTGTTGGCATATCTAAAGTCTTTGCAAAATGGATGTTCCATGAACCTGCTTGTGCTTTTGCACTACCATTTATTGTAAGTTTACTTGACAATGCTGCAAACGCAACTCCTAGTCCTAGCACCGCAACTATTAAAGCCACTAAACTTAGTGTTTTTATTTTCCTGTTTCTTTCCATCTTTATTACTCCTCTTATACTTATTATTAACATATTAATAGTACCATATACTCACCTTTTAATCAATGAATAGATACTCACTTTACATAAAAAAAGTAACCTCAAACATCAAGGTTACTATTACTTCTTCCAGCTAATCACTGCATAAGCTGGTTACTGCTTATACTGCCATTAATTACTTCAGTCAGCTAATACCTCTAACTGACAATTAAATAATATCACATTTGTTAAATTATTTCAAGACATTTTTAGACATTTAATTCATTATTATCAAAATCTTTATCATCAATTAAAAGTTCGTGTATTTCTTCTTCTGGATTGTTAAGATACACTTCTTCTATCCTTTCTACCATACATTTTTGGGCTTCTAATATAGCATTAACCTTCCTTGTTGCTTTATCTATTTCATCGTTTACAACAACATAATTATATTTATTAAGTTCATTTATTTCTTTATATGCTTTTTTAAATCTTTCTATTATTACATCGTGGCTTTCAGTTCCTCTTTTCTTTAATCTTAAAATTAGTTCTTTCATAGTAGGTGGCATAATAAATATAAATATTGACTCTGGAATTTTATGTTTTATTTCAAGCGCGCCTTGAACTTCTATTACCAGAATAACATCTATTCCATTAGATAAATGTTCATTTACTTTATCTTTTAAAGTTCCATAATAATTACCATTGTAAGAAGCATATTCTAAAAAGTTTCCTTCTTTAATATTTTCTTCAAATTGTTCCTTTGTTACAAAAAAATAGTCTTTTCCATTTTCTTCTTTTCCACGAGGTAGGCGTGAAGTCATAGAAATAGAAATCCAGGCATTTACTCTTTTATTCTTTATAACTTCATTCATAATAGAATCTTTACCTGCTCCACTTGGTCCACTAACAACTACTAGAATTCCTTTTTCTTTTTGTTTAATAATAGCCATAATAATCTCTCCTTAATTAGTCCTAATTATAATATAAGTAAATTATTACTGCAAGCTATTTTTTATGAATTCTTGAATTAAGAATTCAAGACAAAAGAAAAGCCAATTTTAAAAATTTTTTAAAAGAAATTTAAAAATTGACTAATTTTTTATTTAAAATCACCTAAATCTATATTTTTAAATTTTAAAATAGGATTTTTGGTAATACATAAACTACTACAAAAGTAGCTACGCTGATAGCAGGTACAAATACATAAGCAAGTTTGTTTTTATCTACTTCAGTTGTTTCCTGAACACCTTGATATAAGTGTGTTAGATAGAAAATTCCAGAAATTAATAATACAACCATCATTAATTTAATAGAAATATAATTTAAAATAATAGATACTACTGTAGTAACAGTTGTAAATACTGAACATACTCCTACTAAAGAAAAAGCCTTTTTCATATCAATTTTATCTTTAAATATTACTCCAGCCATTACATAAATCATAAAAGCAGTAACACTAAATCCTACAGCCATAAATAAGATTCCATATAAGAAAGTCTTCATAAATGGAACATCTATAGAAGAAGACATTGCAAGTAATGAACTATAGCCACCAGTAAATGAACTAATTAAATTTATAGATTCCTTTGCTATACAATATAAGAAAATACCACTTATGATACAATTAATAGCTAAAGCAATTAATCCTAACACAAAGTTAGAAGAAGTAGCAAACTTCTTAATTGTATCTATAGGTTTTACAAAAATACCCTTTACCATTTCAATATAAGAGTTTACACATTCATTAAAATCAAAACCATTTGTCTTTGATTCTACTACTACCTCTTTCTTTACTTCTTCTTTACAACAATCACATGGTTTTCCATCGTCTAATTTTTTACCACATTTTGTACAAAATTTTGCCATA
>OHBM01002638.1_pt1 | contig 11710 bp, 10 predicted proteins | sample 1577251 | NCBI WGS metagenome assembly OHBM01 (sample SAMEA3541557, study PRJEB24748) | human gut metagenome | biome: human gut; feature: human-associated habitat; material: faeces | place: China | collected 2012
ATGAAACCGACAAGCCTATTTATTATGAATTTACGGCGTGCCCGGCAGCGGAGTTCGCTATCCGGCACGGTCTTACGGACATCATGCCCGCCCTGTGCAATGTGGACTATGCGTCCATGGAACTGCTCCACGCAAGGCTGGTGCGGACGACCACCTGCGTGGACGGCTGCCGATGCGACTATACCATCTGTGGCGACAAAGACCCGTACCTAAAGGAACATCCCGAATACCGGGATGAGGCGGGGTTCAGAAAGAACAAATAATGCTGCAACGCAAAGGCGGTGAGATAAATGGAAACCTTTTTCGGAATCATGATCCCTTTCTTGGGCACAACACTGGGCTCGGCCTGCGTGTTCTTTATGAAAAAATCCCTTGGCGATCTGGTGCGGCGCGCCCTCGCCGGCTTTGCTGCCGGAGTGATGGTCGCAGCTTCGATCTGGAGCCTGCTGATCCCCGCCATCGAGCAGTCGGAGGGCATGGGCAAGCTGTCCTTCCTCCCTGCCTTTATCGGCTTTTGGGTCGGCGTGCTGTTTTTGCTCCTGCTTGACCGTTTGATTCCCCATCTTCATGTGGGAAGTGAACAGGCCGAGGGTCCGAAAAGCAAGCTCGGGCGCACCACCATGATGGTGCTGGCTGTTACCTTACATAATATCCCGGAGGGAATGGCAGTCGGCGTGGTGTATGCAGGCTTTCTTTCGGGCAATACGCAGATTACTGCGGCAAGCGCACTGGCGCTGTCCCTCGGCATTGCCATTCAGAATTTTCCCGAGGGGGCGATCATCTCCATGCCGCTTCGGGCGGAGGGGGAACGCAAGGGTAAGGCATTTCTCGGCGGCGTGCTTTCCGGCGTTGTCGAGCCTATCGGCGCGGTGCTGACGCTTCTCGCCGCGCAGCTTGTGATCCCGGCGCTGCCGTATCTGCTGAGCTTTGCAGCGGGGGCCATGCTCTATGTGGTGGTGGAGGAGCTGATCCCGGAAATGTCGCAGGGAAAGCACTCCAACATCGGCACGATTTTCTTTGCCGTGGGCTTTAGCGTCATGATGACGCTGGATGTGGCGCTGGGATAGCCAAGGCCGGTGTCTGACCAAGGCGGATTCAAGGCAGACTACTCATAAAATAGTCTGCCGTTTCTTCTGCCAATTAGTTAGAATGCGCTAACTAAAAGCGAGACGGCAGAAGCCTGGAGGTTGAACAAAGAAAAGGAGGGGAAGCCCCGATAAACGGCTTCGGCGCTTGCCGGGCGGGGATTGGCGCGACATCTATCGCTTTGTGGCGTGGATGATTACGGGCTCCCTGTGCAACATAGGCTTTACGGCGTGCCGGCACGGGACATATATGGACACAAACAGGGAAAAGACGCGGATGAAGGAGAAAAAGCACGATGAAGGAGAAAAGCATATGGTAACATTGACCGAAACAACAGAGATCGCCGCCCCTTTTGAAAAGTTGGAGTGGTGGGTGGACCATTTTGAGGAGGAGTTCGTCAAGTGGAGTCCGCTGCATTTGGAATGCGAACTGCTCAGCGGCGGCATTCAAGCCGGAGATAAAGTGCGCTTTCATGAAATCGTCATGGGCATGGATTATGACGTCACCGGCACGATCATTCGGGCGGAAAGGGACAGGGATCATTTTTCCTTTGCCTTCGAGAGCGATAAAAAAACTGCCGTCATCTCATTTGAGGGAGAGCGGACCGATACGGGTTGCCGCTTTCGCCATACAGAGAGCTTTGGCGTGCAGGCGCCGGTCATAGGGCCGGTGGTGAATTTTCTGATTTTCAAGATTCTTTACAGGAAAAAAGCGAATTGGCAGCTCATTCGGGACGATATGATCCTGGATAATCAGTACCTGACCGATATTCTGGAAAAGGGCAGATATCCGGCGCGCATCCCGCCGGAGCAGATCAGAAACATTTCCCCAAGGGAATTGATGGAGGGGGGTCACTGGTCACTAAAGCGGTGATCGGAAGTGTATGAAAAAGAAGATTTGGGGTATCCATGCGCCGTTCTATGATCGGGCGATACGTGGAATGAGCTGAATGGAACATACGCGAACCCCCTTGACAGATTCCTTCAGTGCGGTTATAATATACCAGCAGTATATACTACCAGTATATCGGGAGGCACCAATGGAACGTACAGAGACTCAAATGAAGATCCTCGAAGTTGGGAAAAAAGAATTTCTGGAAAAAGGATTTAAGGACGCATCTCTGAATAAAATCGTCGCAGAGGCGGGCTTCACGAAAGGCGCCTTCTACGGCTACTACCCGGATAAGGCCGCGCTTTTTGAAGATCTTGTGGGCGAGGCAGCAAAGGGACTGCTGGAGCAGTTCAAAGCCGCACAGGCCGCCCATTTCGATCTTGTCTCCGAGGAAAAGACGAAGGACAGCCTGAAGCTGTCCACTGAGTATTTGCGCGTCTTTGTGGAATATATGTACGCCCATTTTGATGCCTTCAAGCTGATCCTCTGCCGGGCGGAAGGTACGCGCTATGCAAATTTTTTGGAGGAGCTTGTGGAACTGGAGGTAGAGTGCTCAGAGGAATACTACGCACTTCTCCGCAAAAGAGGAAAGCTCTCCGGGAAAATGACAAAGCAGCTTCACCACATGATTACCAGCGCCTATTTTACGGCGGTATGTGAGACGATTGCCCATGATATGCCCAAAGAAGAAGCTATGCGGTATATTGAGGAGCTTGCAAAGTTTTTCAACTCTGGCTGGAAAGGCTTGCTCCGGCTGGAATAATGCACAATCACACAGGAACTTTAATTTTTTACACGCGAGTTAGCGTACTCTAACTGAACAATATAAAACTGGAGGTCGTTTATTATGCGTAAAACAGATTCGAAGAAGCTGGAAACAAGGGACTTTATATCAGTGGGCATCTTTTCGCTCATCTATGCTGTGGTGGCGTTTGTGATTGGCGGTGTTGCGCAGATGACGCCGGTCACTTTCCCGTTTATGCCAATGATCGTGGCGCTCTTTACGGGGACAGTTTTCATGCTCTATGTGGCAAAAATACCGAAGAAGGGAGCTCTCTCCATTCTCGGTGTAATCGCGGCGATTTTGCTGTTTATTACGGGAATGTTCTGGATGATGTCCGTATTCTTCCTGGTTTTCGGCGTGATCGCGGATTTTATCTGCGCTTCCGCTGATTTCAGATCCTTTAAGAAAAACCTGCTTGCCTACTGTGTCATGGCGCTTGCGCCGATGGGGGCGTATATTCCAATGGTTGTCATGCCCGCACAGTTTGATGCTTTTATGAAGAATAAAGGCGACTTCGCCTCCTTTGAAGGAGTGATTCATTCGATCGGGGCTACCTGGTGGGCGATCCCCGCAATGATTATCGGGACGATCGTCTGCGCGATCATCGGCGGACTGATTGGAAAGAAGCTTATGAAAAAGCACTTTGAAAAAGCAGGGGTCGTATAAATGAGACTCGACCCACGGACGAAGATTCTGATTCTCGCAGTCACAAGCGTTTCCGTTTTTATGAATAAAAGCATCGCGGTGGAGTGTGTGCTTGCGGGGATTCCGCTTGTACTTCTGAGCGTTTCCGGCAATCTGAAAAGGACGCTGAAATACGCAGCTTTTTTTCTCACGCTTCTGCTGATCCAGCTTTTTATCGTACCGAGGCTGCCCGTGACTTTCGGCGGAATCGTCTATATGTTTGCAGTGTATATCCGCAAGCTTCTCCCCTGTTTTATGCTGGGCAGCTTTCTGATTGCAACAACCGGCGTAAGTAAATTTCTTGCGGCGATCACAAAGCTCCGATTGTCGAAAGGACTCACGATCGCTCTTGCCGTTACGCTCCGTTATTTCCCGACCATGAGAGAAGAGTGGGCCTCCATACGGGATGCCATGGCGCTGCGAGGGATATCAGCGTCCGCGGCTGGGCTGATTAGCCATCCTATACAGACGATGGAGTATGTCTATGTTCCCCTGCTTGTTTCTGCTTCCAGAATTTCGGACGAGATTACGCAGGCAGCGATTACAAGAGGCATCGAGCACACAGGTGAAAGAAGCTGTATAGAGGAAATCGCGTTTTCGTTTGCTGATTTGCTGGTGGTAATTGCTTACGCGGCGGTCGTTGCCGGCATGGTATACGCGGGCATGAAAGGGGTGTTTTGATTATGATATCGTTTCAAAATGTCTCTTTTACATACGCTGAAAGCGGGAACGGCGGAGTCCTTGATTTGAACCTTATTGTTCGGTCCGGCGAATGCGTGCTGCTTTGCGGACCATCCGGATGTGGAAAAACAACAGTTACACGGCTCGCAAACGGACTGATTCCCCATTTCTTCCACGGCAATTTTTCGGGGCAGGTGAACGTAAACGGTATGGATACCCGGGAGACAGAGATTGCTGCGCTATCGGATGCGGTAGGGACGGTTTTTCAGAATCCTCGAACGCAGTTTTTCAATACGGATACAGACAGCGAGATCGTGTTTGGGCTTGAAAATCGGGGCATTCCGCGAGAGGCTCTGCGCTCCCGATTAAATGAACTTACGGAGGAGCTGCATCTTAGCGAGCTCCGGGGCCGAAATATCTTTGAACTGTCCGGCGGCGAGAAGCAGAAGATCGCGTTTTCCAGCGTGTATGCTTCGGCTCCCGATGTCCTTGTGTTTGACGAGCCATCATCCAATCTCGACATGAAGGCCATCGGAGAATTGGCTGATTTGATCCAACGGGCGAAAATATCAGGAAAGACCATTCTGATCGCAGAGCACCGCATCTGGTATCTGGTGGACATTGTGGATCGCGTCGTTTATATGCAGGATGGCCGGATTGCATCGGACATGGAGGCTTCAGCGTTCAAGGCGCTGCCTGAAGCAGATATTCGCAGAATGGGACTGCGTGTCAGGGATCTGTCGGTATCCGAATCGGGCGGTGTGAAAACAATCGCTGCCGATGGATTGCTTTCCGCCCAGAAAATCAGCGTCCGTCTCGGCGGCCGGAATGTATTGAATGATATCTCTTTTCAGGCAAGCCGCGGAGAAATCATCGCCATTGCGGGCGTCAACGGCGCCGGGAAATCGACCCTCGCCAGAATGCTCTGCGGATTGCAAAAGAACAGCGCCGGCACTGTTTTGTGGGCTGGAAAACCGATGAGCCGACGGTTGAGGCGGAAAAAGGCATACATGGTCATGCAGGATGTGGGGCACCAGCTCTTTACCGACAGCGTGGCGGCGGAATGCGCGCTTGGCATAAAAACTCCGAACAAAGACAAGATTGACTGCGCATTAGAAAAGGTGGAGCTGCTGGCGTATAAGGAACGGCATCCCTTGTCTCTTTCCGGCGGGCAGATGCAGCGCCTTGCGGTTGTGGTGAGCGAGCTCTGTGGAAAGGAGCTGCTGGTGTTCGATGAACCTACCAGCGGACTGGACCTGAAAAGCATGGAAGAGGTCGGTGCCTTGACACGAAGCCTTGCGACGCAAGGCAAGGTGCTTTTGATCATCACACATGATATTGAGTTTATGATGCGGATTTGCACAAGAATACTGTTCATCCGGGACGGAGAAATCGTAGAGGACCTTTCCGGCGGGCAGAAAGAAAAGATTGTAAGACTTTTGCGAGGTGAGGAATGATGGCGGGAAAAGAAAAATCGGCGATGACGATTCTGATGGATTTTGCGAAGCCGTGCAAAGGGAAACTGATCGGCTCCGTTGTACTTGCGATTTTGGGGGCGCTATGCGGCATGATCCCCTACGTTGCGGTGTCCCGGGGGATCATTATGATCTGCCACGAAGACTATGCTTTCAGCAAGTTGGCGTTTCTGGCATTGATTGCTTTTGCGGGCTATCTCGGGCAGGTGTGGTTTGGAACTTTTTCTACAATGAAAAGTCATGAGTCTGCCTTTATCATTCTACGGAATATCCGTATGGCGATAACAGAGAAGCTCTCCCGTGTCCCCATGGGAACGATCCTTGATACGCCGTCCGGGAAATTCAAAACGATCATCGTGGACACCGTGGAAAAGCTGGAGCTTCCGCTGGCGCATATGGTACCGGAGCTCACTGCCAACATCCTAATCCCAATTCTAATGCTCGTTTACCTCTTTAGCCTTGATTGGAGACTCGCGCTGATATCTCTTGTGACGATTCCGGTGGGCGCCTTCTGCTATATGGGAATGATGAAGGATTACGAGAAGAGATATGCCAGAGTACTTGCCGCCGGGAAAAACATGGATGCCGCAACGGTGGAATACATCGGCGGCATCGAAGTGGTGAAGACATTCAATCAGGGTGAACGCTCATATAAAAAATACGCCGACGCCGTGGCGGAAAACGAGACCGCCAAAGCGACATGGTTCAAGCAGACCAACGGCTACTATGTGATGGGGCTTTCCATCCTGACGGCAACGCTCGTGGGCGTGCTGCCTTTGGGAAGCTGGTTATTTATAAACGGAAGGGTCGAAGCGGGCACGCTGATTACCTGCATCATTCTCGCCCTTGGACTCGTAAAACCACTGATTCAGGCATTACAGTACACCGACAGCCTGGCCATGGTGGATTCCACCGTAAAAGAGGTAGGGAATCTTCTGGATGAGCCGGAGCTTGTGCGGCCGACCGAGAGAGCTGTCCTTGCGGACGCCGACGTATCCTTTGATCATGTTACCTTCCGATACAAAGAGACGGAGGTTTTGCATGGAATTTCCTTTGACTGCGCAAAAAACGGTATGACGGCCATTGTGGGTCCCTCCGGCTCCGGTAAATCTACCATTGCGCGGCTCATCGCCTCCTTCTGGGAGGCGGAGAGCGGCTGCGTCCGTATTGGCGGCGTGGATGTGCGGAACATCCCTCTTCCTCAGATAATGGAGATTGTCTCATACGTATCACAGGATAACTTCCTGTTCCACCTGTCTATCCGGGAAAACATTCGCATCGGAAAACCGGAGGCCACAGACGCAGAGATCGAAGCAGCGGCAAAAAAAGCGAGCTGTCACGATTTCATCGCCGCTCTGCCGGAGGGCTATGATACGCTGGCGGGCGATGCGGGAAGCCACCTCTCCGGCGGAGAAAGGCAGCGTATCGCCATTGCAAGGGCAATCCTAAAGAACAGCCCAATCGTGGTGCTGGATGAAGCTACGGCATTTACCGATCCTGAAAATGAGGCCGTTATTCAAGCATCCATCGCAGGGCTTGTAGCAGGAAAAACTTTAATTGTCATTGCGCATCGGCTGTCTACCATTACAAAAGCAGACAAGATCCTTGTCGTGGATAAAGGAAATGTCGCTGCGGAAGGAACTCATGAGGAGCTTCTTGAAACAAGCAATCTATACAAGGAATTGTGGAGAGCCCATATGCAGGGCAAAGATACCGCAGAGGAGGTGGCGTGATGATAAGGTTATTTCAAAGACTTTTGTTGTTCTCGGGCTTACAGAAGAAGCGCCTTATCCGCTCTTTCCTTGCATACCTTGTCAGCTCATTCTTTGAGATGATCCCAATCATGGCCATTCTAACGGTGCTCACAGGAATCCTGAAGCAGCTTTCCGGCGATGTTATGCCTGAAAGCACGATCTGGATTTCGCTTGGCATCATGATTGTTTCCATTGTAGGGCGAATTGTATTTGTCAATCTTTCTGCCAATGCCAGAACTCTTGGCAGCTTCGCGTTCGGGTCGGAAAAGCGCATGGAGATCGGCGAACGCCTGAAAAAGGCGCCTATGGGTTATTTCAATGAAAACAGGCTCGGGGATATCACTGCAGCGGTGACGACCACCCTTGGCGATCTGGAGCAGCAGTCCGTTACCATTATGGAAAATGTGGCGGGCGGGTTTATCCACGCCATCGTGATTGGCGTTTGGCTTATGATCTATGAGTGGCGAATCGGGCTGATCTCTTTGGCCGGGCTTGCCGTGGCGCTCATTGTTTATTCGCTTATCGGCAAGGTCGGCAGGAAATACGCGCCCCGCCGTCAGGCTGCCCAGGCTGGTCTGGTCACTGCCGTTTTGGAATATGTGCAGGGCATGGGCGTAGTCAAGGCGTTTGGGCTGGCGGAACGCACCGGAAAAGCAGTTGACGCCGCAATTGAGGAAAGCAAAGAGGCAAATATCGTGCTTGAAAAGGCGTTTTCAAAAATGACAGCACTCTATCAGACGGTGTTCAAGCTCGCACGGGCGACTATTCTGGTTTTTGCACCCTATCTTCTGGCAGGAGGAAGCATCACGCCGGAGAAGTGCCTGCTGCTTCTTGTGTCCAGCTTCATGATCTATGCCGCCGTGGAGGTGGCGGGCAGTATGTCCTCCATTGCCCGCGCGGTGGAGGCTTCCCTGGATCGGCTGGATAACATCATGGACATTCCATCCCTGGACGAAAACGGGGCTGATCTTGTGCCGGAAAATTTCAATATTGAAGTGAAGAATATGTCCTTTGGATATGGGGAGAAGGAGGTATTACATCAAATCAGCTTAAGCGTACCCCAGGGAAGCTCCTGCGCCATTGTTGGTCCATCCGGCGCCGGAAAGACCACGCTGGTCGGTCTGATTGCCCGTTTCTGGGATGTGAAGGAAGGACAGATCACGCTCGGCGACCGGGATGTGCGGGAATATACCAGCGGCAGCCTTCTAAAGAATTTCGCCATCGTATTTCAGAATGTGTATCTCTTTGAGGACACCGTCGAGAACAATATCCGGTTTGGCAGACCGGACGCGAGCGAGGATGAAATCATAGCGGTCGCAAAGAAAGCCTGCTGCCATGACTTTATCATGACGCTGCCCGATGGCTATCAGACAAAGATCGGTGAAGGCGGCTCCAGCCTCTCCGGCGGGGAAAAGCAGCGAATCTCCATTGCAAGGGCAATTCTGAAGGACGCACCCATCGTCATTTTGGATGAAGCCACAGCCAGCGTGGATCCCGAAAACGAGCAGGAGCTGCAAAAGGCCATCCGGGAGCTTACAAAAGGCAAAACGATCCTGATGATTGCCCACCGTCTGTCCACCGTGCGCACGGCAGATCAAATCATCGTGCTGGAGAACGGCAGGATCGTTCAACGCGGAAACCACAGGGAGCTGATGCGCGAAGACGGCCTGTACAGGCGCTTTGTGGGAATGCGCAGCCAGGCAATCGGCTGGACGCTGAAAGGCGGGAAAGCACATGGATAGAAGGTTAGACAAAAGATACTTGACCGGAGCGGTATCTGCAATGGAAAAACAGTATGGCGCGGAAAAGACAGACGCGATCATAGAAGATGCATGGAGGCGTTATGCGGAAATCGTGGATGAAAACGCCGACGAGCCGAAAAAGATGTATATGCATACGCGGAAACGCATCTATCCTGCCATCGCCGCCTTTGACGCCATGACGGGCAACGGAATCTCCCGCGAGGAAGCGGCGGCTTTTTTGAATAGATATTATGAAAAGCGGGCAGCAGGCGTTGGTTCAAAAATTCGAGGGGCAATGAGAATACCGGGTCTGTATAAGCTGGTTCCAAAGTTCTTTGCCAAAATGACAAAAAGCTCCTTTGGAGAGGACTGCGGTTTTCGGGCTAATTGGATACGAACGGAGCAAGAGGAAATGTGCTTCGATATGCTGGCCTGCCCCTATCAGGACACCTGTGTGAAATACGGCTGCCCGGAGATTGTAGCCGGCTTTTGCCGCGCGGATGACGAGGCCTACGGACATATGCACCCAAAGCTCAAATGGGGACGGACAAAGACGCTCGGACAGGGCGGAGACTGCTGTGATTTCAGACTGACAATAGAGTAATGACCCTATGAAAAGACTGATGAGATACAAGACCCTCCAATGCTTTCTTGCGGCGCTGGTTATGATTGCCTTCCTCGCTCCTTCTGCATATGCATCCGGTGCACCGGACACATATGAGGCAAGCGCAAACGCTGTTTCCGAAAAGTATATTGGCAAAACGGTTCCAGGCGCGTGTGTCGTAATTTCGGAGCATGACAATACGGTATTTGCGAAGGGGTATGGCTTTGCTGATTTAGAGAACAATACGGCCATGGATCCGGAGACCACGGTTTTTGAATGGGGTTCCATATCAAAGACCTTCGTGTGGGTCAGCGTGATGCAGCTTGTTGAGGATAGGAAAATCGATCTGGAAACGGATATCCGCACCTATCTGCCGGACGGCTTTTTGAAAAATCTGCGATTCGCTGAGCCGGTTACTTTACTCCACCTGATGAACCATACGGCAGGATTTGAGGAAGAATTGCTGGATTTGCGCTATTACAGCGCGAGTGAGGAAATCCCCTTCAAAGAAGTACTATCTGCGCACCAGCCCAAGCAGGTCTATCCGCCGGGAACCGTCAGCGCCTATTCCAATTACGGCGCGGCACTTGCAGCGTTGATCGTGGAGGAAGCCAGCGGCCAAAGCTATAAGGATTATATCAAAGAACATATTCTTTTGCCTCTGGGTATGACGCATACCTCTGTCGGTCCCTTTTGGATGGATGTGGACGGACTCCTTGATCACAAGGCGAAGGGTTATTCTTATACCGGAAAAGGATTTCGGCGGGAGGATGAGATGCACCTCCGCATGTATCCTGCAGGAGCCATGAATGGCACAGCCGCAGACCTGCTTCTGTTTGCCGAGTGGCTGGCAAAAGAGCCAGGAGAGGAGATACGACTCTTCAAAAGCCCTGAAACAAAGGAGCGGTTGTTTAAAGAGACATGGTGTTCCTATGGGGCAAACGCCGGACTTTCTCATGGCTTCTGGCAGTATGCGAATCATCCCGGAATACTCGGGCATGAGGGTGGAACCTATGGCTTCAAGACGCAGTTTTGGGTGGAACCGAAAGCTGAACGTGCAATCCTAATCCTGACCAATGTGATGGAAACGGATTACTGCTCCGCCATCATGGAGGCGGTCATCGAGCAGGATGCGCGACCGCCGAAGCAGGAAGTAGGGTCACATGACTTCTCTATGCTATTTGGCGACTATCTTCCGGCACGATCCGCATGGTCATATGTAGGCAAGATACAAGCGCGAATGCAAATAATCCAAATCTCAAAAGAGGGAGAAGAAAATCTCCGGCTGAAAATGCCTCTTGCCGATAAGGATTTACTGTACGAGCCTGTGGGAGAATATCAGTTCTACTGTGCCGAGGCGATACCGGAGGAAAGAAGCCTTGCTTTCTCTGTATTGGACGGTAGGGTGACGAGCATGACGTTCCGACTGGCTCATGACTATGTTCCCGCGGGACCTCTAAACGGCTTTGCCGGCAGCTTTCTGTCATTGGGAAGTTATATCCTGCTGATGGTTCTGTGGCTTGCCATTTTGATCATATTGGGCTCAAAGATCGTTTGTAAACGCAGCTCTTTTCAATGGCAAAGGATTATACTTCCCATATGTGGGCTCATTCTTGGTGCGACGGGGATTGCCGGAATGCTTCATTGGTTTTCTCTTTACACAATTATTTCGACGGAGTTGAACATAGTGGCAGGTATAGGAATTGCAGCGGCCATCTGCGGGATTTTCACGGAACTCAGCTATGTTGTAAAGAGAAAAAATAGAGCATCAGTACTTACGATTGTTTTATTTGCATTGCAAATTATAGCTGCATGGATGCTCGGATTCTTAACAGTAGTATAAATTAACAGAAAACGGAGGAATGGATTTATGGACGAAAAGAAAAAGTGGACGGTTAAGGATGTCATTACAACGGTATTGCTCTCCGCGGTGCTGATCGTGATCCAGCTCGTCGTCAATATGGTCTGCATGGCCAACGACTTTGTCAGCATGGTGCTGTCGGTGGGGA
>OHBM01002642.1_pt1 | contig 11707 bp, 13 predicted proteins | sample 1577251 | NCBI WGS metagenome assembly OHBM01 (sample SAMEA3541557, study PRJEB24748) | human gut metagenome | biome: human gut; feature: human-associated habitat; material: faeces | place: China | collected 2012
CATGATAGGCGATCTGCGCCACCAGAAATGATTTTCCGATCTTTGGCGCACCTGCGAGGATGTACGCGCCCGCGTAGAGCAAGCCGTCGATGATCGGCGGTCTGCTCTGATATGCGGTCTGGTACAGCTCGGTCATGGAGATCGTGTGCAGGTAATGCGGATTGGTCAGACGCTGCATCCTGCGGTAGATTTCGTCAAGACTTTCCGCACTGCTTTGAAAATCACCGTTGATTTCTTCTTCAAAAGCGGATATACTGTTCTCAGTTGAATTGTGAAGCGGCTGCCCATCATCTGCGCCAACAGATGTGTCCGGGGCGGTCGTTTTCTTTTTGCAGATTTCATTCTCCATAGGCATTTTCCTCCTTCATGCCGTCCATGATGGCGGCAATCATTTCAATCACGTCCAGCAGCTCATCGTTCACGCTGCCGCCTGCTTCAATGCGTCGCAACTCGTCCAGCACGGCGGCAAGCTGGCCGCGCAGCGCCTTGTAAACTCTCGGATTGCCCTGTACCACCACATCCCTGCAAGTCAGGCGGCGGGTGATGTAATCCTGCTTCGTCAGCCCGGAGAGACTGACAAAGGTTTCAATTTGTGCGTCTTCTTCCGGGGAGACCCGGAAAGCAACGGTCTTGTTGCGCCAGCGGTTGTGATTGTCCCGGTTTTTCAGTGACATTTTAATTGCTCCTTTCGACGTTCAATTTATCTGCCATTTCCTTTTGCACAGTAGGAAACAGGTGCGCGTACCGGTAGGTGATCTCCACGCTTTCGTGTCCAACGCGATTGCCGATGGCAACGGCAGAATAGCCCATGTTGATAAGTAGGGAAACGTGGCTGTGTCTCAAATCGTGGATTCTGATGACTTTGACACCCGACGCCTTGCAGCCAAACGCCATGCCGCGCTTCAAGGCATACTTGGATAGTGGAAAAATGCGGCTGTCCGATTCCAGTCCGTAAAGCTGCTTGAAGTAGTCCTGTATCTCGTCGCAGAGGAAGTCAGGCATCTGGATCACGCGGTTGCTTTTCTTCGTTTTCGGCGTGGTGATAACGTCCTTGCCCTGTAGCCGCTGATAGGATTTATTGATGCGGAGCGTTTTCTTCTCAAAATCGAAGTCCGCAGGCGTCAGTGCCAGCAGCTCACCCTCGCGGATGCCACACCAGTACAGGATTTCAAAGGCGTAGTACAGCATGGGCTTGTCCATCATGGCGTCGATGAATTTTAGGTATTCTTCCTTCGTCCAGAACAGCATTTCCTTCGGCTGCTCGCTGCCCATATTCCCGGCCTTTGCAGCGGGATTGATCTGTAAGCCGTAATACTTGATGGCGTGGTTGAAAATACAGCTCAGTTGGGTATGGACGTTCTTGAGATAGTCCGGGGAATAGCTTTCGCCGCTTGACTTGGTGTGCTGCCGTATCTCGTTCTGCCAGTCGATCACATCACGGGCGGTGATTTCCGAGAGCTTGCGCTTCTTGAAATACGGCAGGATCTTTGTGCGGATGATATGCTCCTTGCTGAGCCATGTGTTGAGCTTCAGCTTGGGCTTGACGTCCTTTTCATAGAGCGCCACAAAGCTCTCGAAGCTCATATTGACATCAGCCTGCTTCTGCATCAGAAACTCGCGTTCCCATGCCTGAGCCTCTTTCTTGGTCGCAAAACCGCGCTTCAATTTCTGCTGGCGCTCACCGCGCCAGTCGGTATAGCGAAACTGCACATACCATGAGCCGTTCTTCTTGTCCTTAAACGCTGCCATTCAATTCCCTTCTTTCCTTCGGTTCTCTCGTTCCGTAGAACTTCTCATGGAAGAACTTGCGGTCGATCCTGCCTGCAATGGTGATGCAGCCGGTCTTTCGCAGCTCTTTGTTCAACTCACGAATGAGCTTATACGCATACGGAACCGATACGCCAAGCTCTTCCGCAACTTCATTTACTCTCATAAAAATTTCTCCTGCCATAGGCAAAATACCTTCCTTTCCTGATTTGTGGTTGATTGCTTCGCCGTTCTATCCGCAGGACTCTGACAGGCAACCCTTTTCGGCGCTGTGCCGTTTTCTTTTCTCCTTGGCACGCTCGTCTCATCGCGTGCTTCCCCGGAGAAAGTATCCCTTGGACGGTCATTCAGTTTGGCTCTTTTGGATTTCACCCCCCTCTCACCTTACAACGGACATTTTTTCTGCATTTGTTGACTATCCTAATTGTAAAATTTATATGAATTAAGCTAAAATGCTTAGCTTACAGATATTGTACTATACATATTAGTTTAAGTCAAGCTGGTTTGTAGAAAAATATTAAATAAATTTGTTTATATTCTTCTTGACAAATTAAACATATCTGCTATACTCATTATCAAAGACAACCGACACAGGAGATGGCTATTATGGCGATTGGTGAACGCATCCACTTTTTCCGCACGATGCGGGGCATGACACAGAAATACCTTGGCATGGCGCTGGGCTTTCCGGAGAAATCCGCAGATGTCCGCCTTGCGCAGTACGAGAATGGTTCCAGAACGCCCAAAGCGGACGTGACCGCTGCGCTGGCACAGGTGCTTGACGTTTCGCCCAAGGCGCTGGACGTACCGGACATTGACTCCTATACAGGACTGATGCACACGCTGTTCACGCTGGAAGACCGCTACGGTCTTGAGGTCTGCGAGTGTGAGGATGAGGTGCATCTGCGCGTTCATATCCACAAAGGACGCGACGCAGCGGAGCTTCACAGGATGCTTTCCGCATGGGGTGCGATTGCCGCCAAGCTGAAAGCGGGGGAGATCACCAAAGAAGAATATGACCGCTGGCGCTACCGCTACCCTGAACTTGACACCTCCGGTCAGTGGCACAAGATCACGCCGTCGCAGGAACTTAGTGATATGCTCCTTGCCGACCTCAAAGAACACACGGGAAAATGATGTTCAGGCACTCTTGACAAATTATCAAATTAATATTATTATAATATTAATTTGATAATTTGGAGGGATAATACATGACGACTAATCTAATGAACGTATTCAAGACTGTGGATCTTCAGGGAGTTGGAAAAACCGCTGCAAATATTGTTTCTCTTGCGTTTAAGCCAAACAAAAAAACGGGGGCTAAAATTGCACGAGCTGTATTAGATGATGGAACAACTTTAATAAAGACCGTAACCGCTTCTGGAGTTGTTTCCGAAACAATTCATCGACTTCCCGAAATCACCTCAACAGTTCAAAGAAACGAAGTAATCAAAGATCTCTGCAAACAAAAAATTAATCAAGAAACCATTGCAGCGATGCTGGATATTTCGCAATCCACCGTTTCAAATGTTTTGCGCAAGAAATAATACTCTTGTCTAAATAGAAAAGGCTCTGCCGACCTTCTTTTACAGAAAGTCAGCAGAGCCTTTTTCGCTCTCAATATAGGATTGGATGCGATAGCAAACCTGCAAACCATTCGCTCGCCAAAACAAGAACAAACAAAATGGCTTTGGTATCTGCTATCATTTTGCTATCAAACAGGAAATGAGATTTTCAAAAAGTGAGTGGTTTCAAGGCTTTTCAGCCCATGATATTCACTTTTTTCTTATTCCCACTCGTTGCAGGGACTCATAACTTAACGAATCTTGCTTAGGAATTATTTGCTCCTGTTCTTCTGAGAATTTTGATTCTCCATATTATCGTAGCTGTACGATGGATGCTTATCAAAATCTTATCAGCAGTGATAAACGCTATAACGAGCGTAAAGTAATTATTGCAGATGGTTCTCGCTCCAGCATGAGTATATTACAACATAACGTCACGTTTTTGCAAAGTTTGTTATTCGGAGTCTAAGAGTTTTATCCTCAAAATGCATGTATTTCTGCTTGAACTTTTGATACATTATTTAAGTAAACTCTTGCGCATCCTATTAGTTCCTTTTATCTCTTAATAAGTTTGCTGTGATCAAACATAGATTTTTGTCAGAAAACTAAAGGGATCCCTTATTGTTCGATTCATCCCCATGCCATTTTTCTAGAACCGCTTCTACTTCTCGGATCAACTGCTCCTTGTTCGGCATATACAGCACATACCGGGAAGCAAAAATGTTATTGGAAAGTCCCCCTAACGCATACTCAGCGGCAACGCCATCCTTATCTGTACATAGGATGATACCGATGGGCGGGTTGTCATCTGGATCATTCACCTCGGCAGCATAGTAGTTCAGATACATGTTGATCTGCCCTGCGGCCTCCGGTGTCAGTTTAGTGGTTTTTAGCTCGATCAGCACATAGGCCCGGAGAATCTTGTTGTAAAATACCATGTCCACATAATAATGGGTATTGTTTATCGTTACCCGCTGCTGCGTTCCGACAAACATGAAGCCACGACCAAGCTCCAACAGGAACTTTTCGATCTGCTGCACTAATGCCTGTTCCAAATCACTTTCCATGACAGGCCTATTTTCCGGCAAGCCCAAGAATTCAAACACATAAGGATCACGGATAATATCCTCAGGCTGAGCAATCTCATTGCCATGCAACGCAAGTGCTATCACCTGTTCTTTGTTGGCATCTCCACGAGAGAGCAGCAAACGTTCAAAGAGGGAACTGTCAATCTGTCTTTTCAGTTCCCGGACAGACCAGCCAGAATTAACCGCTTCTTTCTCATAAAAGCTACGCTTGTCTGGATCCGAGATTGACAATAACTCGCAATAATGCGACCAACTCAATTTTCCAGACACTGTCTGGATTTTACCATAGGACTGATAAAACAGTCGCATATTGTAGAGGTTCGCTCTCGAAAAACCCTTACCAAACTCCTTGGTTAGTTCTTTAGAAAGCTCTTTCAAGGTCTGCTTGCCGTAATCTGCTCGCTCTGGCATACTCTGCTCATACTCGCAGATAATGCGGCCGATGTTCCAGTAGGTGTGCAGCAGTTCGTTGTTCACCTGCCGAGCCACATTGCTACGAGCGGTGTCCAAAATCGACCTAATTTCTTTAACAACGGGTACTATCGTCGCTTTTTCTGTTAGGTTAGTATTTTCCATATTGCACCGCCTCTGTAATTATATGTAGCCCATTTCCTGGCAATGGTCGGATATGGCTTTCTTAAAATCTTTCAATTTTGTCTGATACCCTCTATGCTCGGTAATCAGACTACTGACACTCATTTCATTACACACGAGAAGTTCGTTCACAGAAAGCTTAAAGGACTGTATCATTTGCTCAGCAATGACATCTTTGGGATTATCATATCCATCATATTCGCCACAACAAAAGCTCAGTAACACTTCTTTGCACCACTTGCGTATTAGCTTGTCCATGCAACTGTGAATACACGATATGGATGTAAAGACGCTGCTTGCTTTGGCATCGAATCCTTCTTCTGTCAAGATTTCAAACTTGCCAGATGCATGTGCCATCTCATTTCTCGTATCAACCAACTCGCCAACAGCAGAAATCTGAGAGCGATCCAATCCGATAATTTTGAACAGCCTTGCAATGTCTTTTTCTGGAATCAAGCTATATGCAAATATTGAATCTGCATCTTCGATTTTTAAGTCTCTTTCCCGCCCATTGTACGGTCGGGCAAATACGATAGCGTCCTTGTAGCGTTCTGGCTCAATTTGTCCTATTTTCCACGCCGTACAGTAAATGTAGGTCATATAAAGGAGATGGAGCCCAAAGTATGCAAACTGGTATTGTCCATATTTATAGTTTACTGCAATGAGATTGGTAATGTTCTGGATGTAGTTGTTTACATCCTCTTCATCGGCAGGATCAATAGGAAGATAGTTCAATATTTCTTGCAGATATGGTACCTCTGTATAATCAACTACATCAGACACTTTACTCACCCCAGACTTCCTTTATACGAGTTTCAATTTTTGCGGTGAAAACTTTTATGAGCTGCTTAGATGGCTCAATTAGAGATTGCTCATAACTTATCTGGTCAAGTATTTTCTTCTGTTCCTCAAGAGGTGGAACGGGAATGCGATACTGTTTGACATAGTTAATGTCAACACGCTGTTGGCCAGCAGTGCCAGTCATAAATGCCCTTCCACCCTCTATAAACTCAGGCGTGTTAATATGATAGAAAATCCACTCAGGGTACACAAGAGAAGTGTTAGCTCGAATTACGATATACTCAGTTGAGCCGAAGCCGATACCATTTGTCAGATTCCGGGCAATTCCAGCTTTACCGTTTTCAAAGCAAGGAGTAATCTTTGCGAGAAGAATATCATTATCTTTGAAATAGGTAAATCCGGAAAGAACTTCGGAGAGCTTCCGATTTTCTTTCGGTGTAAAAGAGGCGTCGAAAGTATTAATATCGGCCATGGGAACGAACGAAACCTCAGTATCTTCTGCCAAATCTTTCACTTCATCTTTTGAAGGCTTAAATGTTGCTATTTCTGCTAACATTTTGTAAGTATCTGTCTGACAGATGATCTGAGGAGTGTAGTTTGACACAACAGCTCGAGCTCCTGTAATGATGTGCTGGTATCCCTCAAGTTCTTCAACCATCTTCTGTTGAATAGTTACAGGAATTTTGTGTATTGGGAGCTGTAACAAGTATTTAGCATCTACACGAGGAAGCTGCCCTCCACTGACTCCATTTAGAACCATTTCATTAAATCGAGCGCTTCTAAAAATGCGGCTATACAGTTCCGGTAGTATGCCGTTTTTATCCTTGGCTCTGAGAACAATAATGTCTGTTGAACAAATACCATCCGTGTTTGGATAAGCGACCTTATTTAATGCAGGTCTCAACCTACCATACAAAATATCAGACTTCTTAAATACTCGTTTAACACTTCTTATGGAATCAATCTCACATTCAAGTTCCCCTATGAGCCTTCCGGTTGACGGCTCTATGTTTTCTAAGCCAACGTATACCGTCCGACCAGTTTCGGCAACCGGGTTTATTGTGTCCGAAATAATCTCAAAAAGATCCCCAACCTTGACCAACGGCCAATCATTTTTAGATGCAACTGTTTCATTAGTACGATACCGGCTACCAACGAGAATATAGGAGTTTTCACGCACTTCATCGAGCGGGATAACTTCAAATCCCACCTTTAGCATATCCGCAGTCTGATCCTTATCTAACTTTCGATACTCTTCATACCTTGCTAAATCACTGGGCGTTTCAAGTTTACGACGGTGATTGTCGAGCGTGTAACCATCGCTTTTGACATCGAAATACCAGAAATCTTTTTTCTTCTCAGAAGACTTAACCTTTTTATTGACCTTGGTTGCATAAATAATATCGGTTTTTACACCAGTATAAGGCAGAAACACACCTTGCGGCAGAGAGATGATACTCTGAAGCTGACAATGCTCCAGCAAGTACTCGCGTGTTTTTGCAAGATCCTTGCGAAATAGAAATCCTTCTGGAACAACCAAAGCCATTCGTCCATTCTCAGCAGCACTATTGATCGCCTTCATGCAATGCTGCACGCAGATGCTATCACCGTTTGTGCTAGGGAGATCGTATAGATTTCCGTGTTTCGTTTTCTGTGAATACGGCATATTTGCGAGGACAATGTCAAATCCTCTGCGATGAAAAACGCCATTCTCCATATAGGTTTCAGTCCCATCAATGGGATTGGCTAAACTGTCAAGCATTTTGATGTTGCTATGTCCATCACCAGCCAAGATCATATTCATTTTAGTGATGCGAGCTGTATTGGTGATTTCGTTTCCGTATACTGTGGACTCTCGCAAGGTTTTCATATTAGCCTCGGTTCGTGCCATATTGTTATGGATATACCGGAAACTCTCAATAAGGAAACCGCCGGTGCCGCAGAACGGGTCATATATCTTCTCGCCAATCTGTGGGTTGACCAAGCGCACCATTGTTTTTACGATATGACGAGGCGTGAAGTATTCACCTAAATCATTCTTCGTGGAAGTGGAAGCTTTCAAGAAATATTCAAAAGCATCGCCTTTAACATCACTATCTACGTCGGTAAGCATAAGAGGATCAAGTTTATCCATAATTTCTTTCAGGATACTTGCATCTCTAATCTGCAGCGGGGTGAAAATGTCCGTATCATAGAGCGCATTCAGTTTGTCATATACGGTTTTGTTTATATACTCAATACGGGTGGAAATAGGGATCTGCTTAATACTATCCCAACTACAAGCAACATCAAATTTAGTTGGGATACCACTTTCTCGCTTAATCTGTTCACTTTCACTGATAAGCTTTAAGAACAGAATGTTTGCAAATTCTCCGAAACGCTCAATACCGGCACGCAGACCTTCCCCACGAAGCATATTATTTGCTTCATCAAAAATTCGAATAAGTTCTTTGCGGTCATACTGAACTTTAGGGCTTACGGTATTTACTTCATAGGACGTCAAATAACGCAAAGCAAGTGCTTCGCGGATAAATTCGTCTATTTCCTCGCCATTGAGAATGGGAGGTCTATTTGCCACAGTATGAAATGCTTTGCAGAAAACGCCGTCAGTAGCAAATACAAGAGGGGCCTCAATAGCTTTTGCATACTGGATGCCTTGTTCCAATGCTGAATCCAGTCGAACACCTTTCTTTTTTGCTTCAATAACAATCAAGGGCTTATCGCTATCCTTCGAGTACAGAACATAGTCCGGACGCTTTCCGCACAGCTTCTTTTTCTCTGCTTCAGAGCGTGGCTGCTCATAATAAACGTTCTGATCTTTGCCGCTCAATTTCCAACCGAGATTTTCAAGACTGCGGTCGATGAGAACACGAGTCTCAGCCTCTAATGGCATCGTATTGGAATTCATACAACCGCCTCCTTACTCTGCATATTTCGCAATTCACGATTTGCATTTTCTGTTAATGCGTATTTACCACGAGCATTTACCTGTGTCACATAGCCTTTTTGGATAAGTTCACGGATAATTGAATTAACTTTCGATTTTGTAAAGCCTAATGTATCAGCAATTTCCTGCTGTGATAGCTTGACTACAGCTTCATTATTGACAATAATCTGCCGTTGCGCCATACATTCAAGCACTCTGTATCTGTCATTCATAAAGAAATCCGACATGGCGACACCTCCGCGATCGTTATGGCCTGATAATTGTACCATAATGGTCTGATTCCGTCAATGTTATAGGTGAAATTTATACCTATAACAGGTGAAATCTGCACCAAGATAGAGCTATGTTGCCCGCAGGATCCCTCCCACGGGCAACGTGTTGGTTAGCTATCAAGCGGTTTGTATTCAGTTGCAGTTTTCAAATAGGTTTCGAGATCACCGTTCAGTATCAAGTCGGCGTATGCAACCGGGGCATTATAAATCAGATAGTCCAGCTCTGACCGCTGATACATATTGTCGGCAACCTCATTTTCTACGGCGATGGTATCAATGGCAATCGTGCTGCCATCGTCGAATTTCAGCTCCACACAGGCGGTGTCCATGTTGAACACACAGGATAAAAGCTTCATTTTGTGGTCCTCCTCAGATTTTCAATGTTTTTCTTTGCCAACCTACTTGCAGCTCGCTTCCGTTCTTGGGAATAGGGGGGCGTCAGCTTGAAGCCAAAGCGTCCTTTGCGGATCTCATAAGTCCGGCAGCCGTTTTCGTCATCGTCGATCAATCGGCATTCTGACGGGTATTCTTCGGCAAAGGCAGCAATCCTGTTTTTGAGCGGCGTGTTGTGGGTGCAAACTTCAATCATATCGTCTGCATCGGTGAAAAAGATACTGGTTGTTTTCTGCTTCTTGGTAAGACCTGTTTTCATAAAATACCTCCATTTTTCGTAAGTTTTTGCCAACTCTACACCTGCAAAAAATGGGCAATTTCCCGACGGGGAGCGTCTAAACGATCTGGGCATCGTTTGAAACGCTCCCGTAGGACAAAATGCAATTTTTGCAGCTCTACACGGGATTTAGCGGGCACCGTCTCTATTGCGGTTTTTGCCACGGCTTCCGTTAAAGAAATGCCACAGATTATTGCGGGAAATCACGTCCTCATAGGTGCGGAGTCTGCTGCGGAGACGGTCATTTTCCTGTTCCAGATCCGCTGTGCGGAGCTTACCACGGACGGATTTGTATTGTGCCAACTCTGCTTTGACCGCAGACAGCTCTGCGGTCAGCGATTGAATTTTTGCTTTCAAATCGGAAATAGTTTTCTTCGCTTCTTTCAGCAGCTTCTTCAGCTTGCCCTCCTGCTTTTCCTGCACCACATACTTCTGTGCCGCTGTGACGAGATTCTGGTAATCTTCACGATCAACGGCAACCTTGGAAGTCAGCGGCAGGGGTTTGGCTTCGATCTGCTCTACGGCTTGAATGGAAACCTGTCGCTGCTGAACACGCTCGATGCTCTGCTCCAATTCAGCAAGCTCTTCTTTTCGCTTCTCACGCTTAAATTCCAGAACACTCAGATGCTCCTTGTGTTCGCCCTTGTGTTCGCCCTTCTGCTCCCACTCAATTCCATGCTCCAACATGATTTCGGCAAGAACTTCTTTCTCTTTCTGTACCCACAGGTCGCGCTCCGTCAAAGATCGCCCCTCACCGGTGATGCCTTGGTCGGCAAGTGCCTGTTTCAGCGATACACGGGTGGATAGTCCCCGTTTGCTCCCGGTAGTAAAGGGAATAAAGTCAATGTGCAGATGGGGTGTGGCTTCGTCCATGTGCAGGTGGGCAGAATATACACGAAGATGAGGATTGCGTTCAAGAAAACTGCGGTAGAACTTGTCCAGAATGGTCTTTGCCAGTTCTGCGTTTTCTCCGACAGTCCCCATATCGTCTTTGTTGCCCACTTGGAAAATCACTTCATAAAAAGGCTTTTCCTGCTTTCCATCACGGATTTTTTCGTAGTAGTTTTCGATGCAGCGGTCTTTGCGTTTCTGCTTGGCGTTGAATTCTGCCAGAGCCGCATCAAACAGTTGATGGTATGCCTCCTCAATGGGTGTGTAGCAGTACTCGACATTCAGACGGGTGCGCGTCGGGTCTACATTTTCTGCGAAGTAGGTACGACGGTTATGAGCAACGACTCCATCGCCGGACATTGCGCTGATTGTTCGTTTTATAGGCTTTACCTCCTAAATTATGGTCGTATAATTGGAATTCCTTTCGCCGCCGCAGCGGCGGGTTTTGTTACTTTTGTCAAAAGTAACGCAAAAGCACTTTTGACACTACGCATCAAAAGCACATTGCGCTCTCCGAGGGGGAGCGGGGAATGCGGCTTCTGCGGAAGCCTCCGCCGTGGTTTGCAAGTAGTACCCACTTTACAAAATCCACGGCGTGACCGTCAGTCTTTCAGCAATCGAATTTGCTGCAACGCTGCCGCCCACAGGCAGAGAAGATTTGGGAAATCCTCTCTGCCATCCATCTCAAACTCTGCGGATTTTTCGATGGGGACGGGAGATACGAGGGGCTGTGTCAGCCAGTGCTTTGCCTTGTCTGCCAGCAACATGAGCGTGGCACGCTCCTGTCACAGCTCCCAAGGAGGAGTCGTCCAGCGATAGCTCTGCGGCACTCCACGGCGGTCAAGATACTCCTGTCTTGCCTGATCCCGCTGCTCTTCGGCAGGCGCGGTCTTGTACCGGGAATAGAGCTGCCGGTTCAGTATGGCATCGAGCTTCTGCTCCAATCCCTGTTGGATTTCTTCATCGAAATCGTCCTCGCCGTTCAGATGATAGCGCACCAGATCAACAAACAAATCATAGGGTATCTGTACACTTTTCATTCGATTCTTTCCTTTCCGTGACGGTTGTGACGATTGTGACGGTATTTTTGATACCGCGCCTGCTGTCATTTT
>OHBM01002645.1_pt1 | contig 11702 bp, 11 predicted proteins | sample 1577251 | NCBI WGS metagenome assembly OHBM01 (sample SAMEA3541557, study PRJEB24748) | human gut metagenome | biome: human gut; feature: human-associated habitat; material: faeces | place: China | collected 2012
TAAATAAAAAGTGGATGGAGTATATACTCCATCCACTTTTTATTTATTCTTCTTAATTCCAATAATCCCACATATCCCAGCAATAATACATAAAATTGCTGGAACACTTGTTACTAAATTATTCATCTCCATCGCACCTGCACCGATAAGTACAATAGCCGATATAAAATTCATCGCAACACAAAAAATTAAGTTCTTCATTTTCATTGCATCTCCTTATTTGTCTAACCGCGAAACCACCGACTAAACCATCCTGATTTTTTCATCTCGTTTCCACTTCCATCACTCAGATCAGCGCCAGAAGTAAGCTGCTGTTGTATCGTTCCGGCGTGGAGTGCCTGGGCAGCCTGTGCCGTCTGCTGCGCCGCCACCAGTGCCGAGCTGACTTCTGCCAGCCTTGCATTCAGTTCCTCGATCTGCTTGTCCTTTATCGCAAGCTGCCCTTGCAGCGTATCGATTGTGGTCTGCAATACTGCTACCACACCCGCATTTTCCGACTGCTCCAATACCGCTCCATTGGAGCGCTCCGTATGCGCTCCAATGGAGCACTCCTTTTGCAGAAAGTCTTGTTTTATAAGAGTTTCGCCCTGCTCCTCTATATACAAAACCCCCTGCTCCGTATGCGCATACGGAGCGCAAACCGTATACAGCTTGCCTTTGTACCGCTTATAAACCGTTTGCTTCGATACGCCTATCTCGTCGGCTATTTGCTTTATCGTTTTTGCCACGCCATCACCACACTTTCAGCCGGATCACACTTCAAAACAAATCGCTGTGAGATCCCGTCCTTATCAATTTCAAAACTAAGGTCTGCCGTAAAACCTTATAGACCAGCAACCAATCCGGCTCGATGTGGCATTCTCTCATGTCCTTATAATTTCTGGAGTTCGTAAGCGCATGATCACGATATGCCTCTGGCAGCGGTTTCTCATTGCAGAGCAAAGCAATTACTTCTTCCAGCTTCTTTGGGTCGCAGCCTCTCTTGATTGCAAGCTTGTAATCTCGTTTGAACTGCCCCGTAAATTCTGGCTTAAGCATTAAGCGCCCTCATCAAATCGGCAACGCTATCAAACGGGCCATATATATCATCTCCCTTTTCAGCCGCTTCCATTGCAGCATAGGTAACAGCATTCGGCTCGTCAACCTTAACCTCAAAGGGAAGTCCATGACACCTAAGTGCCTGGCGATAAAAAATTCCCGTTGCCGTACTCAAATCCATTCCAAGAGACTTAAAGAGAGCTGCCGCCTGCGCTTTCAGCTCCGGCATCGTTTCTCTTTTCATATCATCATCCGGTCCGCGCCGTTTTTATTGACGGGGCGGTTTTTTCTGGTAAAATATAAGAATACAAATCTTTCAAGCTTTCGGGAGCATGCCCAATGAAGAAACTGAAAAAACGCTTCAAAAACATCAAGCCGCAGACGCTTCTCACGCACGTTATCGTAACGCTTCTGTATCCGCTTGCGCGCGTGGTCATGGCCTCGTCGCAGCGGCTGCTCATTTTCACCGACTGCCTGACGATCGTCGCGGCGATCCTGCTCATCGCGGGTGTTGTCTACTCGCTCTATCTCCACGGCGACTTTGACATCAGCAGCTATGTGATGCGCCGCGCGCGCGGCAATGCGCCGAAGCAGACCTTTGAGACGTACAAGGCGAACCAGAAAGAAAGAAGAGAGGCGTCTTTCAACTATCCTCTCTTCCTTGGAGCCGTATATATGGCGGCGGCGCTTTTTATCGCCTACGTCTTTTACTGATTCTTTGCGTTCTCGATCTCGGCGAGCTTCTTCTCGTAGCCTTCCATCTCTTTGTCCGTGGCAAAGACGAAGTGCCCGGGGCGGATCTCGCGCAGGGAGCGCAGCGCGCCGGACTGGTCCAGCTTGGAGGGATCGTACACGATGGCGCGGCGAGTCCGTTCAACGACGGGGTCGGGCATCGGCACGGCGGAGAGCAGGGAGATGGTGTACGGATGCAGCGGACACTGGAACAGTGTCTCGGAATCCGCGATCTCCACGATCTCGCCGAGATGGATGACGGCGATGCGGTCGGCAATGAACCGGACGACCGAAAGGTCGTGCGCGATGAAAAGGTACGTGAGATTCTTTTCCGCCTTGAGCTTGTTCATCAGGTTGAGCACCTGCGCGCGGATGGAAACGTCCAGCGCGGAGATCGGCTCGTCCGCCACGATCAGCTTCGGGTCCATGATCATCGCGCGGGCAATGCCGACGCGCTGACGCTGTCCGCCGGAGAACTCGTGCGGATAACGGGACTTGTGCTCGGGCAGCAGGCCGACGTCCTTGAGCGCCTGATCGACCTTGGCGATACGCTCTTCCTCGTCCTTATAAAGGTGGAAGTTGTACAGGCCCTCGGAGATGCAGTACTCGATGGTGGCGCGCTCGTTGAGCGACGCCGCCGGGTCCTGGAAGATCATCTGGATGTTGCGGACAACGTTGCGGTCTTCCTCGCGGGAGATCTTGCCGGAAATGCGCTTGCCCTCAAAGAGGATCTCGCCGTTGCTGCACGGGTTGATGCGCATGATGGCACGGCCCAGCGTCGTTTTGCCGGAGCCGGACTCGCCGACGAGGGCAAAGGTCTCGCCCTTATAAATGTCGAAATTCGCGTCTTTTACGGCGACGAATTTTTTTTTGCCTCCGACGTCAAAGGAGATGTCCACATGGCTGATTGAGAGGATGACCTCTCTATCGGCGTTATTATTCGACATGGAAGGCACCTCCCTTATCGGTCATCTTCTTGATCTTCTCGTGCAGATCCTGAATGATCTCCGGCTTTTCGAGCTTCGGCGCGCGGGGATCCAGAAGCCACGTTTTGGCATAGTGCGTTTCGCTCACCGGGAAGAACGGCGGCTCCATTTCAAAGTCGATCTTGAGCGCGTGCTCATTGCGCGGGGCAAAGGCGTCGCCCTTGATCTGGTTGTACAGAGACGGCGGAGTACCGGTGATGTAGTAGAGCTCCTGCCCCTTGATGCCGAGCTGCGGCAGGCTGGAGAGCAGCGCCCAGGTGTACGGGTGGCGCGGATCGAAGAACACTTCCTCCACGTTGCCGTACTCGATGATCTGGCCGCCGTACATAACGCCGACGCGGTCGGCGACGTTCGCAACAACGCCGAGGTCATGCGTGATGTAGATGGTGGTGAACTTGAGCTCCTTCTGCAGATCACGGATGAGCGAGATGATCTGCGCCTGGATCGTAACGTCCAGAGCGGTCGTCGGCTCGTCGCAGATGAGGATCTTCGGGTGGCAGGAGAGCGCGATCGCAATGACGATGCGCTGGCGCATGCCGCCGGAATACTGGAACGGATACTCGTCGAAGCGGTCGGCGGCGTTCTGGATGCCGACGCGCTCCATAAGCTCGATGGCCTGCTTCTTTGCGTCGCCGCGGGAAATGCCCTGGTGCTTCTCAATGACTTCGGTGATCTGCGAGCCGATCGTGCGGATCGGGTTCAGCGACGTCATCGGGTCCTGGAAGATCGTGGAGATCTTCGCGCCGCGGATGCCTTCCCAGTCCTTATCGGTCTTGAGCTTGGTGAGGTCCTTGCCCTCGAACATGACCGAGCCGTTGGTGATGGAGCCGTTGGACTCGAGCATGCCGGTGAACGTCTTGGTGAAAACGCTCTTGCCGGAGCCGGACTCGCCGACGATTGCGAACGTTTCGCCCTCGTAAAGGTCGAGGGACACGCCGCGGATGGCCGTGAGGTAATTGTCACGGACGCGGAACTTGACTTCAATGTCCTTTGCGGACAGAACGATGTTTCTGTTATCTGCCATTACTCTGCCCCCCTCACATATGCGTGCGCGGATCGGCTGCGTCGGCGAGCTTCTGTCCCACGATGTAGAGGGAGATGGAGATAAACGCCAGAACGCCGACTGGGATCCAGAACAGGTGCGGATAGCCGTTCATATAAGAGGTATAGAGCGAGATGGACTGGCCGAGGGACGCGTTGGTCGTGCCGAGACCGAGACCCATGTAGGAGAGGAACACCTCGTAGGAGATGAGCGAGGGGATCTGCCGGGACACATACGTCATGATGACGGAGATGAGGTACGGCAGGATGTTTCTCACGATCATCGTCCACGTCCTGGTGCCGAGGCACTTGGACGCCATGTTGTACTCACGGTCGCGGATGATCATGACCTGCGTGCGGATAAAGTACGCGACAAAGATCCACTCGGTACACGTCATCGTAATGATGAGCGAGCGCATACCGGCGCCGAGGATGTAGGAGAGGATCATGGCGAGCAGCAGGAACGGGACGTTGGAGATGATGTTGTAGACCTCGATCATCCACTTGTCCATCTTCTTGGAGAAGCCCCAGAGCGCGCCGATCGGAATGCCGACGAGCATATTGATGGCCGTGCAGACGAAGGAGATGATGATGGAGTTTCTCGCACCCGCCCAGACGGCGTCAAATACCTCGTTGCCGACGTGGTCGGTGCCGAAGATGTGCTCGGCGCTCGGCTTCAGGAACTTCATCTCGGCATTGTTGATGTTCGGCGTATCGATGGGGCTGTAGCCGGAGCGCGTCGGCTGAATGAGCGCGAACGCGACAACAGCGATCAGCAGGATCGATACGACGACCGTAAACTTGTTCTTGAAGAACGTGCGGAACACGGATTTCCAGTAGGAATAGCGCGGAGCGGCAATGTGCTCCGATTCCAGCTCGTCGAAGGCTGCAAACTCAAAGAGGCTCTTATCGATATTTTCGGTATTCATTTACGACCTCCCTGCCTTCTCGCTGAGCGAAATACGCGGATCGACCTTCGTGAGAACAATGTCGCCCGCCAGCACCGACAGCACCGATACCGTGGAGAAGATGAACGCGAGCGCCACGATCATAACGTTGTTGTACTGGTTGATGGCGTTGGGCAGCATTTTGCCCATGCCGCCGACGGAGTAGATCGACTCGGTGATGATCGCGCCGGTGATGCAGGCCGCGAGAGACGCGGGGATGCCCTGCGCGATGGGGATGACGGCATTCTTGAAAATATGTCCGCTGAAGATCTCGCGCTGGTTGAGGCCCTTGGCCTTGGCGAACTTCACATAGTCGGAGTTCATCTGGTCCACAACATAGCGGCGCGTCCAGAGCATGAGGCTCGCAATAGACGGCAGCGCCAGTGAGATGATGGGCAAGATCCAGGACCGCACGTCGCCCGGGCCGTAGGTCGTAAAGACCGACGGCAGATTGAAGAGCGTTGTGCCGAGATAGCGGAAGAGATAGATGTACGCGAGCGACGGCACGGCGATGATGAAGATGATATACACCATGCCGAGCTTATCGGCGAACTTATCCTTGTTTCGTGCCATGAGAACGCCGAACGGCAGTCCGAGAACGTAGGCGACCGCCATGGCGAAGAGCCCCATGATGAACGAGGTACCGATCATCGAGGGCTGGCTTTTCTGGGTTTCAAAGGACGCGTAATGGTCGGTGAATTTCTTCATATCCATTCTGTCGAGAACGGACTTATACTTAAGCGAGCCGAAAATGATTCCGGACTCGGCTTCATAACCGGTTTCAAAGGTGACAGGGCGCTTGACCTCGGTGCCCTGCGACTGGAAAAGCACGCGGAGTACGTCCAGGCCCTGATAGGTCGGATAAGAGGTACCGAAGTTCAGCGTGATAATGTTCTGATGAATCCACGGGAAGCGGCTGTCGGTATACAGCAGGTACTTGTGCGTCGTGCCGCTGCCGATGAGAGCCACGCCGCCGGTAGGCGTCGTGCCGAAGCGAAGGCCGCGCTCAAGATCCGGGTTCGTCTCATCCTTGACAGACCAGGGAGTATCGATCACGATCAGATGGGCAAGCCAGTTCGCCATGCGCTTGATGACGGGCGTGTCCTTATAGGCATAGTAACGTCCGCTCTGCAGATAGTTGGCGATCGTATAGCCCTGCGCGGAATACTGCTCCACAAAGGCCTGGCTTTCCGGAGAATCCGGCTCGATAGCGGCGATCATTTCCGGGCTGCCGGCTTCATAGAGATTAAGGCAGTAGTCGTTGATGCGGACGTAGTCCAGATAACCGAGCTTCTGCCAGGTTGAATAAACGTATTCGGTTTTATCGTCGGATTTTCCGCCGAGCTTGCGGTATGTGCTGTCTTCAAAGAAGATGTTGTCACGCGGCACCAACGTATAGACCATCGTAAACACGATGAGCATGATGATCAAAATGGAGACGAGCGAGCGCAGCAGGCGGTTCCAGATATATCCTTTTCTCATAGGTGGTACCGTTCCTTACAAAGATAGCATCGGTTGACAGGGGACAAAAGGCCCCTGTCAATCGATACAAGAAAGAGCCGAGAAGCATGGCCGCCCGGCTCTCTCTGTTCAATTAGTCAGTGCTTGTGCTGTAGCTGTTCAGCAATTATTTGCCGGCCATCCAGGCTTCCTTCGCGGCTTCGTACTCGGCAGCAGTCACAGGCTCGTCGAGGAGCTGCATGTACTTGAAGTACGGCACCTGGTTGTAAGCAGTCTGGCCGTAGAGACCGTAGCCAACGGTGAAGGGCTTCACCTTGCTGATGGAGATGTTCGCGCCGCTGGTGGAGTAAGGACGGAGGATGCCGTTGGTGAGCAGCATGGCCTCAGCCTTCGCGAAGAGCTCGATGCGCTCGTCGCCGGTGGCGGCGGTAGCCTGATCAACGATCTCCTGGACCTCATTGAGGCCGAGGGTCTCGAGAACGGCCTTCTGCTCTTCGGACTGACCCTGGCTCTCGATGTTGATGCCGGAGTAGTTGAGCATGTCGCCGTCGTGGACGTCGAAGCAGTGCAGGTAGGTCAGAGGATCGCCGTAGTCGGGACCCCAGCCGGCGCCGAACACGAGGTCGATGGAGTTCTCTTCACCGGTCGGCATGTTGTAGAACGAGGAGTAGTAGACGGAGGAGTTGCCCTCGAGGAACTGCAGGTCGATGACGACGTAATCGCCGATGGCGTCCTCGATGGACTTCTTCATCGCGAGCTGCATGTTCTTCTGGTTCTCAGAAGCGGCGTAGACAGGAACGTCGATGTGGATGGGCCACTCGGAGACGCTGTCGCCCAGCTCTTCCTTGGCGCGCTCGGCAAAGGTCTTGGCGAGCTCGGGGTTGTACCAGGCGTCGTGACCGTCGTTCAGATCGATGCCTTCATAATCGGCAACGAGCTCGGCGGCGTACTTCTCAACGATGGAGCCGTAGGTGCGGCCGTCGGAAGTGGTCTGGAAGGTGTAAGGAACGAGGGTGTTGCGGATGACGCCGTCGGCGTGCTCCTCGCCGAGAGTGATGGCCTCAACGGCGTGCGCGGAGTAAGCGGCGTAAACGGCGCGGCGGAAGTCGGCGTTCAGAATGGCGGCCTTGGCGTCAGCCTTCTGGGCGTCGGTCTTGCTGGTGGTGGAGACGGAGGGATCGTTGTACAGAGCGTACATCTGGCGATCCCAGTTGAAAGCGCCCCAGTAAGAGGTGGCGGTGGTCATGCTCTTGTACTGGTTGTCGGGATAGAGCTCGGCAGCCTTCGCAACGACCTCGGGCAGGGACTGGTTGACGGTGGTGGAGGTGACTTCGCCGTTCACGAACATGTTGAAGTTCTGGGCGGGGGCCTTACCGTCGGAGTAGGTCACGACAACGTGCTGAACGAAAACGTTCTTCGCGTCGTAGTAGTTGGGGTTGGCGTCGAAGCGCACTTCCTGCGCCGGGACGAGAGAGGACAGGATGTAGCAGCCGTTGTAGAGGATGGAGTCGGGTTCAACGGCGCCGAAGTCGGAGCCCTTGGACTCGAGGAACTCGGCGTTGATGGGCCACAGGATGGTGTAGGTGGTCATACCGTCGAAGTAGCCGCAGGGACCGGTCAGGGTGTAGGTGAGCTGGTTGCCGTCCGCCTTGATGCCGACGTCTTCCCACTTGCCGGTGCCTTCGGAGTACTTGCGCAGGCCGACGATGAGGTCAGCGACGAGGCCGAGGGTCTCGCTCTTGGAGTCAACAGCGTGCTTCAGACCGGTGACGAAGTCCTCAGCCGTAACGGCATCGTACTCTTCGCCGGCGCTGGTGGACCAAACGGCGTCGTCACGAATGGTGAAGTACCACTCGGAAGCATCGTCGTTGCAGCTCCACTCGGAAGCCATGCCGGGGACGAGCTTGCCGTGGTTGTCCTGGGTGAGCAGGCCTTCCACGAAGTTGTTGACGTAGTCGCCGTTGGAGGACTTGTTGTTGTAAACATAGTCCAGCGTGGTGATGTCGAAGTTCGCGATCATGGAGAAAGTGTCCGGACCGGTGTACTCTTCGACAGGCTCCGCGGTCGGTTCTTCAGCCGGCTGCTCGGCCGGGGTCTCAGCAGGCTGTTCCGCCGGGGCTTCCGTGGGAGCCGGAGCAGGAGCCTCGCTTCCGCACGCGGCCAGGCTCAGCACCATGACAACGGCAAGAAGCAGCGCAAGGAATTTCTTCATTGTTTGTTCTCCTCCTTATTGGATTTTCAAACTTTTTTATTAAACGCGGGAAGCGTTAATAAACTTTATGTATTTCCGGCGCTTCAGTCCTCAAAGAGCCGCGCCATGGAAATGCCGAGCTTTTCGCTCATGAGAAAGAGCGTTTCGAGCGACACGCCCTTGACCTCGGCGGCATTGTTCGCCTCGATCTGGCTCACAAAGCTCACGCTCCGGCCGATCGCCTCGGCGAACTGCTCCTGCGTCATGCCGCGCATCTTGCGGTAGTAGGCGATCCGCAGACCGAGTATTCTGAATCGTTCTCTGTAGTCCTCACGCATACATTTTTCCCCTCACGGCAAACCCGTTTACCGGAGCGTGGTTAGTATGTACAAAGACCCCCGGTTTGATTTACTAATTTTAACGAGTAAAGCATAAAATAGTAAATCATCCAGTAGTGTGTTTTTCTACACTCAGAGTGTAACATTTCCGTACGGTGGCGAAAATTGTTTCACTGGGACGGACGAAATCCGTCATTCTGCCGAAAAACGGACGTTTTTCCTCCGGCGCGGCGGTCACTCCGCGCCGCTGATCTCGACGTATTCGCGCAGGCCGTCGCGCATGGTCTCCTCATAAATTTCCCGCGCGCCGGATACGGAGTCGAGCGCGCTCTCATCGCAGGCGAGCGCGTAGGCGACCGAGCCGTCCGAGCAGGTGAAGGCGTAAAACGGCAGACCGCGCACGCTGCGAAGCTCCACGGCGGTCACGGAGACCGTACCGTCGTCGGCGCTGTCCCATGTGACGGCATTCGACGCCGCTTTTTTGATGGCAAGCGCCGGAACGTCCGCGGCGCCGTCGAGATACACCGCGCGGAGGACCGCCTGGTTGAAGTCGCCGGTATAAAGGAAGCTGAAGCGCACGCTGCACTCGCTCTGCGCAGTGCTGCCCATGCCGCGGAAGGTGATCACGCCGTTGTCGTTCTCCGCCGCCGTGCCGAGCTCCAGCCCGTAATTGCGCAGCAGGCCGATGAGACCGCTGTGTTCCAGAAACGTCCGCGCCGCGTTTTCCGGCTGGGAAGAGGCAAGGAACGCCTCCTGCTTATCGTAATTGTCCGGCGTGAGCGCCGGGGCGTTGGGGTTCTGCAAAAGGAGCGAGCCGTTTTCCGAAACGGAATATGTCACGCTGCCCCAGCCGTTTGCGGCGACGTTCGCCGCCACGGTCTCGCCGAGCGCCGTGAGATCCACAGACTTCAAAACGCCGAGCGTCACGGTATCGGGCGGGGTGTAATCGCAGTCGAACCGGTTGACGGAAACGCGCCGCCCGCTGCCGGTCTTGCCGGTTTCGATGGGCGCGGCGGTCTGCTCCGTCTGAAAGGCGCTGCCGCCCGCGCCGGGGTCAAGCTGCGGCACGGAAAGGGGCCGGTCCTCCGTGTCGGGGGTCTTGTCCCGTCCGGGAAGCAGCAGAATGATGGCGGCGACCGCGGCGATGAGCATCACGCCGAGGAATATCCAGCCCGCAAGCATGACCTTCTTCTGCGAAGCCCGCCGCGCGCGGCGGGAGGTATTTTCTTCCTGACGGGGTTTTCGGTAGTTTTTCATGGTGAGTTCCTTTTGAAGCCTCCCTTGTGTAAAGGGAGGTGGGTTTTGCCGCAGGCAAAAGCCGGAGGGATTGTCGATTTCCGAAGACTACAATCCCTCAGTCAGCTTCGCTGACAGCCCCCTTTACACAAGGGGGCCTTAAAAGCGTTTTAGGATTTTGCTTCGCCGTCGGTCTTGGGTCTCGGCTTTCTGCGGCGGTGGTTGTTGCGGCGGGGCTTATCCGTGCGCTCGGCCTTGTCCCCGGCGGGGGCTGCGCTCACCGGCGGCTTTTCACCGCCGCGGCGCGCGCTGCGGTTTTCCCCGGCGGGCTTTTTCTCGCTGCGCTCCGGCTTCTTTTCCGCGCGCTCGGAGCGCTCGGGTCTTTCGGCGCGTTCCGGACGCTCGGCTCTTTCGGTGCGCTCGGCTCTTTCGGCGGGAGCGGCTGCTTTTCTTCTCGCCGGAGGGCTTCTCCGCGCTCTGCGGCGCGGCGGACGCGGTGCACACGTCCTCCACGATCATCGACGGCATGATCCAGCCGTTCGTCTCCGGCTCGGCGTTCTCTTCCTTGACCTTTTTGGGCTTGTTGCGGAGAAGGTCGGGCAGGGGCTGGCCCTCCGCCGGGCGGCCGCCGGGGATCTCGGCGATCTCGTCGGCATCGTAGGTGCGGATCTGCGCTTCGCCCGGGCCGTCCAGCTTTACCTTGACGTTCTGGCGCAGGAGATTGACGAGCGTGACGCTGCCGTAGCCGTCCTCGGTCTGGACGAACGCGCCGTTTTTCGGCACGTGCTTCAAAAGGTCCTCATACGCCTCCTGCTCATAGCGCAGGCAGCACATCAGCCGCCCGCACGTGCCGGAGATCTTCACCGGGTTGAGCGACATCGACTGCGTTTTCGCCATTTTGGTGCTGACGGGCTGGAAGTCGTCGAGGAACTGGTGGCAGCAGAAGGGCCGCCCGCAGATGCCGAGACCGCCGAGCATCTTCGCCTCGTCCCGCACGCCGATCTGCCGCAGCTCGATGCGCGTGCGGAACACGCCCGCAAGGTCCTTTACGAGCTCGCGGAAGTCCACGCGCCCGTCGGCGGTGAAGAAGAAGAGAATTTTATTCCCCTCAAACGAGCACTCGACGTCCACGAGCTTCATTTCGAGCTTGTGCTTTTCGATGAGCTCCCGGCAGATGCCGAGCGCTTCCTTTTCGCGCTTGCGGTTGAGCTCCGCGATGCGCAGATCGTCCGGCGTGGCGCGGCGCACGACGGGACGCAGCGGCTGCACGCAGTCGCCGTCCCCGACCATGTGATTTCCCTTGACGCACTCGCCAAGCTCCATGCCCTTGGACGTTTCCACGACGAGCGTGTCGCCCGTCCTCGCGGTCACGCCGGCGGGGTCGAAATAGTACGTCTTGCCGCGGCCGCGGAATTTTATGCTGATTACTTCTGTCACGGGATTTTCCTCATTTCCTGATGTGTGAGCGCCGGAGGTCATTTGCCGTCCGGCAGATAGGTGGATAGATAACCGGTCACGTGCTTCGGGCCGACATTCAGCCGGAGATATTCCTCCGCGCGGCGGAGAAACGCTTCGAGCGCAAGAAGCTCCCGCCGGTCGGAAACGAGCTTCACGGCGAGCTCCTCCGCCGCGGTAACGACCTCGAGAAGCTGCGCGTTATCGAGCTTTTCCATCGCCGTGCAGCAGCGCAGAAGCTCCGCGCGGTCGAGCCGCGCTTCAAGATAGCCGCGGG
>OHBM01002648.1_pt1 | contig 11682 bp, 19 predicted proteins | sample 1577251 | NCBI WGS metagenome assembly OHBM01 (sample SAMEA3541557, study PRJEB24748) | human gut metagenome | biome: human gut; feature: human-associated habitat; material: faeces | place: China | collected 2012
AAGTCATTTCCAATTCGTAAATAAGTCATTTCCGACCTCTAAATAAGTTATTTGCGTTCCTCCTTTTGAACGTGCATCCGCACATTTCTTTCCGATAGCCAAGCGCTTTCTGTAGGCCTCGGTAAAGCCCTTGATAGAAGTATCCAGGGTGATGTAAGACTCGATCTGAGGAAGATCATTGATCGAACAGCTCATTTTAGAGTTGAGCGACTGAAAAAATGATGGACGATGAAGGGCGTCCATTCCCTTTTGATTAACTTTCATTTTGTAGGTTTTAATTATTTTGTTAAAATTTTGCACCTTCTTTCTAAGTGCCATTAGAGTGAACCTTATGTGAAGCTTTGGTGAATAGTGAGGTTTTTATCCTACTTTTTATACGAAATAAGGTATAAATAAGGGTATTATAACTATCTGATTATCATTTCTTTATATCTTTATATACGCGCTGTCTATATATATTTAAAAAGAAAGGGTTCACCACTTGCCCGAAAAAGTGAACCCTGTAAAAAAGGGTTCACTCCTCTAAAAGGCATTTTTTGAGGGTGGAGACCTGCCGTTTATGGTTATTGTTTTTGTATTCATTTTTTATTTTAATTTTAAAAACGTGCAGCAAAAGTAGGTAGAAATGATTTTTTGGCGAGAAAACGGCAGAAGAGATGAAAGCCGAATATAGGGAAGTTATTAGTTTGCTCCGCAAGGGGTATTCCATTCGGGATATGGCGAAGTTAAGTGGAAGGGGCGTGAGTACGGTACAACGAGTGAAGCGATTAATAAAAGTACAATCACCGCAATAATACAATTGATTTTACGTTCTTTTCAAAGAAAGGGGTTGTGTGAGAGTTGTTTAAAGGCTAAAAGCATTACCTTTGTAAATAATATCAAAACAGAGTATAATGGAAGAATGCCTTTGAGGTCACCCCTCAACTTGACTCTCTTTCTTCACTTAAAGAGACGGAAGGTCTGAAATACGTCATACTTCCAAACAGTGAAAAGGAAATGAGGCTTGACTCTGATTTTATAAAGGGAATGCCTGCTCTATCCAAGGAGTTTTGGTCTGGAGGGTTGAAGGTAGGGCGTTACTTCACGGAAATTGGTTACAACAATCAAGTTGAGAAATTAAAAGAGAAAGTGATGTCAAGAGTTTGCGATATTGATGCTTACTTCGAGAAATGGCATGGATGCCATCGTCCGAACCTTGTAAAATGGGATGGGGAATTGATTGAAAGAAGATAAAGTTGTACTTCCTGCGGATTGCAAGTCCGCAGAGACTAAAAAGAACATCAAATGAGATACATTGATTTTAGCTCAGTAAAGGAAACAATAGGGAAGATTTACTTTGGTATTTGTATTTGTGTTTTTGCTTATACCGTTATTGGTGTACCTATACTATTAGGTATGCTGAAAAAGCATGGTGTGAAAACAGAAGCCGTCATTACACCTAATACTTCGTCTTGGCTCCATCGCTATACTACGAACTGTTATCTGTATGAGTTTCAAGTCGGAGATAAAACTTATGATGGAAATTCGCTTGTGGAGGAAGGTGATTATCGCAAGATTGGCACCAGGGTACAAGTGCTATACTTGGATTGGTATCCTTCTTTCAACAGACCTACGTATTATTGGGATGATTAATCGCTTTCTGCGGATTGCAAGTCCGCAAGGCTCAAATAAACACAATTATGGAAGAAAAGATAAAGCTAAGAGATAAACTTGCAGATATTGCCTTGCAATGGCAAGCAAGTTTTGGGGTTGCACCGTCTATTACAAGTTCCATCTCTGAATATGATGCGGCAATGTTGGTTGGTATGTCAGAGAAAGAATACTCTGATTACATGAGAGACAAAACTGCTGTTGCCAAAGGGACGGATTTCGTTTATAGAAATATAAGGTATCAAGTAAAAGCCAATCGTCCAAGCGGTAAAAAAGGAAGTAAAGTAACGATGGTTCCCAAAGCCTCGAACTACGAATGGGACAGGTTAATTTGGATATTATATGACAAGGATTATGTAATGCAAGAAGCATGGGAATGGCATGTGAAAGACTATAAAATGGCGTTTGAAAACAAAAAAAGATTATCTTCCGAAGACTACAGAAAAGGGCACTGCCTGTATCATAGATAACAGAAAATCGTGGATTCAAAAACAAAGATTATGGAAGAACAGAAAATACAACAACTCAATCGGTTCAAAATAGAGAAGGAAAACACCATACAGTATCCCATAAAAGAATTATTGAAAGATTCCATTAACGACTGGATATTGTCTGACATCCAACAGATAAATATGAAATTGGGGCAAGAACTTAGACTCATTTCAAAAGTAAACAACAAGGATGATATAAAAAGGCTAAAATGCTTCGTAAAAAATAACAAAAGCAATTTACCCTCTATGCTTTATGATGAACTTAAATCCGAAGTTAAAGAAATTGCAGAAGACTTTGAATGGGGGCGTAGCAAAGACGGACAAATAATTTTGGAGATAGAAAATTGGATAGAAAAGGCAAGATTACGCCTCAGAGAAGAATATCCTGATGTCCTCATATACATAGGACGTAGCTTTGTGAATCCCAAGGAACTAATTATAGGGGGTGTCGTCAATGATGATGATGAGCAAAAGTTATTTGAAAACTATTTCAATAACCAAAATCCACTAGTTCCTATTCATTTCAAAATAATTGTTCAAAACGAAGAATAAACCAAGTAAGAAATCATGAACAACGATATTTTGCTTTCTACGAAATTTAAATCCATAGGAGAGGACGCTACTGTCAGTATGCCCTCCCAAATAAAGGCATTGTTTGGCATAAACCCACAAATTGACGTTCGCTTGATAGACTATGACTATATAGGAGATGCAAAAGATGATGATTACACCTCCTTTGCAGAGAAATTATATAAGGCAAATCCTAATGCTCATTACATATTGGTTACGCATTCCAATGAACTTAAAGACAGTTTGTTGGTAAGAAAAACTTTTTATTTTGATTTGACTGGATTTTATTTCAGTGAAGAAATCCAAACTTGGAGTGTTCCCATAAGCAACAATACCATCGTGTTCTTGGGCGTTATAGAAATAGAAACTTTTGAAGATTTAAAGACTGCAATTAGATTCTTGTTTTCAGGAATATATGATTCCCAAAACTTCCTAATACAACATGGTAGTACCTTTGCAAAAAGCGAGATTGTGAACCTCTTGGAAAGGGCTTTGCTTCCCATAAAGAATAGGTATGGGGAAAATCAAGACGTAATTATATCTATGGCCTCAGTATGCCAGCATAAAAAAGATATAATGGTTTTATATCCTTATGGTGGTACAGATTTCGGAAGTTTTATGCTATTTGTTGTGTAGGTTGGATATAATCTGCATAACAGCATTGTTATTTTCCACAACTCTGTGCAATTATCTGGTTTTGTCATTTCAAGAGTATGGCAAAAGAACAAATATTCATTGCAAACATATATCTTGATGTGTTAGAAAACCATTTATTTAAGTTCCACATTTACAGATTCTATTTTCATTTTGTCTAAATTACGATAGAATATCGTAGATTTTCAAGGGATTATAACCGATTATCACTACAAAATGTTATTTTTGTAGCAGGAAATGAGTATAAAATAGCATTTCATTGTAATATACAATACAAAGTAAAATATAATGAACGTAATATGAAACTAAAAAACAAGGACACGAAGAAATATTTGCTATCCGTAGCCGTAAGTACGTTTGTTTCTTACATAGTTACATTCATATCTTTTTATGGGAGAGTTTACTACGATATTATCGAGACTACTTGCGTTTGTATTTGCTTGTTGAATGTTGTTACGGCTTTGCTTGCTTGGAAGTTTGCTAAATCAAATAGCAAGATGTCTCTATTGGTATTGCATTGGGAGTTGGATACTCTTGCCATGTTGCCCTTAATGGGCTTCTCTATTTGGGCTATAACTGACGGAACTATCGCTTGCTTCTTTGTGATTATTCAATTTATATTGTTGGGAATCTTCAATCTCTTCACTGTCGGCTTGTCATTAGCCGTCTATTCTTTCATTCAGCATAAATGCAAGATAAGGTCGAAGGATATAAATCAGTTTTGCTTATGAAACATTCTTTATTTGTCGTTTTCACGATAATTGTAATATCGTTGACATCATCGTCTTGTCCTACTCATCCTGTCTATATGGATGCCCGATTAGATGGTCCTTTGAATATAGTTCCAGATAGCTTCTATATGGAACGAAGCAAGGAATATAGGTTTGCCAGTGTCAATTTTAATTTTGGTGATGAAATGAGCGTATCTCTCCCTCTTGTAGAAACCGATAAAGTCGATATGGGAGGAAAGACATTGCTTGATGAAGACCTCAACCAAGATTCCCTGACGAAGAGCGATTCTTTATACCGAAAATCCATCGAAGATGCTGATGGTACTTATATACTTCCTACAAAAGATTCGCTAAGAATCATTGCGCCGTCGCATCCTCTTCATGGACTATACAAAATCACGTTTTTTAAGGTCAAACGTTATGCGCAAGAACACTATTTCGTGCGTATGTCAAATGATTCGACATACATCATTTGCGAGAAGTTCTTCTCTGGTTGGGGCGTTGATGGCAATATACTTAAAAATTGGGAGAAATGAAAAGAAAACGAAAGAATATGGCTAAAATGGAAACAGCCAAGACAAACAATGACGAATCCTATTACAAAAATTTCGTGATTCCATGTGGCATTTTTTTGTAGGATATTACTTTTCTGCACACAATGGTATCTGTTATTCGGACTTTACTTTTGTAGTCGTAATCCTATTCATTGTCGTTTTCGTAGTAGGAATAAAATGTCTCATTAAAAGCAAAATTAATTCCTATGCTATAGGATGGTGGACATTTTGTGTTTCTCTTGCTTCGTTTTTTATCTTAAATGTGATATACACGGAAAAGGAAGAAAATGAAATAAACAAGTATATTCAATCTGTAGCAGGAGGAAGCAAGTACAATCCGATAAATTAAAAGGCAAACTGCTATAATATTAACTTTTAAAGAGACCTGATTAAAATAATAGAAATGACAACAGAATTTAGTTATTTAACCTTCTCCGTTTTCGAGATCAGTGATTTCAATCTATTTATTGATACTGTGAAAGTTATATTCAAAAAACAACTGATAACAGGAAAGGCTGAAATCTATTCGGAAATACCAAATCCAAATGGGTGGGTTAATCCACAAAGTGGAGGCTCCCATTTTCCCAAATTTAGTTGCTGGCAAAATAAGATATATCCAGACAAAGTGTTTTTTATATCAAATTATGAAGATGGACTGTCTAATGTTTGCAGAATCATACAAAAACATTTGAGATGTAACATTATTACATGTGCATTATCCAATGAAACTGAAACTGATAATCCATTTTTCAAATTCTATTTTTCCAATTCCAATTTAGAAGAACGATTAATTCAAGCATACAAAGAAGATAGGTGGATTTTTTATGAAGAGGGAAAGCCGCTCTCTTTTGAAAATTTGGATTATTACAAAAGAAGACGAATTACAGACAGACTAAATAATAATATAATTAAAGAGTATATGATTCGATTAGGGATTGACATAAATACAATTGATGCCCAAATAAAGGCAGGTATTGTATATGTCCGTAAAAAATGGTAATTCTTAGTGATACAACAAATAAAAATCCGAAGCCTAAGGTGACAAGAGCCGAAGGTCTTTCGACTTTTATCACCTATTATAGCATTGTGCAATCATCATCCCTATACATCCTGCAACCACAAAAATGCCAATCGTAAAGAAGAACCAAAAGAACCACTGGGCATAGTGACCGAGATAGCAGCCATCATATTCCTTGTAGCGTTCACGAACTTTCTTCCGTTCATCAGCAAACATTGAATTGACCTCACGGATATGCGTCTGCATCTGTGCGGTCATCCATTGGCGTTCTTTGGCAAACTGAATGAGCCATCTGTGCGCAACGATGAGCAAACTTCCAGTTATCTTCATCGTCTTTTTTGCCCCAACCAGAAGAGGGAGCAGAACCGCCACCGCCACATGATTCCGAAATGGAAGTGGCAGCATCAATATATCCTGCAAACAACAGCATCGCTACATGAGCGACATTCTCTGTTGTCGCTATATCATTATCCTCTGGAATCTGAACCTCATTAGTAAAGACATCTTTGACAGAGTTCGGAATCCACACCTTTTTGACTTCATCGCCAATGTTGATTGTGAATGCAGTTTGTGTAATTTGAGGTTGCGCCTTTGGTTGTGATGCTGTTGGAGCCTGAGCGACAGGACGAACTGGGAGAGGCGCAGAAGCAACGGATGGAGAAACAGGCTTTGTTTTGACCTGTGTAGGTTGTGGTGCAGTTTCTTCCATGTGTCTTCAATCTTTGATGCCATAAACTTTCTGCCAATCTCAGAAGCCTTGAACACGGAAGTGTTCTTGCCGACTGTGTAGCCGACAAGTTTCCGCTGCTTGTCGTAACAAGGTTTTACCTCATAGCCTTTCATGCGCAACAGATTGAAGTATCTGTCAATGTTGAACTGTTGCATATATTTGCTTTCTTGTCTTTTCAAACGCATTTCGGAGGACTAAGATATTATTGACATCATAGTTCATATAGATTACCGCAGCGTGGGCACTTCATTTCCGCGCTGCGGTAATATTGTTTTTGCATCGCGGTAATCGTGTTACCTGTGCGCGGTAATGCGCTTGCTTGTGGGTTTGGATACGTAAAATGCGGCTTTTTCCGTGTTTTTTGGCAGTCAAAACCCTGCCAAACTGCCACTTCTTCACTACTAACTCTGCCATTTCTTGCTACAAACATATTGCAAATCTGTCGCAGAAATGCAAATTTACGACAACTACTTGACTAACATCAAAAATATAAGACAAGCAGGAAAATAATTGATGTTATACTTGTGTGCGAACACAAAAGGCATTAACTTTGCATCAGTAAATAACGAACGAGGTTACGCTGGAAGCGTGGCTGACGTTTGCCGCAAGGCAAGAAAAGAGAATAGGTAATTAGGGATAACAAAGTAAAAATTAAAGAAAGGGTAACATTATGGTTATTTTCAGTTTTATTTTTGCGATTTGTTGTGCAGCGATAGCTGAACTGGTAAAGGTCAACAACAAAATCAGCCTCAAGAAGTAACCGACTGCCTTCGGGCAAGGTTATGAAAAGAGGTAAAGATGGGAAACACAGAAAAACACAGTAAGGATAACAATTAAAAAATTAAAGAAAGGATTAAGATTATGATGATTTTCGGATTTATCTTCGCAATTTGTTGTGCAGCCGTTGCAGAGGCTGTAAATGTAAACAACAAGATCAACCTCACTAAATAAAAGTGAGCTTGCTCAGACAATAGTAATAAAACGAAATATAAGAAGCGGTTGCATGAGCCTTCGGGCACGTGCAACCGCTTTTTGTGTCTGGAGATACAATAAAACCGCAGTTTCTGCGTTATAAGTATTACGATGAAACATATTCATATATATATAATAATGTGTGTGCTGGGCGTGTTCGGCTTAAGCGCATGCGACGATATCGACGATTTCACAACATCGCCGAACAACCTGCTCACGTTCTCTACCGACACGGTGCGCATTGACACCGTGTTCTCTACCGTGCCGTCGTCGACGCGCGACTTCTGGGTGAGCAACCGCTCGGGAAAAGGACTGCGCTGCACGTCGGTGCGCCTCGAAGGTGGCAACCAGAACGGATTCCGCGTGAATGTAGACGGCGTGTATCTGAGTCCGGAACAGGGCTATAAGGCGAACGATATAGAGGTGCGCAACAAGGACAGCATACGCGTGTTCGTGGAGGTGACCACAGCCGTGAATCACGGAGACGCACCGAAGGAGCTGAACGACCGCCTCGTGTTCGCACTCGAGAGTGGAGTGGAGCAGAAGGTGGTGCTCAACGCATGGTCGTGGGACGCCGACTTTGCACGCAACAAGACTATCACGACCGACTACACCATAACTGCCGGCAAGCCGCTCGTAGTCTACGGACCGCTTACCGTAGAGGAGGGCGCTACACTCACCATAGCACCGGGCGCTACGCTCTTCTTCCACGACGGAGCGGGCATCGACGTGAAGGGACGACTCGTATGCAAGGGCACTGCCGAACAGCCCGTAACGCTGCGCGGCGACCGACTCGACTATATGTTCGACTATCTGCCTTACGACCGCATGAGCGGACTGTGGAACGGTGTACACTTCATGGAGAAGTCGTACGACAACAGGATGGAGTTCACCGACTTGCACAGCGCGTTCAACGGCGTGCGTGTCGATTCGTCGGACGTGGCGCGGCAGACGCTCACCATAGCCAATTCGACCATACACAACTGTCAGGGACACGCGCTGTATGTAGAGAATTCGAAGGTGACGGTAGAGAACTCGCAGCTTACGAATGCGCTCAACAACTGCCTCGGCGTGGAAGGCGGCGATGTGCTGGTGAACAACTGCACGCTGGCACAGTTTTATCCGTTCGACTCAAACCGCGCCAGTGCGCTCAGCTTCTCGGCGCTGAAGCACCCGCTGCAGCAGTTTGTCTGTAGCAACACGCTCATCACGGGCTACAGCGCCGACGAGATGATGGGCGGAAAGCCCGTGAAGGACGCTGCGAGCGAGGACGCCGCAGAGCCTAACGCCTTCAACTATCAGTTTGAGAACTGCGTGATACGCACACCTGAGGTGACGAAGGAGGAAGAAAAGCCGCACTTCGTGAACGTGGTGTTCGAGGAGAAGGAGAACGCCGACTCGGTATGCACCAACCACTTCAAGAAGGTGGACGGCGACCAGCAGGACTACGACTTCAGACTCGCCAAGACATCGGTTGCTATCGACCGCGCCGACCCTGCTACGGCTACAAAGACCGACCGTAACGCCATGCCGCGCGACGAGCGACCCGACGTCGGAGCATACGAATTCAAGGAGGAAAAGACCGCAGAACCGAATCCGCAGGAGTAAGTATCTTCACCACCTCACCACAACACCATCTCACCACCACAACACCATCTCACCAACAAATCTCACCATCTCACCACCACAACATCTCAACACTTAAAATGAAAGAAATTGACATTCACATCCGCGTTGAGCACTATCAGCTCGACGAACTCAACACTGCTGACCGCGAACTTGTAGACCTTGCGCTGAAAGCAACCCACGGCGCATACGCCCCGTACAGCAACTTCTACGTAGGAGCCGCGCTGCGCCTCGCCAACGGCATCATCGTGACTGGCGCAAACCAGGAGAACGCAGCCTTCCCCTCAGGTCTGTGCGCTGAGCGTACAGCCATCTTCGCCGCACAGGCAAACTATCCCGACCAGCCCGTTTCGACACTCGCCATCGTAGCGCGCAACGCAAACGGACTGCTCGACGAGCCGGTAAGCCCCTGCGGAGCATGCCGCCAGGTGATACTCGGCGTAGAAGACCGCTACAAGCAGCCTATACGAGTGCTGCTCTACGGCAAGAAAGGCGTCTACAGCCTGCAGTCGGCTAAAGACTTGCTGCCCTTCTCGTTCGTAGACGACAGCATGAAATAGACGTAGTAACAAAATTTATATCAATGATATAGCCTTCTTTGTTCTTTTTTTAGTAATTTTGCACATTGAATTAGAATATACGCAATTTTTATATTAAAGAAAGAACAAAGAAATAGCAAAATAAAATTATGAGCAAACAAGTAGAAAAAATCAAGGAACTGGTCGCTAAGCGCGAACAGGCTCGTCTCGGTGGCGGCGAAAAAGCCATTGAGAAGCAGCACGCACGCGGCAAATACACAGCACGCGAGCGCATCGAGATGCTCGTCGACGAAGGCTCGTTCGAGGAGTACGACATGTTCAAGAAGCATCGTTGTACTAACTTCGGTATGGAGAAGAAGCACTACTATGGCGACGGTGTCGTAGCTGGTAGCGCTACAATAGGCGGCCGTTTGGTTTACGTATATGCTCAGGACTTCACCGTCAACGGCGGTTCGCTCTCTGAGACAATGGCGCAGAAGATTTGCAAGGTGATGGACATGGCTATGACTATGGGCGCACCGGTTATCTGCATGAACGACTCGGGCGGTGCTCGTATTCAGGAAGGCATCTGCGCTCTCGCTGGCTACGGCGAGATCTTCGAGCGCAACATCCTCGCTTCGGGCGTCATCCCGCAGATCTCTGCTATCATGGGTCCGTGCGCAGGCGGTGCGGTTTACTCGCCGGCTCTCACCGACTTCATCATCATGAAGGAGCAGACTTCATACATGTTCCTCACAGGTCCGAAGGTTGTGAAGACCGTAACGGGCGAGGACATCGACGCTGAGCACCTCGGCGGTGCATCGGTTCACGCTACAAAGAGCGGTGTGACACACTTCGCTGCAAAGACAGAGGAAGAGGCTATCGAGATGATTAAGAGCCTGCTCTCGTTCATCCCGAGCAACAACACTGAAGAGGCTCCGCGCGTAGAGTGCAACGACCCGATCAACCGTATGGAGGACTCTCTCAACGAGATTATCCCCGACGACCCGAACAAGGCTTACGATATGTACAAGGTTATCGGCGCTATCACCGATAACGGCGAGTTCTTCGAGATTCAGCCTAAGTTCGCTAAGAACATCATCATCGGTTTCGCACGCTTCAACGGTCAGAGCGTTGGTATCGTAGCCAACCAGCCGGCTGCATACGCAGGCGTTCTCGACGTTAACGCAAGCCGCAAGGCTGCACGTTTCGTACGCTTCTGCGACGCATTCAACATTCCTATCGTGTCGCTCGTCGACGTGCCGGGCTTCCTGCCGGGTACAGGTCAGGAGTACAACGCCGTTATCCAGCACGGAGCACAGCTGCTCTACGCTTACGGCGAGGCTACCGTTCCTAAGATCACAATCACTCTGCGCAAGAGCTACGGCGGTTCGCATATCGTTATGGGCTGCAAGCAGCTGCGTTCAGACCTCAACTTCGCATGGCCGTCTTCAGAGATTGCGGTTATGGGTGCAAGCGGTGCCGTTGCAATCCTCTGCGGCAAGGAAGCTAAGGCTAAGAAGGAGGCTGGCGAAGACGTTAAGGCATTCCTCGCAGAGAAGGAAGACGAGTACACAGAGAAGTTCGCCAACCCGTACGAGGCTGCTTCTTACGGCTACATCGACGACGTAATCGAACCGCGCAACACACGCTTCCGCATCTGCCGCGGTCTGGCACAGCTCGCTACAAAGCGTCAGCAGTTGCCGGCTAAGAAGCATGGTTGTATGCCGATGTAATTTGTTTTACAAGTAGACGAGTAAACAAGTAGACAAGGTTACAAGTAAACAGGTTACAAAGTATGGACAAGAATATATATGCTGCCATTGCCATGGCTCTATACGAGTATCAGGGCAACAACGTACACGATAAAGAACCGGGCTTCATCACCATACAGCCGCGTCAGACTATGTGGAACGCCAAGTTCTTAAGTTTAACAGCAAAACCATAAAAAGAAATGAAAGAATTTAAATATACAATCGACGGCAAAGAGTACAAGGTGCAGATTGAGGACGTAGAGGGCAACATCGCCGACGTAACTGTCAACGGTGAGGCTTTCAAGGTCGAGATGGAGCAGGAGGCTGAGCCAGAGAAGAAGAAGGTAGTGCTCGGTCAGCCGGCTGCTGAGGCAGAGGAAGGCGAGACAGCAAGCGCTGCTAATGTGAACACAG
>OHBM01002662.1_pt1 | contig 11650 bp, 10 predicted proteins | sample 1577251 | NCBI WGS metagenome assembly OHBM01 (sample SAMEA3541557, study PRJEB24748) | human gut metagenome | biome: human gut; feature: human-associated habitat; material: faeces | place: China | collected 2012
CCGGTGCGGAGGTGGACGACCCTGTGATGCAGGCGGAGGACAACGGCTATTACCTGAGTATTCCGCGCGAGATTGCGCACCTCGACCGCTCAAATTGAGCATCCATTCCGGCGGGATTGAGCAACCTCGCCGCCGGCGTTGAGCACTAAGCGAGGTCAACAATGAATTGGCAAAGGATAGATAAGCCGACGGCTTGGCAAGCTGAGAAAAAATACGAGAGTAACTATGTCTATCTTCAAATGCAAAATGTGCGGCGGAGAGCTGCACATCAATCCCGGTGAATCCGTAGCCGTGTGTGAATACTGCGGCACCACGCAGACGCTGCCTAAGCTGGACGACGACCGGCGCGCCAACCTCTACGACCGCGCCAACCACTTCCGGCGCAACAACGACTTCGACAAGGCGGCAGGCATCTATGAGCAGATCCTCAATGAGGACAAGGCTGATGCTGAGGCGTACTGGTCACTGGTGCTGTGCCGCTATGGTATTGAGTACGTGGAGGATCCGGCCACGCACAAGCGCGTGCCTACGGTGAACCGCGCCCAGTACACCTCCATTTTCGATGATGAGGACTATAAGTCCGCCATCCGGTATTCCGATGCCGCCCAGCGGGTGGTCTACGAGGCCGAGGCTAAAGCAATCAACGAAATTCAGAAGGGCATTCTGGAGATTTCCCAGAAGGAAGAACCTTTTGATGTATTCATCTGCTACAAGGAGACAGATGCCAATGGCCGTCGGACACCGGACAGCGTGCTGGCTACCGATCTCTACCACCAGCTGACACAGGAGGGCTTCAAGGTGTTCTTCTCCCGCATCACGTTGGAGGACAAGTTGGGTACCGCCTACAAGCCGTACATATTCGCCGCACTGAACAGCGCCAAGGTCATGGTGGTGCTGGGCACGAAGCCGGAGTACTTCAACGCCGTGTGGGTGAAAGACGAATGGAGCCGCTATCTGGCGTTGATCCGGGGTGGTGCGAATAAGGTGCTGATCCCCGCCTACCGCGATATGGATCCCCACGACCTTCCGGAGGGGTTTTCCCATTTACAGGCGCAGGATATTTTGAGGGATGTTTTGAAGAATGGGCTGGATAAATAGTGAAAAACGAGGATAGGAATATGTGCGGGTATTGACGCTGAGCCGCAATAAAGCACACGACAAACTGCTCAGGAAATGCCACTTCTCAAATTTACACGCAAAAGAGCCGGCGCAGGGAATTCCCTGTGCCGGCTCTTTGCTATACTCACTTTATCGCCTCGCCAAGCACCTGACGCAGCAGATCTGTCACGCCCTGCGCTGCCTGGATGGTGGCGATCATCAGCAGGTCGCCATCCACCTCCGACCAGTTGAGGTCATGTCCCGCGCTGCGGATAAGCTGCGTCAGGAACGCCCGCTGGGTGCGGCCGTTGCCTTCGCGGAAGGGATGCAGGTAGTTGGTGGTGCAGTAAAAGTCAGTGATCTCCTCCACGAATGCGTCATGGGGCAAGCCTTTGAAGTAATTCTGCTCCTTCAGCCGGTCAAAAATCAGCTCAGCCTGCGGTTCGATCTCCCCAGCAGGGCAGAAATCCGTTCCCTTCTTGCTGAGGTTCACCGTACGGATCTGCCCCGCCCAATCGTACAGGTCAGAGAAAAGAAATTGATGGATCGCCTTGTAGTGGGCAAAATCAAAAACGCCTTCCAGCGGGCATTGTTCCAGCTTGGAGGCGTTGACATAGGTGGCGAGAGCCTCCGCCTCTTGCAGCGCGGCCTCGTCATGGATATGCAGTTTGTTCACCAGCACCGTTGTGCCGGGGTAGCAGTTGTCCTGGATGGGATCGATGCTGTACGCCATATCATCGTCACCTCTCAGCTGGTTTGGAAAAATGCCGCAGCAGCTCCGCCGTGGTCACCTCGCCACGCAGCGCACGCTGGCACTGCTCCCGCATCTGGGGCGTCACCTGACAGCCCTCCATGCGGACGGAGGCCTCCGCGTTCTTCATGGAAGCTGCATATCGTTTGTCGTCGCTCTTGTACATAGAAAAACTCCTCGCGTCATCCGCGAGGAGTCTGGAGCTTGTGGCCGGATTCGAACCGGCGACCTGCTCATTACGAGTGAGCTGCTCTGCCAGCTGAGCCACACAAGCACAGTGAAATACCAGATGATAGTATAACATATCCCCGTGCCGCCGTCAACCGCCTTTTCGCCGTTCCGGCAAAATAATACATAACGTAATCTTTCCATCGAAGCCTGCCGCTTTTTCTCACGCTGCGAAAATCTGCTCCCTTCCCCGTTTCCGTCACACCCTGGGAAAAAGCTTCGCTTTTCCCTATTCCCCCTCTTTTCCCTGACAATTTCGCTATTCCGCTGCAAGACGTTCCCTTTACATATATTTTACATAATCCTGCATTACATAATTTTTACAAAGAGTTATCCACACTTTCCACAAAGTTTTCCACAGCTATGTGTTCCCTGTATTTTCAATACTTTTCCGCCTTTTTCGCCAGATTCACCGACACTCATACTTCGGTTTCCACTTTTCCAATTTCTCCGTTTTACTTTACATAACATCACAAATCGACGCGCACAGCCATCTTGTTTACCATAACGACCCCTTCTGCCAGCCATTGGAGCAGGAAAACGCCCCGCTCCCGAAAGAGCGGGGCTGCACGTTATGTCAGTGTACCCAGATCCATGGTGGCGTAGGCATTGAGGTCCAGTCCGGCACGGCGGCCCGCCAGATACTCGTAGTAGCCCTGCGCGCCGATCATAGCGCCGTTATCCCCGCACCATCGCAGCGGCGGCAGGAACAGCCGCGTCCCCGTCTTACGGCAGGCGTGCTCCAGATCCCCGCGGATGACGGAGTTAGCCGCCACGCCCCCGGCGGCCACCAGCGTGTCATACCCTGTCAGCTCCAGCGCCCGCATGGCGCGGGGCACCAGCTCGCCCGACACGGCGCAGGCGAAGTCCCGTGCCAGCGCGGGGGCGTCCAGTTCCTCCCCCTTCTGCTGGGCGTTGTGGGCCAGGTTCACCACCGCCGTTTTCAGGCCCGAGAAGCTCATGTCCAGCTCCGCGCCGGACACGTGGGCACGGGGCAGCTCATATTTGCCGCCTGCGGACTGCTGCGCCAGCTCGTCCATGGGCTTGCCGCCGGGGTAGGGCAGTCCCAGCACACGGGCCGCCTTGTCGAAGCACTCCCCCGCCGCGTCGTCGCGGGTGGCGCCCAGCACCGTCATATCCGTATAGTCCCGCACGTCCACGATCAGGGTGTTGCCTCCGGAGATGGCCAGTGCCACGAAGGGCGGTTCCAGCTCCGGAAACGCCAGATAGTTGGCGGCGATGTGGCCCCGCACATGGTGTACGGGGATCAGCGGCACCCCCAGCGCGTAGGCAGCGGATTTGGCGAAGGACACCCCCACCAGCACCGCGCCGATAAGCCCCGGGGCATACGTTACCGCCACGGCGTCGATGTCCCGCTTCGTCAGGCCCGCGTCGGCCAGCGCCTTGTCGGATAGGGCGGCGATGGCCTGCACGTGCTTGCGGGAGGCGATCTCCGGCACCACGCCGCCGTACAGGGCGTGCATGTCCGCCTGGGAGAGAATGGCGTCGGCCAGCACCTGCCGTCCGTCCCGCACCACTGCCACCGCCGTCTCGTCGCAGGAGGATTCAAAGGCCAGAATGTTCATTGTGCCGCCTCCTCCGTGTAGTATTTCGTGAGAATGAGAGCATCCTCCTTGGGCAGGTCGTAGTAGTTGCGCCGCCGCCCCACCTCCCGGAAGCCGAAGCCCTCATACAGCGCGATGGCCGCCGCATTGGAGGGCCGCACCTCCAGCGTCAGGAACGCCAGATGATTGCCCTTTGCGAAATTGTCGAACACCTGCAGAAGCTGGGCTGCCACACCCTGCCTGCGGCAGGAGGGGTCCACGGCCACGTTGGTAATGTAGCCCTCGTCGGCCACCACCAGCAGGCCCGCGTAGCCCACCGCCTTCTCCGTCTCCGGCTCCACCGCCACCAGAAAGGCGGCGCACTGGTTGTCCAGCTCCTCGGCCAGCATCTTCTTGGACCACGGGCGGGAGAAGCACATCCGCTCCAGCTGCTCCAGCCGGTCCAGATGCTCCGCCGCCATGGGTACGATCTTTACCTGTTTCATGTCTTACTCCTTCGCCGCCAGCCAGTTTTTGCCGCTGTGGGCCTCGGCGATCAAGGGCACAGACAGCTGGGCGGCCTGCTCCATCTCCTCCGTCAGCAGGCGCTCTACCTGCTCCCGCTCCGATGCCGGACACTCCACGATCAGCTCGTCGTGTACCTGCATGAGAAGCCGGGCGCGCAGCCCCTCCCGCTTCAGGCGGTGGTGTACCCGCACCATGGCCAGCTTCATGATGTCGGCGGCGGTGCCCTGCACCGGCATGTTCAGGGCCACCCGTTTGCCGAATTCCCGCATGTTGAAATTGCTGCTTTTCAGCTCCGGCAGGGCGCGGCGCCGGTGCATCAGCGTCTGGACGTAGCCGTCCTGCTCCGCCTTGGCGACCACGTCGGTCATATACTGCCGCACGCCCTGATACGTCTCAAAATACCGCTCCATATACGCCTTGGCCTCCGCCACGGATACGCCGATATCCTGTGCCAGTGAGAAGGCGGAGATGCCGTAGACGATGCCGAAGTTCACCGCCTTGGCGCGGCGGCGCATCTCCGGCGTCACCTCCTGCGGCTCCACATGGAACACGCGGGAGGCGGTGACGGTGTGGAAATCCTCCCCCGACCGGAACGCCGCCTGCATCTCGGTGTCGCCGGCAATGTGGGCCAGCAGCCGCAGCTCGATCTGGGAGTAGTCCGCGTCCACCAGCACGCAGCCCTCCGGCGCGGTGAACATCCGCCGCAGCTGGCTGCCCAGCTCCGTGCGGGTGGGGATATTCTGGAGGTTTGGCTCCGTGGAGCTCAGCCGCCCCGTGGCCGTCACCGTCATCTGGAAGCTGGTGCGCACTCGCCCGTCCGGCTCGATGACCTTCATCAGCCCATCCACGTAGGTGCTTTTCAGCTTGGCGTACTGCCGGTAGCGCAGCACATCCGCCACGATGGGCGCATCGTACCGCAGCTTTTCCAGCACGTCGGCATTGGTGGACCAGCCGGTCTTGGTCTTTTTCCCGTGGGGCAGGCCCAGCTTTTCAAACAGGATCACGCCCAGCTGCTTGGGAGAGTTGATGTTGAACGTCTCCCCCGCCGCGGCGTAGATGGCCTGCTCCGTCTCATCCATGACGCCCTGCAGCGTCTGGCCGTACTCCGCCAGAGCCTTCCGGTCCACCAGAAAGCCTGCCGTCTCCATATCCGCCAGCACGCGGCACAGCGGCAGCTCCACCTCGTAGTAGAGCCTGGTCACGTCCAATGCCTCCAGCTTGGCCGCCAGCGTCCCATGGAGCGCCGACACCGCCGAGGTGTAGCTGATGAGCGCCGTCTGAGCCGCCGTATCGTCCCCCAGCAGGGACGTGAACGCCTCCGGCTCCAAATGGGCAGGCTTGGGCAGCTCCTCATTATAAAAAGAGAGAAACAGCTTGGCGATATCGTAGCTGCCGGCGGTGGCGTCGCAGAGGTACGCCGCCAGCGCCGTGTCGAACACAAAGCCCTCGGCAGGCAGCTCCCGCTCCAGCAGGGCGCGTATCATATCCTTAACGTTGTGCCCCACCTTTTTGACGTCTGCGGCGAACAGAGCCTCCAGCAGGTCGTGCCAGTTCCCGCCGTACCAGTTCTCGTACAGCTCTGCCATCCGGACGGTGCCCTCGCCCGTCTCGCAGGCCACCGCCAGCGCGCTGAAGTCCGGCAGACCGTAGACGGTAACATGGTCCGCGCCCCGCCACAGGTCCAGCAGCTCCTGCGCCCGCTCCGCCGTCTCCAGGATCTCCACCTCGGCGGCAGCGTCCGCCTTCTCCTCTGGCTGGTGCTGAGGGGACAGACCGTACTTGTCGATGAGCTTCTGGAACTCCAGCCGCAGAAACAGGTCGTACAGCTCGGGTTTGAAGGGCTGGCGCAGGTTGTCCTCCGGTCTGAACTCCAGCGGCGCATCGGTGACGATGGTGGCCAGCCAGTAGCTGTGCCGCGCCGACTCCTCTCCCTCCTGCAGCTTCCGCAGGGCGGCGGGCTTGGCGTGAACGTCCGGCATCTGCGCGTACAGCGTATCGATGCTGCCGTACTCCTGTACCAGGGCCATGGCGGTCTTTTCCCCGATGCCAGGCACGCCCGGGATGTTGTCGGAGCTATCGCCCATCAGAGCCTTCAGGTCGATCATATGGATGGGCGCGAAGCCGTAGGTCTCCTGAAATGTCTCCGGCGTCATGTCCTTGGTGGTGGTCTGGCCCATGCGGGTGGACACCAGCTTCACCTTGGTGTGGTCGGTGATGAGCTGGAGGCTGTCCTTGTCGCCGGTGACGATGACGCAGTCCCAGCCCGCCGCCTCGCATTTGCGGCTGATGGTACCGATAAGGTCGTCGGCCTCGTACCCCGTCAGCTCATACCGGGGGATGCTCATGGCCGTCAGCACCTGCTTCAGCGGCAGCATCTGCATCGCCAGCTCCTCCGGCATTCCCTTGCGCTGGGCCTTGTAGGCCGCGTCGGCCTCATGCCGGAACGTAGGCTCCCGCCGGTCGAAGGTGACGCACAGCGCCTCCGGCTTCTCCTCGTCCAGCAGGCGCTGCAGCGTGGTGATAAAGCCGTAGATGGCGTTGGTGTATAGTCCCTGCCGCGTGGTCAGGGGGCGGATGCCGTAATAGGCGCGGTTGACGATGCTGTTGCCGTCAAGGACCATCAATTTCATAAGGAGCCTCCGTTTTTATCCATAAGTAATTGTATTATACGCCGATTTCCCCCATAAAACAACCGTTTCTCTTGACAGCTTTCGGTTTTGTGATAGACTTGTCTGGTGCTTTGCGGAATTTTTATAAAGACATCGGCGCGCTGCGCCATTGGATAAAGGAGGCTCCCTGGCATGATCGAATCCTTTCTGACGGTGGGCCGTCAGATCATTACCCTATATTTGCTGATGGCCGTGGGCTACGTGCTGGGGAAGCTCAAGCTCATCGACGACCATGGCGCCGCCAGCATGAGCACGCTGGTGATGTATATCGTCAGCCCCTGTATGCTGCTGGTGGCCTTCCAGCGTCCCATTGAGCAGGATACGCTCCACAACTTTTATGTCGTGGTGGCCGTGTCCCTCCTGCTGCACGTGGCTTTCATCGTGCTGTCCCGCCTGATGATCCACGACACGGACCGGCACCGCCGGAACCTGCTGCTGTTTGCCGCCGTGTTCTCCAACTGCGGCTTCATGGGCTACCCCGTGATGACCTCTCTGATCGGCACCATCGGCGTATTCTACGGCTCGGCCTACAACGTGATTTTCACGTTCCTCAGCTGGACCTACGGCATCTACGCCATCACCGGTGACAAGACCCAGCTGAAGCTGCGCCCCCTGCTGCTGAATCCCGGCGTCATCAGCATCGTGCTGGCTCTGGCCCTGTACCTGCTGGAAATCACTCTGCCGGATATCATCATGACCCCCGCGACGTACCTCTCGGCTCTGAATACGCCGCTGCCTATGGTGGTGGTAGGCTCCCAGCTGAGCCACGCCGACTTTCGCGCCGCTCTGAAGGGCGCCAGCTCCTGGATCACCATGCTGCTGCGTCTGGTGGCGTTCCCCCTGCTGTCTCTGGGCATCTGCCTGGCCCTGGGCCTGAACAGCGATCTGACCATGGTCCTGGTCATCGCCGCCAGCGCGCCGGCAGCCGCTCTGCTGAGCATGTTCGCGTCCAAGTTCGAGCTGGACACGGAGCTGGCCTCCTCCATGGTGTCGGTACAGACCGCCTTCTCCGCCCTGACCATGCCTCTGGTCGTGAGTCTGGTGGACTATCTGGCCTGATTTCTTCTGTGCATAAAAGTCTCCCGCAGCCTATGCTGCGGGAGACTTTTCGCGTTCTTCACTTGTTGTTCAGCTTCCCCAGATACCGGTAGATGCTGGCCTCAGAGCTATGGAGCGCCTGGGCTACGTGGCTGACGGAGCCCTTCAGCAGGAACACGCCCTTGCGGTTCAGGATGTCCATGATCTCCATCTTCTCGTCCTGGGTCAGGCGGTCCACCTCCACCGGATAGTCCGCCACCACCTGAGACACGATGCTGGCGGTGGCGCCGGCGATCGACGTGGGATATCCGCTGCGCACCGGCATCTCCACCGGATCGTTGCTGTCGGCAATGAGCCGCGTACCGCTGGGTACGCCGCGCTTCAGGCCGCCGCCGCACAGCTCCATGACCTTGCGGGCCAGTTCCTCATAGCGGCTGGCATCGAAGTTGATGCACAAAAATCCCGTCAGCTCGCCGGAGCGGCCGCGAATGAGCATGGAGCTGGAGCACATGGTCTTGCCGGTGGCGGAGACCGTCTCGAAATCCAGCACATAGTTCTGCGTCTCGCTGAGATTCCCTGCCAGATACTCCAGCATCTTGTTGCTCAGAGGCGACCCCAGATGACGTCCCGTCAACTCGCCGTTGGCGATGGCGATGATCTCGTTGGAATCATCCTTCAGTTCGTGCAGCGCGATCTCGTAGTCGGGGCCCATGACGTGGCCCAGAAAGTCCACGAGCAGCGTATAGTGCCGCTTCAATTCTTTGTCCATGGGAGTCAGCCTCCTTTGTTTGTTATATTACGCCTCTTCCGGCTGCCGGGCGGCCAGCTTGGCCTTCTCCTCGTCCTCCAGCACGCGGTAGGCCACCTTGCCCACCAGCGTCTTGGGCAGCTCCTCGCGGAACTCGATGTCGTAGGGCATGGCGTACTTGGCGATGTGCTTGCGGCAGTAGGCCAGCAGCTCCTGCTTGGTGGCATCGTCGGCGGGAACGCCGGGCTTGAGCATCACGAATGCCTTGACCTTCTGCATCTTATAGGCATCGGGCACGCCAATGATGCAGCTCATCTGCACCTTCTCGTGAGCGTCCAGAATGTTCTCCAGCTGGCCGGGGTACACGTTGTAGCCGGAGGAGATGATCATCCGCTTGGCGCGGCCCTTGAAGTAGATGAAGCCCTGATCGTCCATGGTGCCCAGGTCTCCGGTGTACACCCAGGTCAGGCCGTCCGCGTGCTTGCGCAGGGTTCTGGCCGTCTCCTCGGGGTTGTTCATGTACTCCTTCATCACGGTGGGACCGGCCAGCAGGATCTCGCCCTCCTCGCCGTAGGGCACCTCCTCGTCGGTGTCGGGCTTCACGATCTTGATGTACGTGTCGGGGAACGGCAGGCCGATGGAGCCCTCCTTATAGATGTTGGTGGGCGTCAGGCAGCAGGCCGTCACCGTCTCGGTGGTACCGTAGCCCTCCCGCACCTGGATAACGGCCTTATGGTCGTACAGGAACTTGTCGAACTTCTTCTTCAGCTCGATGGACAGGCTGTCGCCGCCGGAAAACACACCCTTCAGACTGCTGAGGTCGGCGTTGTCCATGCTGGGCAGGCGCAGCAGCGCCTCGTACAGCGTGGGGACGCCGGCGATGAAGTTGCAGCGGTACTTGACGATCTGCTTGGCGTAGCTCTTGGCGGTGAAGCGGGGGATGAGGATGCAGCGGCCGCCGTTGGCCAGCATGGAGTGGACGCACACGCCCAGGCCGAAGCCGTGGAACAGGGGCATGGCCGCCAGCATCTTGTCGCCGGGCCGGAACATGGGGTTGGTGGCGATGATCTGCTGGCCCAGGGCGTTGAAGTTGCCGTTGGTCAGCACGATGCCCTTGGTGGTGCCGGTGGTGCCGCCGGAGTACAGAATAACGGCGGGATCGTTGAACCCCCGCTCCACCCGGTAGTTCTTATAGAAGCAGTACCGGGACATCTCCATAAACTCCCGCCAGCGGATGACAGGCGCATCCTCGGGGATCTTCTGGATCTTGCGGCCCTCTGTGAGCATGTAGCCGGCGCGGATGGTGCGGCTCAGCTCATCCTTCACCGATGCGATGATGATGTTGATGATATGGGTGTTCTGGCGGATATGCTCGAACTTGTTGTAAAACTGGTCCAGCGTGATGGCGGTGGTGGACTCGGAGGCGTTGAGATAGAACTCAATCTCCTTCTCCGCCGACAGGGGGTGGATCATGTTGGCAATGCCGCCCACCAGGTTGACGGCGTAGAACATGTAAATGGCCTGGGGGCAGTTGGGCATGGCGATGGTGATGCGGTCGCCGGGCCGCACGCCAAGGGTCTTCAGGCTCTTGGCACACTTCTCGATCTCCTGTACCATCCGGCGGTAGGTGACGGAGCGGCCCATAAAGTCAAACGCGATATAATTGGGATACATGTCCGCCATACGCTCCACAGCGTCGAACATGCTGCCCTGAAAATAGTCCAAATGCATGGGCACGTCGCCCATATAGTTCTCCCACGGGGTCTTTACTTCACTCATACTGTACCTCCTCGCTCAGCGGTTTTTCCAGTTCCTCGGGGTGCTCCAACAGATATTTCAGCAGCCGCACGGACTTGGAATAGTAATAGCCGTCTGCCAGCCGCTCGTCGATGGTCAGGCCAAGATCCAGCGTCTCCCTCATTGTCACGTTCCCGTCCGCATCATAGAAGGGAAACAGCTTCTTCTCGCCGATGATGCAGAACAGGGAGCAGGTGCCCCAGTTGGTCAGGTGGTGATAGCCGCACTTGAGCTTGATAGAGCCCAGGTTGGAGATGACCACCGAATTATAATAGGGATCCGTGGCGATGATGTCCTTGGGCACCCAGCCGTGCTTATCCAGCCACATCAGGATATGGATGGCGGCCTTGCTGACGAAGCGGGGGATCTTGTTGAGATAGTCCATGACGCCGGTGGTAGGGTCCACCTTCTCACTGCGGCACTCCGTCACCTGCTGGCGGATATACTCGTGTACATCGGCCAGAGTGTTGTCCTCCTTGCCGCGCATGACGGCCAGCGCCTCGGCACCCTTGTCGGAGAACTGCTTTTTCACCACAAAAGAGGCGGAGATATAGTTTCTCTGATAGAAATTGCTGTTGGCAATGAAGCGGTTCAGCTTGGGGCGCAGCATGATCGTCTTCAGCAGTGCCGCCACCACCAGATGGAACATGGTGTAGGGAAATTCCGTCTCCTCCTTGTTCTTCTCGGCCAGATAGGCGTTCATGGCCGTCAGGTCGATGCGCAGGGAGACATAGGCCTCGTTGTCGCAGCGGTTGGGGTAGATGATGCCCGTGATGTAGTGGAGGGAGTCCAACTCCCGCAGGAGCCGTCCGTCCTTCCGGTCACCACAGCGTTTTTTCTGTGTTTCCATATTTTTCTCCTGTAAGTTTACCTAATAAAAATGTCAACTATTTACAAGCACACCTAATATTTTATATCAGATAGCACCAATAACATGATTAACCTGCAGTTTTTCATTATAGCAGGCCACCCCCCAAATTACTACCCTTTTTTTCGTTTTTTTGCAGTTCATGATGAAGAAGTATCAAAAGGGACTGCGGCACATGGCCGCAGTCCCTTTGCCTGCACGGTTTTTTAGAAATCGGCGCTGCCCACAGTGCGGGGGTGCAGCTCCACATCACGAATATTGCTGACACCGGTGAGGTACATCACCATGCGCTCGAAGCCCAGGCCAAAGCCGGCGTGGCGGCAGGAGCCGTAGCGCCGCAGGTCGCAGTACCACCAGTAGTCCTCCGGCTTCATGCCCAGC
>OHBM01002667.1_pt1 | contig 11641 bp, 4 predicted proteins | sample 1577251 | NCBI WGS metagenome assembly OHBM01 (sample SAMEA3541557, study PRJEB24748) | human gut metagenome | biome: human gut; feature: human-associated habitat; material: faeces | place: China | collected 2012
GGCTCGGTGCCGCAAGCCTGTGAAGCGTTTATGGGTTTCTTCTCTTGAAGAATCCGCTATACGCAAGGCACTTTCTATTATGAAGCCAATGTCCGCATACGATAATCTTTTCAATGCAGGCTATGCCCGTGCCAGAGCTGACTGGCTTGTGGGTATGAATGGCTCTCGGCTGTTTTCTGTCCGATATGGCGGTAAGCTCAATATCGGCAGGGTGCAGACTCCTACTCTTGCAATGATCGTTCAGCGTGATACGGAGGTAAACGGCTTTGTAAAACAGAAGTATTTTACGGCTGATCTCAACTGTGGTGCTTTTACTCTATCATCTGCAAGGATCGATGATGAGAAGTCCGCCGATGCTCTTGTATCTGCCTGTGACGGCTGTACGGTCACAATCAGCTCGGTCAAGCGTGAGGTCAAGACCGATAAAGCTCCGAAGCTGTATGACCTGACAACCTTACAGCGTGAAGCAAACAAGGGTTTCGGGTACACGGCACAGCAAACACTGGACTATACCCAGTCGCTCTATGAGGGCAAGCTCGTCACTTATCCCCGTACCGACAGCCAGTATCTCAGCGATGATATGGCACAGACAGCTCTTGATGTTGCAAAGCTCTGTGATACCTATTTCGGGTTCGGTATCTTCCATACTCTCGATATTGCAAAGGTCATCAACAACAGTAAGGTATCGGGACATCACGCAATTATCCCCACAAGCGGTATCTCAACGGCTGACCTTTCTTCACTGCCGACAGGTGAGAAAAATATCCTCACGCTGATCGCCACAAAACTCATCTGTGCAACGGCTCCGGCACACAAGTATGAAGCGGTCAAGCTGACAGGTATCTGCAACGGTACGGAGTTTACGGCAACAGGCAGAACTGTTCTTGATATGGGTTGGAAAGCTTATGCAAAGCAGACCGACAAAAAGAATGATGAAAAGTCTCTGCCTGCGGTTTCTGAGGGACAGACCTTCATTGTAACTGCAAGCAAGGGCGAACACTTCACTTCTCCGCCGAAGCCCTACACGGAAGATACGCTGTTATCTGCTATGGAGAGAGCCGGAAACGAGGACTATGACGAGGACACGGAGAAAAAGGGTCTCGGTACTCCTGCGACACGAGCGGCAACCATTGAATCACTTGTGAAAAACGGCTATGTGGAGCGTGACGGCAAACAACTCAGGGCAACAGACAGAGGCAAGGAACTTGTCAAGGTCGTTCCCGATGAGGTGAAGTCCGCAAAGCTGACGGCTGAATGGGAATCAAAGTTACAGCAGATAGAACACGGCAGCCTGCCCGAAGCGGTGTTCATGTCGGGCATTCAGCAGTTTATCGCTGAGATGTGCCGTAAATACGGTGCGGTGGATAAGTCTGTTTCTCTTTCTGATGGCGGTCATGAGCCTATTGGCAAATGCCCGAAATGCGGCGGTGAGGTAGTCAAGGGTAAATTTGGCTGGTACTGCAAGGGTAAGTGCGGTATGAATATCGCAAAAGTGTATGGGATATCTCTCTCCGATGCCCAGGTCAAGGGACTGCTTGACGCCAAGTCCACAAGCTACACATCAAAGGGCAGAAAGACTATTGTCCGCCCTGAGATCGTGGAGAATCCGTACAATGGCAAGACGTACTATCAGTGGAAAACGGAGAGGGGTAAATAAAAAAACAGCAAGGGTGTCCTTGCTGTTTGAGTGTAGTTCTACAAACTGGAATTTATATTATTGAAGCCATATAGGTCCAACAATAAATATCCCCCAAAAGAAAACAGTAATAAGAACAAACGCTTCGGAAACACACCAATAGATTAACTGTGACCTTTTTGTTGTGAGAGGACGAATAAAGTAAATGACTATGACAAATAGCTGTAAAAGGATAAATAAAATGGTTTCCTCTACTACTGGAGAGAAGAAATAGTCAGCACTGCCTTTAGCAGCTGCCTTAAACATAAGCCACATATTAGCGGCTAAAAAAGCTGTAAATGAAAGTATCAGCTTAACAATTGTTTTTTTCATAATGCCACCATAAATTCCGATTTGAAGGGCAGTCGCCCAATCACTTATTTACTCTATTATAACAAACCGCCCCGAAAAAGTCAATTGCTTGCAGGGCTGAATCCAGAAAGGAGTGTTCTTTATGAACAACAACCAGCTTGCGGAAGTCGCAAAGATCCTCGGTGTCTCCGAAGACAGCATTTCCGTTATGAACGATGAGATCAAAAACAGTATGACGGCAGTTTTTGAAACTGTTGCTATCAGAAATGACGAGGACAAAAAGATAGTCTTTGAAGCACTGGACGATCTGTGGCAAAAAGGCTCGGTATATATCGGGCTTGATGAGGTTGCAAAATCAACTGGCATTTTGCTTGTGACACTTCACAGCCTTGATTACAATACTCAGCAGACTATCGTTTATGAGTACATGATGGACAGTTCGCAGACTGCACGTTTCTATGACCTTGTGAACAAGGCACTCGGAGTATCAGAGCTTTCCAATGTTGCAAAACTGATCGGTGTTCCTGTGCGTGAGCTGAGACCGCTCCCTCGTCGTATTCAGGAGAATATCTGCGGTGCGTACACAATGGAGTACGATGTCGACAGCACAAACACCGACCTGATCGACCACATCAGGGAGATGATCGCACCGTGACAGATTTCTCGTATATCGGCGGTATCGAAGTCTCCGCTATCAAGAATCGTGAGTTTATCCGCTTTAATACGGATAAGGCACAGGAGATATGCGTAGCTCTCGACAAAAGCGGTATTCCTTTTTCAGCCCGATACGGTGAAACCGAAATGGTGCTGACCTATGACGGCAGCTGCAAGGAACAAGTCGAGGATATTATCGCAAAAGCAGAGTCCGGCAACTATGAAGGATTGCTCCGTGAATTGCAAGCATACAGAGAACCTGACGGTTACTATCAGCTTTTGGGCGAAGTCGCAGAACTATTGAACACAACGATCGGTGCGTTGCAGAACCGTCCTGATGAGATTCAGCTTGCACTCTGCAAGACCTATGTGGATTTTTGGCTCTGCGATACTCCCACGCTTCAGCGTGAGCTTGACCGTGTGATCTCCGTGAACGGCAGAACGATGTCGAATATTCAGGAGCATGAGAGAATCAAGGAAAAAGCGAAAGCACCTGCCGTTCCTGAACAGAGTGCGGCGGATACAGTTCCGACTTTGAATGAGCTGTTTGACGATAATTTTCGCCGCAACAGTCATTCGCATTTTTCAAGAGAAAAACATCAACACTTGGCTGAGATTGCCCGTCGCAGACAGCAGGGCGAACAGGAACGTAGCATTCAGAACGAAGAAAGAGAAAGGAAGTTCAGACCATGAAAAAGCTTATTGTAATCGGAAGTGTTGTTGTTACCGCCGTGACCGCAGCGGTTATCATCATCGTGAAGCACACAAAGTGAGGTAGCCTATGCCAGTACAGGATAATGACGATAAGAGAACCGCCGACCAGCCTGCGGTCGATGCGGAAGAACTGAGAAGAAAACAGGCTCAGTCTCAGGAACAGCAGGACGAGACCAGCGTTCAGAAGTCGGGAAAACTTCTTCCTCTGCTGAACGCAAAGGCAGAACATCATCAGAGCCGTATCAACTCTATTGATGAAAAAATCGCCAATCAGACAGATAAGATCGACCGCAACAAGGTAAATATCGAAGCTCTTTCCGCAAAAGCTGATAAGCTCGAAGATACCAACCGTATGCTGAAATCCACTATCGGCAATTTGCCGGGTATCGGTGCTGTTATCGCCCTTAACGAGAAACGTATTCAGGCAATCCGTGAGGAGAAAATTCCTGAGCGACAGCAGAAGATCAATCAGGGGTGGGAGAAAATCGACAAATTTACCGCAAAGCGTGACCGTATCGAACACAAGCTCAATCGTGTGCTTGCTCTGAATGACACGATCAAGAGTTTTTCTATCGGCTTTAACAAGGAACGCCGTGAAGCCTTTGCCGATGCAATGACAAGGTTGAATGGTGCGACTGTTGATTGCCTGAGTGATAAGAAAGTAACACTTGAAGTGAAAAAGCAGAAAATCCTTGATACCTATAATGATCCTGCAACAAGTGTTGTTGACAAATATAATCTCTCGGAACAGCTTAAAGATGTGAATGAGCGTATTTCAGCACTTGATGATAAGATCATGAAGCTTGCCCGTCCTGAAACGCACTATAAGGAGCAGGCTAACGATCTGCTCGATGCTTCTATGAAGCTGACCGGAGATAAGCTCGATGAGATGGTTCAGAAAGGCAATATTGATATGCCTACACTTGCTGAGACTGCTGTTCAGGCGGCACAGGAGGTCGAAACGCTTGACCGTTCTAAGGTCGCTGAACTTGCAGATCAGTTCAATGTTCAGCCCCTTGCCAATGTGGAGATGCAGCTTGAAGATGATTACAATATGATCGACGGTATCATCAACAACGGCTCTAAGGAGGACATTGACAAGGCAAAGGCAGAGCTTGCGGAAGGTATCAAGTCTATGGAGAGCCTTGCAGAAAATCCATTTGTTCCGCAGGAAATGAGAGATAATGCAGTTGAGGAGCTTGCAAAAATGAAAAGTCAGCTTGAGCTTCTCAATATGCACGATGAAGTCGAGGTAGATAGCTGGCTGTCGGATATGCTTGATAAGGGTGATGCTGTTTTGACTGATGACGGCGGTTTCAAGGTGAACCCTGATTATTACAAGGAATTGCCTCGAAATGACCGTCATGTGGAGACTATGACGGAAATTCAGGCTGTTGAGGTCATGTCGGCTCTTATGTCGGCAGGCGTACAATTTTCCGCTGCTACTAAGGGTGAGGATAAGGTCGGAATTACCGTTTCAAAGACCGATGTACCAACCCTGAATGATGTGATGTATGCTTCTATCGGAAAGATCGCACATACTGATGCCGCAAAGGAGAACGGCGGTAAGGGCGAAAAGGGCAAGTATGAGACAATCAACCCTGAATACTACGCTTCACTTGGCAAGGAGGATAAGCACACCCGTGTTGAGCCTATCGGCACTGCACGGAAGATCATGGCAGATCTGCAAAAGCAGAATATCCCGTATTCTGCGGTTGTCCGCAAGAATGACACGGTAGCGGTCACGGTATCTAAGGCGAATGCTCAGGCATACAAGCAGATCGAGAGTGCTGTCAAAGGCGAAAGAGCCGTGGAGTATGTCAATCCGGACTTTTTCAAGTCACTTCCAAAGCAGGAGCGTTTTACGCAGCGTATGGGCGAGGGGCAGGCTCGGAAGAAGTCGGCAGAGCTGACATCTAAGGGCATGGAACATTCCGCTGTGTTTGGCGGTGAGAAGTCTGCGGTCACGGTCGCAAAAAAGGATTCCAAAAAAGCTTTCTTTTCCCGTGGCAAAATGCAGAGAGATGCCCGGCGTATCAGCGGTCGAGGACAGCAGACACCTCAGCAGACACCTAAAAAGAGAAATGATCAGGGGCTGGAATAACAGATGAGAATTACTGATGAGCAGAAAGAAAGGGCGAACCTCGTCAATCTTCCTCAGTTTCTCATGGCTCATGGCTTTGACCTGAAAAAGGTCGGCAAAGAGTATGTGTGGAAGGAACATGACAGCCTGCATATCAAGGATAACGGTCCGGGCGAACGTGGTCAATGGTTCAGATTCAGCGAAAACAAGGGCGGCGATAATATCGGATTTCTCCGTGAATATATGGATATGTCCTTTCTTGATGCCGTCGAAGCTCTGACCGGAGAACACATTGACCGCACCTATACTCCGTGCCGCACATACGAATCGAAACCTGTTCAGCAAAAGGCAATGGAGCTTTCCCTTGCCGAAGCTGATAATTGCAGGCGTGTGTTTGCGTATCTGTGCAAGACCAGAGGGCTTGACTATGATATGCTTTCCGCACTTGTGAAGAAAGGCATTATCTCTCAGGAAGAAAAGACAGGCAATGTGCTTTTCAAGTATTATGACGATCAGGGCAAAGTCATCGGTGCGGAAAAGGTCGGCACATCAACGGAGCATAAATTCAAAGGCATTGCAAAAGGCTCAGCTGGCGGTCATGGATTTGAGGTAGTACGCGGCACTGGCGAAAAGGCTTTTTTCTTTGAGTCGGCAATAGATATGCTTTCCTATCTGCAAATGCACAGTAAAGAGCTTGATAATTGCAGGCTTGTTTCCATGATGGGCGTGAAACCGAGTATCGTCCTTGATACGATGCTCCGTCATAATATCGCTCCTGAGAATGTGTTTTTATGCTCCGATAACGATACGGCAGGCAACGAATTTGCTCGGCGTTTGCAGGAGCAGTATCCCGATATGAAGCGTATCGTTACTCCCGATACATATAAAGACTGGAACGATATGCTCAGGGATATTCCAAAACAGATAGAAGTAGAACAAGAGACTAGGACAAAGGAGGTTAACAGCGTGGCTGACATTATTACATACGGCAACAAAATGTGGAATAATGCGACAGACAACAGAGATAAGTCGCTGATATCAATGCAGCTTGCGGATTTTCAGCGTGTGCAGGAAATGCTTGAAAAATCGGGTATCAATTATTATGCCTACGAAATGAACAGTACTGTCCGTATGGCGGTGAATGATAAGGATACCGATTGGCTGAAAAAAATCCTTGGAAATGTGAACGTTACAAAGTCCAACAGACCGTATTCTCCACCTGAGAAAAACATCATCGGCAATACAGAATATCGTTACATTCCGCAAAAGGAATATGTGACGGCTGACCGTGATCTTGTGCTGAAAATGGCTGATATTATGGCTCGGAGAGGTATGCAGTTTTCGGGCAGAATCTATCCGTCCGGTAAAGGAACGCTGACGGTAAGTCACGCTGACTTCTTTGCTGTCCGCAACATCAAGGACGAAGTGATCAGTATGCGTAAGCAGTTTGCAAGTCCTGATAAGGCACAGGAAGTCGGCAACCGTGATTACCGTGCAAACCGTGACACTCGCTATTATATGAGCAAGCTCACACCTGAGCAGTTCAAGGAAGTCAAGCCGTTTGTGGAGACAAGTGTGGGCTATCATGCTGTTTCCCGTGACGGCAAGGTCGCATTTGCGGTCGATAAAGAAAACGCTCCTGCTTTCCATAGAGCATTGGAGAACGCTGTCCGTGAGGTCGGTATGCTCCGCAATATGGCTGACCTTGGTCTGACTATGGAGCAGAATGTGGCACTTTCTCCCGTGGTGCATCGTCTTGCGGTGGAAGATGTAAAGCTCGATCTCGCTGACTTTTTCGATAATCGGTATGATGAAGCACAGTTCGGTGAAATGCTCTCTCTTGTTGATGCGTATCTGTCACAAGCTCCTGCGGAGCGTTACGGCGAACATTCCAAGCTCAATGATATGCTTGAAGCAAAGTCGAGTTTTGACCGCAGTATTGAGCTTTCTGACTTCTTTTTGCAGCACGATTTCTCCGATGAACAAAGGGCGGCTATTACCGCTATGTTTGTCGGTGATGTGACAAGAGGTCAGATCGACAGCATTGACGAGACTTTCACGGCTGAGGATATTCAGGCGTATGATGAAATTCTGCACAATGCTTTGCAGGAGTCTGATGTTGCAGACTTTCTGACTGCCCATAAGCAGGCGGTCACTGACCGTGAGAACGCAAGCAGAGTTCCCACTGAGGAAGAAGTGCTGTTTCAGAAGGCTGACCTTGCAAAATTCCTTGCGGAGCGTACTCTGTCAAGCGACGAATGGGAAGATATGGCGTATCCTCTGTTTAGTAGCGGTTATCTTGATAAACACAATCCCAGCGACAAGGCGACTTTCGGATATAACCTGAGTGAGTCTGCACTCTATGACCTTGCCCAGCGTTTTCATGACGGTGAGGATATTCGCCGTGAGCTTGCTCTCGGACTGTTAGGGGGCGGCACAACCGCAGATATTGAGTTTATCTTTGAGCAGGGTGAGATCTCAGACCATACTTATTATGCCGAAAATCTCCGTCACTCTCTCCATACGGAAAAGACTGAGGAAGGATATGATTGCAGTTTCAGCGGTATGGAACGTTTTGTTTCTTTTGAGGAGATCGGACAGGCTTTCATTGACCGTATCCACGAGGAATTTGAGGATCTGACATATTGGGCTGTTCTTGATTATATCAAGGATGATATTCCCGATATATCCGATGATACCGTAAAGAAGCTTATCACGGCATTTGACGGTGCAGCACTCCACGGCTGGGAGAACGGCGATAATCAGCCTAAGCTCAACCGTATTAAGAAAGCCCTGTTTGATGTTCTCGGTGATGAGGAGCAGACAGAAAAGGCGTTTGCTTGCATTGCAAAGCACAAGTATAACGTAACCTTTGAGCCTGAACAGCCCGAAAAGCAGCCTGACAGCCTTACATTCCATTTCGGAAAGGGTGACGGTGATGAATGGGTCAGCGAAAGCGACATCGTTCACGATTTTGCTCTTGCACACCCTGATTGCAGTTTTGCCCTTGGAAATGCTGTCCTCGAATACCTTGATGAAAAACAGCACTCGGAACGTAATATCCCCGATCTGAAAGCTGGCTGGTATAAAAAAACAGACTTCACGATCACTGCCGTCATAGGCGGTGAGGAGTTCAGCTATGAGGGCCGCTTTGATATTGGTGACGGAAAAGGTACGGGCGGTGGTTCGCTGATCGACCATATCCGTGCCCACAATGAGGGTATTCTCGGTTATACGCAGCACCCATTCAATCAGCCGGAGTATCAGGAAAGAGCGAAGCACACACTTGATGTGTTTGTCCCTTTCCTTGAAGCCCATTCTGAGCTGACGGCTGAGGAACAGCGTATTTTCGATGATTTCAAGGCACAGCACCCTATCCGCAGTTATGATGATATTACTGTCGCTGAGGAAAAGCTCCAAACTCTGCAACAGATCGTAGACAAATTTTTCGGCACGGACTGCGAATCGGCGGAGACAGAGAACGGCACATGGAAACTGTCTATTGCTGAGGGTGATAAGGTTGGAGAGCTTTTTTATGGCGGAGAACCCGTCTGCGGTATCTATAACCGTGGCGATAAAATGGAGATCGAGCCGTATCGTGAGCTGTCCACTTTTCCAAAGCTCCTGCAAACGGCAATGCTCGAACATAATCCCGATAATCCTGTGGAGATCATGGACTTTCAGCGTACCTTTGAAACTCCGCTCGACAAGGCAAAGTGGATTATCAACGATTTCTGCGAAACGGAATACCGTAACGGTGCTGATTTCTCCGATCTGCACAACATCGGGCTTGCGTTTACTACGCTGACGGACGATGAGCTGCCCATTCAAGTGACGGCTGACCTTGTGGACTTCAAGATCACTCACGAATTTGACGGTGAAGTGTTCGATACGGAGCAGTTTGACAGCATTGAGGATATGATTGAAAACGGTCTGACAGAACTTGATTTTTCTGACCTTGTTTCTGTTCCCGATGAGGTTATAGACAGGCATACAAGCAAGGCCGAGCAGGCGGTAGAGCTTATGAGCGATGCTTCTGCGGTAGAGACTCCTGCCCAGGATACTGCGGACATTGATAAGCCTCTTTTTACCGATGAAACAGTCATTGACGAAATTCAACGAAATGAGCAAGATGATGTGCCGTTTTGGGAGAAGAACGATATTGAGGGCGAACAGCTTTCTTTATTTGGCGATGCCGAACCGCTGACTGCTTCAAAGTCTGTATCACAAAAGCCGAAGTCGGAATTTGCAAAAGGTCCGGTAGTTGACAGTGTTCAGGTCTATGAAGCTCTCGCAGCAGAAATTGACCGTGGTACAGGATTCGTTCACGGTAAGCTCCGTGTGCAGGACTTCTATGAGGAACAGCACCCGACTGTACAACAGTTGGCTGATTTTTTGAAAAAGGAGTACGGCACGGGCGGTCATAGCGGTGAGGGGAAAATCTCGCTTGTGGACTACAATTCTCAGGGTATTACTTTCAACTTTGAGAATGGTGAGAAGTTCCGTCATTCGTGGTACAATGTTGCGACAATGACCGAAGCACGGCTCAAGGACGATACCTATCTTTCAGCTGAACAGAAAGCAGAGAGGGCGACACTCAAAGCGGAGCAATCTGCTGAAGAACGTACCTCACACGATACTGTGGAAGTCGGTGACCAATTTCGTCACAAGATTACTGGCGAGGTTTCTGAGGTTGTATCGCTGACAGGTGCGTTGCCGTTCTATACGGACGATTGCACTGTCTCAAGAGAAAGCGGCGGCTTTGCTATTACGGAGAATATCTCCTATGATAAGCTACTGAACAGCGGAATGTATGAGTATATCGGCAGGACTGAACCCGAAAGAGAGCAGCCTGCACCTGTTGCTGATGTTACACCCGAAACAGAAAAGCCCGATATTCCCGATGTAAAGAACCTTTCTCAGCTCAAAAAGGCTATCAAGCCGGGAATGATGTTTGAGATTACAGACCACCTCCGTCCCGAAAGTATCGGAGAGTGCCGTATCGTGACAGGTATCAGCACCGTTGATTTTACTTCCCGTAAGCTCGATGAAAACGGAGAGCCTACGGGCAAAGATATTCACGTGGAGTTTGACCGTGCAAAGAACTGGACTTTTGACGGCGGCGAGCTGACTTCTCGGCTCGACAACGGCGATATGCTAATGAGCTTTCATTTTATTGACAGCTTGGAGCGTACTAAAGAGCCGGAGATTGATACTCCTACACCTGAGATCAGCGATACAGATGAAGCAATTACTGACGAAATCTCTGTTCCTGCACCTACTCCCGATAAAGGCGTTAACTTCACTATTACCGATGATAACCTCGGTGACGGCGGTGCTAAGACTAAGTTCAGAGCCAATGTCGAAGCTATCAAGATTTTGAAAACACTTGAAGCGGAAAAGCGTCCTGCAACGGCTGAGGAAAAGGAAACCCTGTCGAAATATGTCGGCTGGGGTGCTTTGGCTAAGGCTTTTGATAAGACTGACTATAAGTGGGCCGCAGAGTATAAGGAGCTTTCTGAATTGCTGACTCCGCAGGAATACGCTCAGGCACGTTCAACGGTAAATGATGCGTTTTATACAAGCCCCACGGTTATTGACGGCATCTACGAAGCCCTCGGCAATTTCGGCTTTGACGGCGGTAGTGTATTAGAACCTGCAATGGGTATCGGAAACTTTTTCGGACGTATGCCCGAAGAAATGCAGGAACATTCTCAGCTTTACGGAGTTGAGATCGACAGCTTATCGGGTAGAATCGCTCAAGCACTCTATCCCGATGCTGATATTGCAATTCAGGGCTTTGAAAAGAACCGTTTTCAGAACGGCAGCTTTGATGTGGCAGTCGGCAATGTTCCGTTCGGTGAGCTTGGTTTTCGTGATACTGTCCATGATACTACCAAACTTCATGACTATTTCTTTGCAGAAGCTCTCTCAAAGCTCAAAGAAGGCGGTATCATGGCATTCGTGACCTCGGCAGGAACACTTGACAAGCGTGACGAGACTACAAGGCAAATGTTGGCTGACAAGGCTGACTTCATCGGTGCGATCAGACTTCCGGGCGGTAAGAATGGTGCTTTCAAGGACAATGCAGGCACGGAAGTCACTACGGACATTATCTTCCTGAAAAAGCACGAAGGCAAGTCACTTGCCGAAATGTCCGATATTCCCGATTGGGTACATATTGGTGAAACGGCTGACGGTCT
>OHBM01002668.1_pt1 | contig 11627 bp, 9 predicted proteins | sample 1577251 | NCBI WGS metagenome assembly OHBM01 (sample SAMEA3541557, study PRJEB24748) | human gut metagenome | biome: human gut; feature: human-associated habitat; material: faeces | place: China | collected 2012
GGTTTGACCCCCGCCGGGCTGTAAGTCTCGTATTTCAATATATTCCCGCAATTTGCCCGAAGCACACGGACAAAATCGTCTCTTCTGTCCGCCGTAGAAAATCTCCCCGCGCATTATCTGTTTTTAGACCGGTGATGCTTGCGGTGTGCTTGAGGGGTGTATAGACCGCCTCATATACCCCGCCCAGCTTCAAAAAAATGTCGAGGCGGATAGCATCTTTGGTGCTTTCCCGCTTTACAACCACCCGGTCCAGAATCGTTGCTACCAGTGCCGTATCAATGTCCCCGGTGAAGCTGAGTGCCCGGTCCAGGGCCTGACGGATGGCCGGGATGTCCAGTTCTTCGGAGGACCTGCTTTCTTCCTCCTGCCGGATTGCGGTCAGCTTTCCCTGGCAAGCCAGGATTTGGGCGTTAAAGGCATCGTTGCGCTCCTTGAATTCCTCCACCGTTAATGCCCCGGCGATGCTCAAATCCAGCAGCCGGTTTTTCTTTTGCTCCAAATCGTCCATCTCATTTTCCACCTGACAGCGGAGCTTGCCATAGTCCACTTCTTTGGGAATGTTGGTCAGCACCGTCACCAGAGAATCGATAATTTTCTGCTTATCCCGAATCAACTCCTTGAAAATGTCGCCGAGGATAAAATCCAGGTCACTGCTGCGAATCTGTGGTGCCGAGCAGGCCGCCCTTCCGTGGCTGCGGTAAACCTTGCACTGCCATACCTCCTGCTGCCCCTTTTTTGTCTGGATCACCTGACGGTGAAAGGTGGTTCCGTGTTCCTCACAGTAGATTTTTGCGCTGTAGGGATAGCGATTGTGGAAACTGATTCCGCTGCTGTGTGACATCATTTCTTCTCTCCTTCTCTTGTACAGGGCGTTGGCCCGACTCCACAGTTCTTCGGAAACGATAGCCGGTATAGATGGGTCCGGGCACGTCACCCACTCGCTTTCGTCCAGCAAAATATCCCGCTTTGTCCGGTAATCCACGCTCTGGCTCTTATTCCCACAGTACCAGCCCTTATATTTTGGATTTTCCAGAATGTGCCGGATGGTTAGAGTGTTAAAGGCGTTTCCCTCCCGGCTGGTATAGCCCAGTTCCATCAGCCTTTTGGAAATCGTGCGGGTCCCAAGCCGCTGGTTGCCGTAAAGGTCGAAGATGAAATGTCCACAATGCCTGTGGATGTATCCTTAGGGCCGTGGATCACGCCTACAACGCTTTTCCGCCTTCTTTTCCTTCCGGTTTTTGTTTCATACTCCGGCAAATCTTCCTGAAATTCCAGAAACTCGTCCAGTGCCTTTTGCCACTGGTCGATCAGTGCCGAGGATTCCAGCAAAATTAAGGTGCTGACTTTTCGCTCCGCAATAAGAGTGCTGCATACGACCGTTTTCCCGAAGGCTGTTGCGGCACTTAAAATTCCACATTCGTGCTTCAAAAGTGTCCCTACAGCTTCCTTCTGTTTTTCCCGCAGCTGTCCCGTAAATTTGGCAGTTAATGTTCTTCCCTTTGCTCGTTCATCCGTCAGTTTCACCGGAATTTCGGCATCCCCGCAACGGTCCAGCAGCGCATCCAAAAGGCCCCTTGGAATACATAAGAAGCCGTTGTCATCTTCTCCCAAATATATAAACCGGGAATTTGCGTAATTGGATAACCCCATGGCTTGATTCCGGTAGAACATGGGATTTTGAATTGCCGCCATTCGACGAATTTGATTTTGCAGCCTGGGTTTTAGATTCCCGGTTTCGATATAAATTCGGTTTGCCAGGGTCATGCACAGCTGGCCGTCCACATCTTCTGTGTGGAAGGATATTTTTCGTTCCCAAGGTTTGGTGTCTTCCGGCAAAAAGCTTCCTCGGTCGATTTCCGGCACATTCCACCTTTTTATGCAGCTTTCCATTGTTCGGCACTCGGCGATTCTATTATCAGCAAATCATCCAAAAAACCGAAAGTGCTTCTGAATGGCTTTCTTACTAAATATCTCCTAACCTGGCAGAAAACGCCATCCGTCCGTTTACCCTGGGCCGCAAGAACTTGCTGTTCTGCGATACGCCCAAAGGTGCCGAAGCCAGTGCGGTGGTATACTCCATGGTGGAAAGCGCAAGGCAAACGGAGTAGAACCATTTGCCTATCTACAGCGTGTGCTGGTGGATCTCCCATACCTGGGAAAGTCGCCCTCCCATGAAGAATTGGAGGCTTTCATGCCCTGGACACCCGACATCCAAGAGGATTGTGAGATTCCAAACTCCGATGCTTATACAAATACATATCTTGAGTAACAGCAGGCCCTGGGTGTGGGGCCTGCTGTCTTTTGGTGGGGACAGGGAATATATTGAGCGCTTACATCACGACAAGGACGGTCAGAAGAAAGGCAAGGACTTTTCGATACATGGTGTAAAACCTCCTTTTTGATTTCGCGCTTATCACACATGGAACGGTAATGATTATGCTCTCTTCCTGTGATATTCCAGATACATCATGGGGATCAATATGACAGACAGCGTAAGATATAGCGGAATACTGACATCTAAAGTACGGAAAACTTTACCGAAGATGGTGAGAATATTGAAGGAACCCAGATTTTGATAGAGTTCCAGCAAGTGCGACGGCATGAGGCTCAGAATTTTATCCAACCAGTTTGCCATTCCCTCCAGAAAAGAGGGAAGGAATATCAGAATAAATGGGGTTGTCACCGCAAAGACAGTAGACTTTGTCTTGGCGGATATCCACATGGTCAGGAATGCCAGGAACAGGTTGCCGATGTAGCCGGATATGAGAGCCAGCATCCAAGCTTGCCACATATTAAGATTATAGATACTTTTCCAGAGCTGCCACTGGATAGCGCAGCTTGCGCCCTCGAAGCCGAGATAGCACAAGGTGAACAGGCTATAGATAAGCATGGCTCCCCAGTACAGGACTGTCACCAGCAGAAAACCTGCCTTGATCTTGGCAGAGGTAGCTTTATTCCTGCCACAAAGGGTGGAAAAATACACTGCATCCGCTTTCCATTTGAATTCGTTAGAGAAGATGCCAGCCAACAGAAAACCCAGAATCAGAATTCCCAGCGAAGGAATATATCCGGCGTTTTCCAGAAGCTGATGCCAGCCTTCGTGGTATGTAAAGTAGAAGGGAATCTCTAATTCCCTGTACTGCCCAATGATGTACTGCTTCTCCGATTCGGAATACTTGGAGTAAGCACCATCGGTTTCATCATAAAGCCAATTTCTCAGTAGTTTCTCACGGTTGGCGTAAAAGGTATCTTCATCGATGGCAGTGATCCTGTCAGCGGTGTAATAATCGTACTCCCGGAAACCATTTGAATAGGACTCATTCAGAATTTTCCGGATGGGTGCGAAACCCTGTTTCCAGCTATACGCGATTTCATTCTGCTGCACAATATCTGACTTTGCTTCGGGTGTTGCATTGATCCTTTGATTTTCCTGAATCACTCTGCTCAACTTATTCTGATCAACCCAGCCTTCCCATTCCTTCTGGGCTTCGCGCAGTTTCTTGACAGCAGATGGGCCATATTCGCTCTCCCCCTGTTCATTCACCCACTTTACCTCCACATTCAATGCGCCAGTCGATGATAACCAACAGGACAGCGCCAAGACGGCAATGTACAATATCAGGGCGATCTTACCACCAACGGAACCAAACACCTTTTTTAGTTCATACCGTACCATCGCTATCACCTGTCCTTTCTCCAAAATAACAGAGGAAAACATCCTCCAAAGTTGGTTCTACCCTGACGGCATCTTCTGCCGGTCGTCCCTTGGAAACGATTCGCAGCTCCGCACCTTCAGGAATCGTCTTCACGTTTGCAACTTTGTATGCCTTCAGACAGGCATCGATCCTGCTTTTGGGCACAGTACAGCTCCAAACCAGTTCTGGCATGGAGTCAATGAGTTCCTCAGCAGTGCCGGAAATGGCAAGGCAGCCGTCCTTCATCAGCAGAATGTCACCCGCGATATACTCAATGTCCGATACAATATGTGTGGACAGCAGCACGATTCGATCCTCTGAAAGCTCGCTGATCAGATTCCGAAACCGAATCCGCTCGCTGGGATCCAGACCGGCGGTAGGCTCGTCCAGAATTAGAATCTTGGGGTCGTTCAGCATTGCCTGGGCAATACCTGCCCGGCGCTTCATGCCGCCAGAAAGGGTTTTCATTTTCTTGTACCGGGCTTTCACCAGACCAACTTGCTTCAGCAGTTCCTTGACCCGCTGCTTTGCCACCGCAGGGCGTATACCTTTGAGGGTGGCAATGTACATCAGGTAGTCGTAGATGGAAAAGTCTGGATAGTACCCAAAATCCTGAGGAAGATATCCCAACAGATTCCGGTATCTGCCGTCCATGGCAAAAATGTCTTCTCCATCCCAGATAATTTGCCCGGATGTGGGCTTCATCAAGGTAGTAAGCATCCGCATCAGGGTGGTTTTACCAGCGCCGTTGACGCCAAGCAGACCATAGACGCCGCAGCGTAAATCATAGCTGAAATGATCGACAGCTTTGAAGTCGCCAAATTCTTTTGTTAAGCCTCTAATTTTCAAATCCATAAAGGTTTCACCTCCATAATGTTTTGCCATACCCTCTGTCCGCGATAGAGGGTATATCCCATGAAGAAAACAGATGCAGCCAGCAAAGATACCCACGCAGGAACAGAGATGGCATTGAAAACAGCATCATTCAGAATGAGCACTGACCAGGCTCCAGCCCAAAGGACACACAGAAGCAGGGAAAGTGCCTGAGAATTGATCCGCTTGCTGTAAAGGGTTCTGAAGCAGATACAGCAGGTCACATTGAAGGGGAGCATAAACTGTGTAAGCATTTCCCAGAGAGTCATTCTGCTAAGCAGGGTTGCGACCGCATAGAATGCTGACAGCAGCGCCATATCTACCCAGGCAAAGAGGGTGAGTCGTGCTGCATAGATGGAACGAAGGGTATAAAATGTTGTACATTCGATTTCCAAGGCATCGCAACTTCGGTTTTTCCAGATTTCCGGATAAATCAGAATTACAAACAACGGTCCGGTAAGCCCCAGAATACGGCGCACGGTGAAGTCGGTGTCTGAGTTGTTAAGCAAGAAACATACAAAGGCAAGCAGCAGCCCTTGCATCAGCCACCAGCGTTTCTTGATGAACTTACTCTGCTGATACAGAAATTCTATGTGGGAAACGGTTTGTTCCGATTCCTCAGAAAGAAATGCTTCCTTGGAAACAGCAATGGTTTTCTGTATTTTGGATTCATCGCAGGTCACATCAAAACGAAAGAGTTCCTTCATTCAAAATCCTCCTTCCCTAAATAGATCGTCAATAATTCTTTTGCACGTTTGATCCGGTACTTCACCAGCGGCAGACCGATACCCAAAATTCTGGCAATTTCCTTTTGCCGGACTTCCTGAAAGAAATACAGGATGGTTACTTCCCGCAGTTCCTGTGGAAGACGTTCCAGAGCCATATGGACATCCATCCGTAAATCCAGGGACTCCATCAGGCAGACAGGATGCTCCGGCAGTTCCTCCATCGGCAGTTCTTCCGGCTTTCTGTAATAATCCCGGCACAGATTGCCTGCAATCACATACAGATAATTTGCAGCCTTCCCATAGTGCTGGTACTGATGGAGCGTGCGGAAGAACCGGGCAAAGGTTTCCTGGGTTAAGTCTTCTGCAAAGCCGGAGTCCTTGATATGTAGGTGGCAGTAACGCAATATCTTGGGGTAATACTTCCGCACAAAGGATTCAATGGCCTGATCATCGCCATTTTGCATTCTGTGCAGGAGCAGGAAATCGCCGTCCATGTTTTTCCTCCTCTCCTGTAGATTAAAAGCGCTTTCATTTAGTATAACGAAGCAGAATGGAAAAAAGATAGTCTGAGATGAAATATTTTTACGCTGGAGCTGTTAAAAAAGCCCTCCCCAGAAAAACGCAGATCCTCTCTGGAAACAGAAAGGGTCTGCGTTTTTGGGCATCGAGGCTGTGGATAACTTTTTAACTATACTCTAAATGAGCAAATTCATAAAATAGACAAAACGCCCCTATAGCGACGTGCACCCACGTAGAGAGGCTGGGGAACTCCATCTTTGCAGGTCAGGAAACACCGTTACAAGATGAAATTGGTCTTGTGTGCGTGTTGCCGCATAAGCAAAGTCTGTAATTGTCCTTTTCCCAGTTTTAATTTTACCCCAAAGCAGGTGAAAAATCAACCGCAGGCTGTAATGGTCCACTTTTGATATTACGCATATGCGGCAGAATCCGCACCGACCGGCTGCTTCGCCGCCATCTGTAAAGAAAAGTTGTTTGCGTTTGTGTTCAGCGGGAAAGAATGCGGAAGCTTTTCGCTGGTATTCGCAAAAATGCACGATCCCCGGCAAGCGTGATTTGCCTGCCGGGGGCCGTTTCCTCTTCAAATATCTTATCCACAATGGTTCTGCATTACAAACGTCAGGCTATCCCGCAGCTCCTGGCTATGGCTCCTCGTCATCCCAGTTCGGGTACTGGGCCGGGGAATCTCCAACCGCTTTGAGCACACGGAAATACTTCGTTTTCTCCTCCAATTCCTGCATCACTCTGCACTGAAAACGCCATTCATCTCCAAAATCAAACAAGTACTTAAATTTATCACCTTTTTTCAGTCCGAGTCGTCCAAGCGGCATTTTATAGGATATCCGGCAGCCCTCATCCATATCGTCGGAATAATAGGCGGCAAAATCGCTCCAATACCGGTCATCCATAAAGAACGCATGGCAATGGTCATCGTCAAATTCGAAAGCACTCAAAATCGCTTCACTCAATGCGCCAAGGGTTTTCTGCTTGCCGATTTGAATGTACCGGTAACAGCTGCGTCCCAGAGACACCTTGATCACATAGCTTTCCACCGTGCCGGTTTCTTTTTCCTTGTTGGGACGACGCTCCGGTTCGCCGCCGCTTAGGGAAAAACGGATCGTTTTGTCCTCCTTGGCCTTTCTGTAAATATCCTTAAACGCTTCACTGTAACCACGTCCGAAGCAGAACGGATAGGCCGTTACCAATCCATCCGAAATAATCATATCCTTAAAGGGAATCAACACGGCATCCAGCAGTACCGGACCTTTTCCCAACATCTCCTCCCAGGTGGAAAACAGCCCTTTCACCATATAGACCGTCTGGTCATCCTCTGAAATGAACACGGTTCCCTTTTTCAAATGCCGTTCCATAATGTACTTTCCCGGCTTGCACTGCACCCACCCCGCCACAATCTGGGCCTGCTCCTCCGGCAGCTTCGCCTGGGCCAGGTATTCCTGAAGCACCTGCGTGTGGGACCACAAATAATCTGCAATCTTCTTCGCATCGGCAGCATCGACGCCTCGACTCCGGTCAATGGTTCCCACGCCGGGACATATCCGGTATTTTTGATTCACGAAGTCCAGCAGAGGAAACCAAAGCTCATAAAAAAGCTCCGCATCTTGTTTTCCTAACGTCATATTCCGCTCCTTATCTATTGCGCTATTTTTCTTCCCGCAGGATGTCCATGTTATGTTTTTAGCTTAGCACCTTTGCGCCAGACAGGCAACGGAAATCGTCAGTTGAAACGAACATTCGTCTTTTTCACCTAGAACTTCTTTTTATTTCTGTGCAATATGACATAGATGGGCTTTTATCCGATAACCGCCCTATTCTTTTCCCATTGCACTTTCCAATCGCTATTCGTTCTACTCCCTCTAGCCAGCGGACTTCTCTTTCTTTGTGAACCAACTTTTCAATATCTTTTCGGCTTATTTTCAGGACTTTTCAATAAATATATCGGCCCCAAAATCCTACTTTTCAAATATTCAGGTGGTAAGCTCCTAGCCTTCTGTCCTCCACCCATAGACAAGCCCCAGCAAGCAACCTTCGCCTGCCGGGGCCATTTATATTCATCTTAGCACCACATTCCAGCAAATTTTCGCACTGTGGTCACAGTACACAGACAGGTACACCCCATCCGTCCGCCACACAGGGTTGCTGCGGGCTTCATCAGTTCTTCATAATGTGCGCCACCAGCCGCAGATTCCGTTCTATGAGAACATTCCTCGCTTCCAGATCCCCCTTCCCCGCCAAATCCAGATAGTACCGTTCCTCTTCCTCCGTCAGCGGGCGGGGAAAGCTGCCCGAGGACAGCTGCAGTGAATAAAATAATGAACTGAGCATCAGCCAGGCCGCTGCCAACATGTTCGCCACCTCCACTGCCACTGTATTCCCCATTGCCCGTCCTTTTTCCAACAAAATACCGCCGAGGCATTTTGCCCCGACGGCGAAAACTGTTATTCCTTTCAGGCGCTGCGGTATTGGTCGAGAAAATCCTCCCACGGATATCCGTTGATCGTTCCGTTCTCAGACATATCCAAAACAATCATTACTGCCATTGTATCACAGCAAACACCCGGTGTCATCAAAAACCGGCACATTTCCTCGCATCGATAACGGGGCAGTGGAACTATGGTCATCATACACCATAACTCCCCGGTGTGAGGTGCGCGGCGCGCAACTTTTTTCAAAATTGTCGCACGCCGCGCGACCATAAGCTGAAGGAATCTGCTATACTAAAATCGCCAAATAAGCAGTGGACAATAGCATCAAACGGTGATATTATTTTACCGTAATGGTTCCAAAAATCGGCGGGGAAGCCCCCGAAAGAAAGAGGAATGGAATATGGAAGTACGCAGATGTATGAAATGTATGCCCCCGCTGGCGGCGGGAGAAACCGTCTGCCCGGAATGCGGACGCGCCTACGGCAGCGCGAACGCGGAGACCTTCGCCCTGAAACCGGGAACGATTCTGGAGGGAAAGTACCTCGTGGGCGAAATGCTGGGTCAGGGCGGTTTTGGCATCACCTACATCGGCTTTGACCTGCTGCTGGAGCAGAAGGTCGCTATCAAGGAATACTATCCCATGAGCACCGGTATGGTCAGCCGGGAGGGGCACTCCACCGTGGTGTGGAGCAGCGCCATGATGGGAAAAACCGGCACCCAGAAGGGCTTCGACAGCTTCCTGAAGGAAGCCCGGAAAATGGCGAAGCTGGGCGGTATTCCCGGCGTCGTGGGGGTGAAATCGGTTTTCATCCAGAACGAAACAGCCTACATCGTCATGGACTTCATCGAGGGCGAGACCCTCCTGAAAAAATTGCAGAAGAACGGCCCCATGGACTTTGACAGCTGCATCCGGCTCATGACGCCCATCATGCAGTCACTGGCGGAAGTCCACAAGCACGGTATCATTCACCGGGACATCAGCCCGGACAATATCATGGTGCAGCCGGACGGCAAGCCCGTCCTTCTGGACCTGGGCGCGGCAAAGGATTTGGATATTCAGGGAAAGGACGGCTCGATTCAGACCACCCAGATGGTCGCCAAACAGGGCTTCAGCCCCATCGAGCAGTACCGGAAGAACGCCAGCGTCGGCCCGTGGACGGACGTTTACTCTATGGCCGCCACGATCTACTACTGCTGCACCGGCACACTGCCGCCCACCTCTGTTGACCGGATCGTGGAAGACACCCTGACCTGCAAACCGCGGCTGACGAAGGAGCAGTTTGATGTTCTGGCCGCCGGTATGAGCATTCTGCCGCAGAAGCGCCCGCAGGACATGGCCGCCTTGCTGCAAATAGTCACCCGCCTGCAAAAAGGCGGGAAGGCCGAGCCGGTCAAGCCAGCCCCGCAGGCAGAACCGGCCAAAGCGCAGCAGCTGCCGCCAGTCCCTCCCAGACCGGCAGATGTGAAGCCGCCGGTCAAAAACGCGCCGCCGAAGACGCCGCAGAAAAAGCCGCTCCCCGCATGGCTGATACCCGCCGTGGCCTGTGTCGTCGCGGTGCTGGGAATCGTCGTCTGCATCGTGACCGCTACGGGAAAAGCGCCCACGCAGAACGTCTCCATGAAAGCGGCCGCCACAGAACCGGTCTTGCAGCCCGCGCCTGCGGAAACCACGCCCAAGGCAACCACGCCCAAAGCGACCGTGCCCAAGGCCACGGAACCCAAGCCTGAACCCACTACGAAGCCTACGCAGCCCAAGAACTATATCGAATATGTGGATGGTTACTGGGAAAGCACAAATCTGAAAGACGGGAACTTCAGCCTGAATGTCCACGCGCTGGTTTTTTACACCCCGCTGGTACGATGCAGGGAAATGACCGTCAATATGGAAGTATCCATGAACGCGGGAACAAAGTGCAAAGAATGGCAGGTGTGGGGAAGAGTGAACGGGCAGTTCCAGAAAATCGCCAAGATCTCCCTGCCCGCCGGTGACGGCGCTGCCTCCGAGACGATTACATTCGATACGCCGCTGACATTTGACGCGATCGTCGTAACGCCGACGGTGATCGGCGGGTATTCGTGGTCGATGGGTCTGTCCGTGACGGATGCTTGGCTTGCGGATTGATATGCAGAACAGTACGCGAAATCGGCGGGAACCCGAACGTTCCCCAAAAGAGAGGATTGAATTATGGAAGTACGCAGATGCATGAGATGTATGCATGAGCTGGCGGCAGAGCAGAAGTTCTGCCCGGAGTGCGGCCGCCCTTACGGCAGCGTGAACACGGAGTCCTTCGCGTTGAAGCCCGGCACGATTCTGGACGGAAAGTATCTGGTGGGCGAAATGCTGGGGCAGGGCGGCTTCGGCATCACCTACATAGGCTTTGACCTTTTGCTGGAACAGAAGGTCGCGATCAAAGAATATTTCCCCATGAGCACCGGCATGGTCAGCCGGGAAAACCGCTCCATGGTGGTGTGGAGCAACGCCATGATGGGAAAGACCGGCACCCAGAAGGGCTTCGACAGCTTCCTGAAAGAAGCCCGGAAAATGGCGAAGCTGGGCGGAATTCCCGGCGTTGTGGGGGTAAAATCCGTTTTCATCCAGAATGAAACGGCTTACATTGTCATGGACTTCATCGAGGGCGAGACGCTGCTGAAAAAGCTGCAGCGGGAGGGGCCGATGCCCTTCGACACCTGCCTGTCCCTGCTGACGCCCATCATTCAGGCGCTGGCAGAAGTTCACGAGCATGGCATTATCCATCGGGACATCAGCCCGGACAATATCATGGTGCGGCCGGACGGCAGGCTGATTTTGCTTGACCTTGGCGCGGCCAAGGACTTGGACATTCAGGGACGGGACGGCAACGTCCAGTCCTCCCAGATGGTGGCCAAACAGGGCTTCAGTCCCATCGAGCAGTATCAACGCAACGCCAGCATCGGCCCATGGACGGACGTTTACGCCATGGCCGCCACGATTTACTATTGCTGCACCGGCATTCTCCCGCCCCCCGCCACCGACCGCACCATAGACGATACGCTTGCCTGCCAGCCGCTGCTGACGCAGGCGCAGTTCGACATTCTTGCGGACTGTATGCATATGCGCCCGCAGGATCGTCCGCAGAGCATGGACACGCTCCTGCAAATGCTCACCCGTCTCCAGGGGGAGGCGAAGCCGTTCGATAAAGTGCCGGAAACAGAGCCAATAGAACAGGAAGCAAGGGAGTCGGCTCCGCCCAAACCGATGGAGACGGAACCGGTAGTCCAGAAAACCCAACCGATAAATTCAGAAGTGCAGCCCACCCAACCGCCCCGGCACGATGTGAAGCCGAAGCGACCGCTTCCCAAATGGCTGATACCCGGCGTTGTGGCCGCAG
>OHBM01002670.1_pt1 | contig 11616 bp, 14 predicted proteins | sample 1577251 | NCBI WGS metagenome assembly OHBM01 (sample SAMEA3541557, study PRJEB24748) | human gut metagenome | biome: human gut; feature: human-associated habitat; material: faeces | place: China | collected 2012
CCTCCACGGGCGGCTTTACGGACTGTATGCTGCAAAATGGCGCCAGCAAGGTCTATTCGGTGGACGTAGGCTACGGCCAGCTTGCCTGGAAACTCCGGGAGGACCCCCGTGTGGTGTGCATGGAGCGCACCAATGCCCGGTACCTGACCCATGAGCAGATCCCGGACGAGCTGGATTTTGCATCCATCGACGTGAGCTTTATTTCCCTGAAGCTGATCCTGCCGGCGGTGGCCAACGTTTTGAAGGACGGCGGCTATGTGGCCAGTCTGGTAAAGCCCCAGTTTGAGGCCGGCCGGGAAAAGGTGGGCAAGAAGGGCGTTGTCCGGGACCCAGTGGTGCACAAGGAGGTACTGGAGCACTATCTGGAGCACGCAAGGGAAGCGGGCTTCGGTGTTCTGGGACTGACCTATTCCCCCATCCGTGGGCCGGAGGGGAACATCGAGTATCTGGGCTTCCTGCAAAAGGGCGCGGAAACCACCGCAGCCTTTGACTTGGACGCTCTGGTGGAGGAATCCCATCAAACCCTGAAGGAGCACGGAGAGGGGACGGTATAATGGAACCGAAAAAAATCATTCTCTGTCCGAATCCGGACCGGGACACCGGAATGAAGGCCACAAAGTCCGCCATTGCCATTTTACGGGACATGGGCTTTCAGACGGTGGTCTGTTCGCCCTTCCGGGACCCGAAGACCGACGCCTTCGGAGACCTGCCCTCCAAGCCGCTGCTGCCGGAGTTGAAGGGCGCGGATCTGGTCATCACCCTTGGCGGCGATGGGACGATCCTGCATCTGGCCAAGCTGGCGGCGCTGCACAAAATTCCCATGCTGGGTATCAACATGGGGGGACTGGGCTTTCTGGCGGAGCTGGAGGTTGGCTCTCTGAACGCTTTGCGCGGCCTGAAAAACTGGGATTTTCCCATTGAAGAACGAATGATGCTGGACGTTTCCGTTCTGCGGGACGGCAAGCAGATCTATACGAATATGGGCCTGAATGATGCAGTGATCCGGGAGGGCCCCATCTCCCATGTGATCCATCTGAAGGTATTTTCCGACGGAAAGCACCTTGCGGACATCGCGGGAGACGGCGCCATCATTGCCACCCCCACAGGCTCCACAGCTTATTCACTCTCCGCCGGCGGCCCGGTGGTGGAGCCGGTGGCCCAGATCCTGACTCTGACACCCATCTGCACCCACAATATGCGCTTTTCCTCTTACGTTCTCTCTCCGGACCACACCCTGACGGTCTCTTTCGAACGCAATGGCCGCAAGCCGATATTCCTGTTTGTGGATGAGAGTCGGGGGTTCCCTCTGCATTCCAACGATATTGTCCAGATCCGCCGAAGCCGGTATCTGACCCGGCTGGCGCATCTGTCTGAAAAGAGCTTCTGCGAAGTATTCGCGCAAAAAATGCTGCCGGGAGGTTTTCAGTCATGAAAAACAATCGCCAATCCATGATCCTTGACATCATCGCAAAGGAACACATCGAGACCCAGGAGCAGCTTCTGGAGCAGCTGCGGAAGCGGGGCGTGGCCAGCACCCAGGCCACCATCTCCCGGGACATCAAGCAGCTTCATCTGGTGAAGGAGCCTACGGGCCACGGCACCTACAAATACGCGGTTTCCAGCAGCCGTGCCCGTCTGAACATTGCGGACAAGCTGCGCACCATCTTCCATGAGAGCATCACCAGCGTGGACTGCGCCCAGAACATCGTGGTATTCAAGACGCTGGCCGGTCTGGCCGGCGGCGCCTGCGAGGCCCTGGATCACATGGATGTCAACGGCATGGTGGGCACGCTGGCAGGGGAGAACACGGTCTTCGTGGTCATGAAGGACAACGCCTGTGCGGAGACCTTCTGCCAGGAGATCCGGGAAATGCTGTAAACCACCGGCAGAAACCCATTCCGAAGGGAGACGCGGAACATGCTGGAATTGCTTCACATTGAAAATATCGCGGTGATCGAGTCGGCGGATATATCCTTCCGCCCCGGCTTCAACGCCCTGACCGGCGAGACCGGTGCCGGCAAGTCCATTGTGATCGACGCCATGAGCGCGGTTTTGGGCGGGCGGGCCTCCCGGGAGCTGATCCGGACCGGCGCGGACAAGGCCTTTGTCAGCGCCGTTTTTTCTCAGGTGCCGCCTACGCTGCCGGGACTGGCTGACAACGGCGTCACACCTGACGAGGATGGCAATCTGCTGTTGCAGCGGGAGATCGGCGGGGACGGCAAGAACGTCTGCCGCGCCAATGGCCGCCCTCTGACCGTCACTCAGCTGCGCCAGATCGGCGGAGAGCTTTTGAACATCCATGGCCAGCACGACGGCCAGCAGCTTTTGGATGAGGAACAGCATGGCGCGTATCTGGACCGCTTCGGGCGGATGGAGGCCCCCTTGGCTGCCTACCGCAGCGCCTACAACGCCATGGCGGCTATCCGGGATCAAATTCGATCCTTGCAAATGAATGAGGCGGAGAAAGCCCGGCGCATGGATTCCCTCCGGTTCCAGATCGACGAGCTGGAGCGGGCGGAGCTGGTCCCCGGCGAGGAGGAGGAACTGAATGCCCGGCGGGAGCTGCTGCGCAACGGCGAGAAGTATATTGCCGCCCTGTCCGGGGCCGATTACTGTCTCAGCGGCGATGACAACGGTGCAGGCGCGGTCTCAGCCATCCGGGAGGCAGAGGAGGCCCTTCGAGGCATCCGCACCCTCAGTGATGAGTTGGGTGAGCTATACAAACGGTTGGAATCCATTCGCTGTGAAGTATATGACCTTGCCGAGACGATTCGGGATAAACGGGCAGAATTTGCCTTTTCTCCCGCGGAGTTGGACGCCGCGGAGGCCCGGACCGACCAGCTTTACCGCCTGAAAAAGAAATATGGCGCCACTGTGGAGGACATGATCGCCTATCTGGAACAGTGCCGCAGTGAACTGGACGCCATGGAGACGGCGGACGATACCCTGATCCTGCTGAACGGTAAATTGAAGAAGGCGGAGGCTGTTGTCCGTGCCGCCGGCGCGGAGCTGACCCAAAAACGGAAAGCGGCTGCCCAAGCGCTGGAGCAGCGAATTCAGTCGGAACTACGGGATCTGGACATGAACAAAGTTCGCTTTGCTATCGAATTCACGGAAAAAGAGCCTGCCGCCGACGGCTGCGACGTGATCCGGTTCCTGATGTCCGCCAACGCGGGAGAGGACCTGCGGCCCATCGCTAAGATCGCCTCCGGCGGCGAGTTAGCCCGGATCATGCTGGCCTTGAAAAACGTGCTGGCGGAGCAGGAGTCCATTGCCACGCTGGTATTCGACGAGGTGGATACCGGCGTTTCCGGCCGCGCGGCCCAAAAGGTGGCGGAAAAGCTGACTCAGGTGGCCCGGCACAAGCAGGTACTCTGCGTGACCCATCTGCCACAGCTGGCCGCAATGGCAGACACCCATTTTTCCGTGGAAAAAGGGGAGAGCGGGGGACGGACGTTCACAAGAGTCATCCAATTGGACCGGGAGGCCCGCAAAGCGGAGTTGGCTCGGATTACCGGCGGCAGTCAGGTAACGCCCGCGCTGCTGGAAAGTGCCGGCGAACTGCTGGATCAGGCGGACGCCTATCGAAAGCAGCATTTTGTGTAAGCCTGTCTTTGTATTGCCTCCTTGTTGCAAAGCTTCACAAGGAATTTGTGTACTTTTGCTGTCGCCCCCTCGTGGGGTATGCGGGTTGAAATGTATGGGCGCAGAGCGTATGAAGCAGATGACGGACGCCATCACACTATTCAATCTTGTTTTTGAAAAAGAAATGGAGACACAGGTAAATGAACACCGCACTGAACAAGAAATTCTTTTCCTATGTCATTCCGTCCATCCTCGCATTCGCATTGTCGGGGGTTTACACCATTGTCGATGGGTTCTTTATCGGGCAAAGCCTCGGTGATACAGGATTGACCGCCATCACATTGGGCTATCCGATTTCCGCGCTGATCGGAGCGGTCGGTACGGGCCTTGGCCTGTCGGGAGCGATTCGCTTTACGATCCTGAACGCGCAGGGGGAAACCCAAAAGCGTCAGGAGTGCTTTTCCGGAACAACGCTGCTGATGCTGCTGACTGCCGGTTTATTGACGGCAATCCTATTTGCTTTTGCCCAGCCGATTCTTCATCTGTTGGGTGCGAGAGGCAATATGCTCACGCTCTGTGTCATGTATGCCCAGGTAATCGCGCTGGGCGCTGTTTTTCAGCTTTTGGCAACCGGCTTCGTCCCATTTATCCGCAATATGGGCGGGGCAACGGTTGCCATGATAGCCATGGCTTTCGGCTTTGCAACGAATATTGCTTTGGACTATGTTTTCGTGTGGGCCCTGAGCTGGGGAATGGCCGGCGCTGCATGGGCGACCATTATCGGACAGGCCGTGACTATGATCGTGGCAGTCATTTTCTTCCTTGTAAAAAAGAGCGGATTTTGCCTGCCGGAACTGCGGGAGCTATGCATGCTTTGGAAAAATGTCCTGATCGTCGCGATCTCGCCCTTTGGATTGACCTTTTCTTCCATCATCACGATGCTCCTCATAAATCGCTTTCTGCTTCTGTACGGGGACGAACAGGCAGTTGCGGTTTACGGCTGTATCGGCTATATTACCGCTATTCTCTATCTGCTGCTGCAAGGAGTAGGCGACGGCAGTCAGCCGCTGATCAGCCAGTATTACGGAAAGGATGACCGATCTTCCGTTCAGGCTGTCCGAAAGCTGGCCTACCTGACCGCTGCTGCGATCACGGCAGTCTGCACGATCGGTGTCTATCTTGCAAGAGCAAAAGTCGGCACGCTGTTTGGCGCTTCGACAGAGGCAAACGCCGGGGTCATCCGGTATCTCCCACTTTTTCTCGCAACGCTGCTGTTTCTGGCGTTTGTCCGTATTACAACATCTTACTTCTACGCAACGGAAAAGAATGGACTTTCCTACCTTCTCGTATATGCTGAGCCGGTCTGCACGCTGCTGATGCTTCTGATCCTGCCGCCAATGCTGAAGCTGACCGGTGTCTGGCTTGCCACGCCGGTCGCGCAGGTCATCACCTTTGTGATCGCATGGGCCGCCAAGCAGCGTGTAGATGTAAACATTTAGAGTGACACCATGATGCACCGTTTGCAGAGGTACGGAACCGTGAATAGCAAAAGACATCCAAGAAATTTGATCCTTGGATGTCTTTTTGTCAGTAGTTCTTTTCATTCGGTTCCATCCAGTGCGCTTTGCTTTGCCAAATCTCAGGAAGTGGATCCCTCCCGTTCCCGGAGAAACTTAATAGTGTCATTAATGTTGGGATCGTTGGGGCAGATCGACCTGATCGTGATCAAAGGAGGTCAGCCGTTTCACCCGCGACCTGCGGCAGGGCGGGATGATTCGATTTGAGCCGCAAGGCAAAAAAATAAGCACATCCGGGCGGATGAGCTTAGTAAATTAAGTGGTTAGAATAAAAGGTTGATATAAAATAAACCAGCCAAAAATAATACAATAAGAAAGACGATCATTGTATTTTGAACCCGTCTGTCATGGTGATCGCTCCTTGGTTTTAATTTCTTATGGCCATTGGAAAAGCCAGATGAAAGTGATTACTTCAATTCCGAAAAGAAAAAGAAGGAGCTTTCCCGGCACAGAAGTCAGAAAGTCTTTCATTTCATCCTTGAAACGCATAACAATCCCCCCAAATTTATTGTAGCAAAGATCGCAAAAATGTCAAGAAGGGGAGATGGCGCATACGCGAGGAATCCACCATTGTCATCAAGGCGACAGGCCGATACTCGGAAAAGGTCAAGTGGATGGGAATTGATAAGGGGCATGATCCTCAAGATGGTGAACAAATTGATCGGCAGTGCAAAAAGACGGTCAATTATCTCAAAAATTTGCCAAGACCTTTCTGCGCGGAAGATTCCGTATTTCTGAAAGCATGAACAGACCGCCGCTCTCAGAGCGGCGGTCTGTTTTATTATTTGGACGGTGTATCAAAGCTGGGGTTCAGATAATAGACGTTTTTGCTGTTCATCCGCTCCTTGGCCAGACGCAGCGCCTCGCCAAATCTCTGGAAGTGGACAACCTCCCGTTCCCGGAGGAACTTGATGGCATCGTTGACATCGGGATCGTCGGAAAGGCGTAGGATGTTGTCATAGGTGACACGGGCCTTCTGCTCTGCGGCAAGATCCTCAGTGAGGTCCGCGATGGTGTCGCCGGTGACCTGCATGGTGGCGGCGGACCAGGGATAGCCGGAGGCGAACTGCGGGAACACGCCGGTCGTGTGGTCGACGAAATAGGTATCGAAGCCGGCCTCCTTGATCTGATCTACCGTGAGGTTCCGCGTGAGCTGATGGACGATGGTGCCGACCATCTCAAGATGCCCCAGCTCCTCTGTACCGACTGTGGAAGTCCAAGGGCCACAAGCGCGAAAAAGCCTTGCGCCGCAAGGGTTACAGGCCGAAAAAGAGAGCGAAAACGTGAATGTGCGAAATGCCGGTTGGCTCCATTCCTTTGACGCGGACTACCATTATCGCGGCTCCGACCTTCACTACCATGTGAATGTGTCCGCAGCGCTTTCGGAGGGAGGCGCGGCATGGTGAAGGAGTTTATTTCGCAGCTCTCGCCGGACAAGCTGACGCCCTTTGAAAAGCACCCCTATCAGGTGCGGGAAGATACCGCTATGGACGAGCTGGTGGAGAGTATCCGTGTCCACGGCGTTCTATCGCCTCTGTTGGCACGGCCAAAAGGGGAGAGTTACGAGTTGGTCAGCGGGCATCGGCGGCGTCTGGCGGCGCAGAAATTGGGCTTGCCCACCGTGCCGGTGCTGGTGCGGGAGATGAGCGACGATGAAGCGGTGATCCTGATGGTGGACAGCAACCTTCAGCGGGAAAACCTGCTGCCCAGCGAAAAGGCGTTTGCGTACAAGATGAAGCTGGAGGCCATGAAACGGCAAGCGGGGAGGCCAAAGAAAAATCAGTCGCAAGTTGCGACAAAATATGATACCGCATCGGTAATCGGCCATGAGTCTGGCGAAAGCCGTGATACTGTATTTCGCTACATTCGCCTGACCAACCTTGTTCCGCCGCTGCTTCAGATGGTGGACGATGGCCGCATCGCCTTTTCTCCCGCCGTGGAGTTGTCTTATCTTACCCGCGATGAGCAGGCGGAGCTGTGGGACTTGATCGGACGGGAGGACGCCACACCGTCGCTGTCACAGGCACTCCGCATGAAGCAGCTTTCCCGCGAGGCAAAACTGACGCCGGAGGTACTGTACGCCATTCTTACCGAGGAAAAGCCCAATCAGAAAGAGCAGGTTCGCATCAAAACCGAGTCGCTGCGGAAGTATTTCCCGCGCAATTATTCTGCGCAGCAGATGGAGCGGGAGATCATCAAGCTGCTGGAGGCCCGTTACCGCGCGAAGGGCAGGGGAGAGCGATGATTTTCGCATACTGGCGCTATACAAATTTCTTCCGTACAATGACGGCAGAAAGGGGAGAGCTTTATGGAACAAAATTTACCGCAATTACCGCCGGTCATTTTTGAGAATGGTCTTTACTACGAGCTGCGGGGCGAGCAGTATTATCCCTGCCTTTTGCCGCCGGAGCCGGACGCCACAGAGGACAAGCTGCTGGAAACCATCATACGCCAGATGGCGGAAGCACAGGGCATCGACGAGGACTTGAAGGCGCAGGATCAAATGGCGTGGGTAGGTGCGATGAACAACATCAAAAACGCCGCACTTGAGATCCTGCGAGAGTCCAAATAACGCCCCAAGAAGGAAACAAAAGCAAAAAGCGGAGACAGGTCAAATGCCTGCCTCCGCTATTTTTATGCCCCAACGGGCAAGGAGGAACAATATGGATTATTTCTACGAGCATGAATCAGAGCTATTTACATTTTACCGTGTTCCAAAGGTGCTGTTTACGGAGGAACCATTCAAAAACATGAATTGTGAAGCAAAATTACTTTACGGATTATTGCTGGACAAAATGGGACTTTCCCGCAAAAGCGGGTGGTTCGATAAGCAAGGGCGCGCCTTTGTTTACTATGGCATCAGCCACATTATGGAGGACTTGGGCTGCGCCCACAACAAGGCGGAGAAGCTGCTATCCGAACTGGAGCAAGCTGGCCTGCTGCGCCGGAAACGGCAGGGGTTGGGGAAGCCGTCTGCACTGTACCCCCTGAAATTCGAAAACCGAATTTCTTGACTTTCGATTTTCGAATTTCAAGAACGCTGAAAATCAGCGCACCTGAACGCTGATTTTCAGCGTCTAATAAGACTGAGTAGAGCGATACTGAGATAAATATATACCAAGCCGAAAAAAGAATAATAGGGAGGATCATCAGATGAAGAACAAAGAGAACTTACGGGAAAAGCAGGTAAATCTCCGCTTGACGCAGGCAGAATATGAGCGGCTCACCCGCACCGCGCAGGACCACGGCATCGGGCGGGCGGCGTATCTCCGCATGGTGCTGCGGGGCGCGTGGCTGCGGGAGGACGGCAGAAAATCAGAATAACTTTTTCCGCTGGAATTTGATGCAGGCCGTCACACGGTCACGGATATAGGGAGCATCCCGCTTGGCGTAAAACTCCAGCGGCTCTGAAAGTGCCGCCATGATCTCTTTTTCGGCAAAGTCGCAGCGAAGCTGCGGCCCATAGAGATTTTGGGCCGCATGGACCTGTCGGACAAAGCCCGTTTTCATGGGCTGAGCCTTGAGCTGCCGCACCAATGCGTCCGGCTCGATCTCCATGGGATAGTCCCGTGTGTTGGACAGCAGGCCCGCACCAAAGTCGAAGATGGGGCAGTAGTCAAAGCCATCACCGCAGCGCAGCACAGCGATGTTGTTCAGATGCCGGTCCTCGTTGCCGAACAGCATATCCACCTCGAACAGCAGCGTCAGATAGGTGCCGAAGCGGTCAAGTCCCGTCAGCCGCTCAACCTGCTCCACCAACCACGCAAGGCGGCTCTGAAGATTGGGCAGGCGGTTTACCGCGGTCTGCCAGTCCGGGCCAACGCCTTTTCGCAGCAGTTCCGCAAGGGTCAGGATGGCCTCGCCCTGACGTAGAAAATTGGCACTGGAACAGCCGTTGCGGGTATGATCGTGGACTTCCAGCCGCTCCATGCGGTAGGTCACATAGCGAAAGCCCAACGCGCCGGTATTGGTTTGTGCCAGCAGCGCAGAGGTCACGGCTTCAGCCAGTCCCTCGTAGCCGAACAGATCCAGCTTGTACCAGCGGCCATCTGCCAGCCATTTTTCCTGATTGCCCTTAGACGAGGTTTCCGCGATGCGGCTTCCCGTTGTCAGTCTGATCGACATATTCAGCCCTCCACAATTTTGATCCAGCACGAATCCTCTGCCATGCGCCCTTCGGTCTTGCGGATGATCGCCAGCGGGTCATAGCAGTCCAGTCCCAAGTCAGACAGGTAATATTTCAAACCGTCCCGCTCCTGCGGCACACAGCGGTCTTTCAAGAAGATTTGCAGATCGTCCCATGTGGGCTTGCGGTTCACGCCGAAAGCGGTGGAAAGGGGAGAACTGGCCTCGTTTTCGATGGCAAGTTGATGAGTGGTTTGGTCAGCGCAGATCTTCGTACAGAGCTTATTCCCATCGTAGTAGTACAGGATCAGGAGGGCGTGAGCGCTGCTTCGGGCATTGGCCAGAAAGACATCGTAATCAGACACGGCAGGGCGGCGGATGGTGATGCTTTCCCCATCGAATTGCAGCGTTACGGTGCGGCTGCCCTCAGAGATGCCCAGGGCCTTCATCCAGGCAGATGGCAGAGCCACGCGGTAGCCATTGGCATCCGGACCGGCGTTTCCACCCGCCTTGTTGATAAGAATATTTGCAGTTCGTTCCTCGTGTAGCACGGTCATTCACCTCAAAAGTTTCTTGCAATTATTATACCTATTGGACACCAATAAATCAAGAAGTTAATTTTACAACAGCATTGTCACGAAAATGAAACCGCTATACGGAAGCTGCTTTCGCAAGCATAGCATTTGGCCGTCCAAATGCGCTTGTTAGGGGAAGCAATTCCCCTATAACCCCTTATGAATTGAAAGGAAAAACGATCATGAGAAAATCGCGCGGCGTTTCGCAGGCACGGATAAGGTTCTTTGAACCCGCCTGACCAAGCTGTAATTCCTGATAAAACGTCATGAAACGAAGTCCTTTCTAAAAAAGCTGTAATAAACAGTATACGACGAATGACGGCAGATTGCAATGAAAAAATACGCAGGACGCGAAAAAAGTTCGGAGCCTTCGTATACAGACTGTGAAAACGCGGATGACACACCTTACAAACACGTGGAAAACATGATATGATAAGGGAAAACGGTAAAAGGAGACGAGCATGGAATATCTTGCTTTGAATAACGGGGTGCGCATGCCGCTTGTCGGCTTCGGCACATGGACGCTGCGCGGTGAAACGGGAAAGCGCTGCATTCTGGACGCACTGGAAACGGGGTATCGTCTGCTTGATACCGCGCAGATGTATGAAAATGAGGGTATTGTCGGCGCAGCGGTGCGCGAAAGCGGCCTGGCACGGCATGAGATCTTTCTGACGACCAAGCTGTTCGAGCCTTCGGCGAGCTACGAAAATGCGAAGCGCGATATCGAAAAGTCGCTGTCAGCACTCGGGACCGATTATATCGACCTGCTGCTTATTCACGAGCCGTATGATGCGTCGCTTGAAATGTACCGTGCGCTCTGTGAGGCGTATCGCGCAGGAACGGTGCGCGCAGTCGGCATTTCCAACTTCAACGAGCGGGAGTACCGCGCATTCTGCCGCTCGTGCGGTATCATTCCGGTGGTCAATCAGGTCGAAGCGCACGTTTACTATCCGCGCGAACCGCTGCGGCGCGCGCTCGTCGAGAACAGCACCGTCATGCAGGCATGGTCGCCGTTCACCGAAGGGAAACGCCGTATTTTTGAGGAGCCGGTGCTGAGGGAAATCGGGGCGAAGCACGGTAAAACAGCCGCGCAGACTGCACTGCGGTTTCTCGTGCAGCGCGGCATCGGCGTCATTCCGAAAACCATGCATCGCGAGCGTATGCAGGAAAATCTCAGCGTGTTTGATTTTGAGCTGTCAGATGAGGAGATGGAGCGGATCGGCACGCTTGCCGATGGAAAATCCCTGTTCGGCTGGGACGAGGATTGAAAATTATCCTGCGAGAAAAGCAGCCGCCCTTCCGGCGCTGACGCAGGGTCTGTATGCGCTGTTCTTCTGGTACGGCATGCGCTATGCCTACAAGCACAAAACCTATGACTACCGCAGCTTTTCCAACAGCCTGTACGGCAGGACCCGCCCGCTCATGAGCAATCTGTATGAGATCTGATACCTTATCATGATCGGCACGGCTTCTGCGGCGGCGTTTGCGACCGGCGGCTCGACCATTCAGACGCTCTCCGGCCTGCCGATCATCTCGAACGGGAACGGCACGTTCGGTTCGGCGCTCTGGATGGCGGTGCTGTATTTCTTCTTTCAGCTCGCGTCGGTCTCGGTCATGTATCAGCACATGGAGCCGGTCACGGACGTCAAGCAGATCAACCGCGCAGCCATCGGCATGTTTGTCTGCAACTTCGCAGCGATGGAGCTTTCCATCATCGGCCTGCTGGCGGTTGCCTATGCGGCAGATCTTGCAAC
>OHBM01002671.1_pt1 | contig 11611 bp, 10 predicted proteins | sample 1577251 | NCBI WGS metagenome assembly OHBM01 (sample SAMEA3541557, study PRJEB24748) | human gut metagenome | biome: human gut; feature: human-associated habitat; material: faeces | place: China | collected 2012
TATCCGCCCATGCGGCGGCTTCCTCGGAGAAAGATCGTCCAAACTTCTTTGAAGTACTTTCGGCATCAGAGAATGCGCTCACCGCCGCCGCACCAAACTGTTTGAGCAGTTCGATGCCGCGTTTTATGGCTTCAAAACCGACAAAAGCCTTGACCGCCCCGGATATAGCTTCTTTGATTTGGTTGCCGGCATCTTCCCCGGCGGCACCCATTTCCGCAAGATGGTCTCCGGCATCGTCCGCGCCGTCTGCGGTTTCATCCTCAGATTTTTTCGCCCGGCGAAGTGCGGACACCAGCGTACTGCGGATGATTTTTATAGGGTGCTGGAATGCCTTGCTGATGTTTTTTGCATTTCGGACCATGTTGTTGGCGAAAACTTCTGCCCGTTTCTTGGTAAAATCCATCGCCCCAGTCACGCCGCTCCGAAAAGACTTCGCAATGCTCTGTCCGGCATCAAGACCATCGGCCATCGCACCCTTGAATGAGGTGCCCATGTCCTGCGCCGACTCAGACGTTTTTTTGATCTGTGCCCGAAAGCGCCCGGCAGCACCGCCGGAGTCATCCATTTCATCACGGAAACTCTCGGCGGCGGCTTCTGCGGCCTGAGCAGCTTCTTCCACCCACTCAAGCCCCTCTGCGGTCATATTCCAATGACCCGCCGCCTTTTGGGCCGCATTGCCCGCTTCGGATGCACTGGAAGCCATATCATCCAGCCCACCCGAAGCATCACCGACAGCTCCGGTGAAGCGCTCGGCCGCGTCCTTGACGGCGTCGGCCATGGTCACGCGGCGCCAGCTCGGTGTGAGGTCCACATCGTGGCCCAGCCACTGGAGCTGATACGTGCCGAGGATCTCCTTGGCAGCGCCGGAGAGGATGCCCTCGAGAATGTCCATCATACCGTCGAGGTTCGTGTAGGCCTGATAGAGCTCGCAGGTCGTGAACTCCGGGTTGTGCTTGGTGTCCATGCCTTCGTTGCGGAAGATACGGCCGACCTCATACACGCGCTCAATGCCGCCGACGATCAGGCGCTTGAGATGCAGCTCGGTCGCGATGCGCATATACATATCAATGTCGAGCGTGTTGTGGTGCGTGATGAACGGGCGCGCCGTTGCGCCGCCGGCGATGGGGCTGAGCACGGGAGTCTCGACCTCCATGAAGCCGAGGCCGTCCAGATAGCGGCGCAGGTACGCGACGAAGCGGCTGCGGATCTGGAAGTTGCGCTTGCTCTCGGGGTTCATGATCAGATCCACATAGCGCTGACGGTAGCGCAGCTCCATATTCGTCATGCCATGGAACTTCTCCGGCAGCGGGCGCAGGGACTTACTGAGCAGTGTGACCTGCTGCACGTGGATGGAGATCTCCCCCGTCTTGGTCTTGAACGCGTAGCCGCTCACACCGATGATATCGCCGATGTCATACTTGCGGAAATCGGCAAACTCCTGCTCCGTGACGGCGTCCTTGCGCACGTAGAGCTGGATCTGCCCGCGGTCGTCCTGAATGTCGCAGAAGATGGCCTTGCCCATGCCGCGCTTGGACATGATGCGACCGGCGGCCTGCAGCGTTTTACCGTCGTAGGCCTCGAAATCGTTCTTGATGTCGGTCGAATAGGCACTGCGCGCAAAGCGCGTCTGCTCAAAGGGGTTGCGCCCCGCATCCTGCAGCGCCTTGAGCTTGTCACGGCGCACCTGAAGGATCTCCGACAGGGACGGCTCTGCCGTCTGGGGCTGGTTGTTTCTCTCTTCGTTCATGGCGGGCTCCTCAGTTTTCGTTTTCGACGGCGATGATCTTGAACTGCAGCTCGCCGACCGGGGCCGCGACCGTGACAGTCTCGCCGACTTTGTGGCCCTTGAGCGCAAAGCCGAACGGACTGTCGTCCGAAATGCGGCCGTCCATGGGGTTGGCCTCCTGCGAACCGACGATCGTGTACTCCTCTTCCACGTCCTCATCCACATCGAGCACGCGCACACGGCTGCCGATGGTCACAACGTCCGCCGCGACTTCGACCTTCTCCACAACGTCCGCGTTCTCGATCAGGTCATTGAGCTCGGCAATGCGGGAATAGAGCTTGCCCTGCTCGGTCTTGGCCTCGTCATACTCGCTGTTTTCCGACAGGTCGCCGAAGGAGCGCGCTTCCTTGATGAGCTCCGCGACTTCCTTCTCACGGGTCGTCTCGAGGTAGTGCAGTTCTTCCTTGAGCGTGTCCAGACGCTCCTGACTCATTCTATATCTGCTGTCGATCGCCATAATCCGTCTCCTTATATCATTGAAATTTCAGTAGTTACGATTTCATTCAGCGCACCGCGGAGAGCGCCGCCTCCAGCTGTGCATCGACCTCACTGTCCGCACTCGGCGTCGCGACCACATCCGGCACGAGACCGCCCTGCTCGGACAGATCCACACGATTGGGCGTGAGGTATTTGCGGCTCGAAATGTGCACGGCACTGCCGTCCGGAAGCGCGATGGTCGTCTGACTGCGGCCCTTGCCGGTCGTGTTCTGGCCGACGATGGTCGCCCAGTCATATTCACGCAGCGCGGCCGCGAAAAACTCCGCCGCACTGTATGTGTTGCCGTTGACGATGACCGCCATCGGCACCTTGACGCAGACGCTGTCGCTCTGCGTAACGGTCTCTTTCCCGCTGCCGTCAACACTCACAAACAGGTCACCCTGCGGCAGCAGGTGGTCGAGGATCGTGATGAGCTCCGAGAGCAGCCCGCCGGGGTTGTCGCGCAGATCGAACACCAGCGACTTTGCGCCGAGATCGAGCAGCTTGTCGACCGCCTGCACGGCGCGCGTGCCGCCGCCGGTCTCAAAGTTGCGGATGCGGACATAGCCGACGCCGTTGTCCATGAGCTTATAGGTCACGGGGTCGGTATAAATAACCGTACAGTCAAGTGTGACCGTCCGGCTCTTGCCGGCCGTATCCTGCACGGTAAGCTTGAGCGTCTTGTTAAGCTTGGCGCGGATAATGGTCTGCACCTCCGAGAGGGTCTTGCCCGTGACGTCCTCGCCGTCGATCGAGAGGATGATATCCCCCTGCTTGAGTCCGGCATTCGCCGCAGGCGAGTCGCTCGTCACGGCGGTGATGCGAAAGCCCTTCGTCTTATCGTCGAGCTGAATGGTCACGCCGATACCTGCGTACTCATTGTTAGAGTACATCTGATAGGCCTTATACTCCTCGGCCGTCATGTAATAGCTCCATTTGTCGCCGATCGCACTGATGATCGCGCTCGACGCGGCATCGCTGATGGCCGTATCATCGGCATCGCCGATGTAGTTTTTATCGACGACCTGCTTGACCTGCGCGAATTTGAGCGCGAGCTTATAGTTGCGGCTGCCGCCGAATTTGCCGACAAAGATCAGCGACGTAACCAGCGCCGTGACCAGAATGCAGATCACACAGGCCAGGATACTCGCCTTCCAGCTGCGCATTCTGCCGCTTTTTCTGCGTGCGGGCACGATTTCCGGCTCCGGCTGCTGCGTATTGTGTTCGTCCATACGATCCCTCCGCATCTGTTTTTCGTCTGCATCGGGCAGCCCCCAATGCAGCAGATGTGCCGGGCAGCCATTTTCCGGCTGCCCGGCAGTTACATTCCGTCAAAATATGTGCGATCAGGTCGCATAGTTGAGCGGGTTCTGGCGCACACCGTTGACCGTGACCTCCCAGTGCAGATGCGGACCGGTGGAGTTGCCGGTCGAGCCGACATAGCCGATCGTCTGCCCCTTGGAGACCTTCTGACCGACGGACACGGCGATGGAGCTCATATGGCCGTAGAGCGTGGTAATGCCGTTGCCGTGGTTGATGACCACGCAGTTGCCGTAGCCGGATACGCTGCCCGCCGTGATGATCGTGCCGCCGTCAGCCGCGACGATCGTCGCGCCGTAGCTCGCGCCGATATCCACACCGGAGTGATACTTCTGTGTGTGATAGATCGGGTGATAACGCCAGCCGAAGGGCGACGTGATCGTGTGGCAGGACGGGCACGGCCACATCATGGAGCCGGTTGCGCCGTTGGCCTTGCCCGGATCATAGCTCGGGTCGTTTTTCTTGTTTTGCTCTTCCTGACGGCGCAGCTCCTCGACCTGCTTGTCGATCTGCGACTGCACGGCCTGCTCCTGCTGCGCGTACTGATCCTGCACCTGCTTATAGGCATCAATATTAGACTCGAGGTTTGCCAGCAGTGCAGCGGCCTCGGCAGACTTCTGCCGCAGCTCGACCTGCTTGGTCTCGAGCTCGGACTGCTTATCCTGAAGCTCGACGCGGGCGTCTTCAAGCTCGGCCTTGACGGTCTCGACCTTTTCACGGGCAGCCGTCATGTCGGCCTGCACCTGTTTATTGTATGCAATGACCTCGCCGACCATGTCCATACGGGCAAGAAGATCGGAGAGGCTGGTCGCCTCGAGCAGGATGGCAATGTAGGACATCTGGCCGTACTCCTCGAGATGGCGCACGCAGCCGCGGAAGCGCACCGTCTGTGCCTCTTCCTCCTGCTTTGCGGCCTCAAGCTCAACGCCCTTGTCCTCGATCTGCTGGTCATAGGCAGTGATCTGCTCCTTAACGACCTCGATCTCCTGCTGCGCCAGATTCATCTCCTGATCCAGCGCGGCCTTTTGCTCAACGATGCTGGCCTTTTTGGCGCGAAGGTTGCTGATGGTCTTCTGCTGCTCCTTCTGCTTGGCCTGCAGCTCTTTGCGCTGCTGCGTGAGCTGATTGATCTCCGACTGCGACGCAGCCGATGCGTTGACCGGGATCAGCGCCGTCATGAGCGAGACGACAAAGATCAGCGCCAGCAGCACACAAATAACGGACCGAACGACTTTGCGATTTGTTTTCATTCGTTTCCTCCTTAGACTTTCAGGTAATTGCGAATGGCCGTGAGTCCGCCGAAGACGCCGACGAGCACACCCACACCAAGGAACACCAGCAGCAGCGGCAGCGCCACAGTCGAAAACGGGAGCACCGTGATGATACCGGCCGCCATGGTGGACATGATCTTGCCGACGATCAGACTATAGAGCCCGAACTGGAGCAGGAACGCCACCAGTCCGCCGACCAGACCGAGCACCAGGCCCTCCACCACAAACGGCAGACGGATGAACCGGTTCGTCGCGCCGACCATCTTCATGATGGCGATCTCCTCGCGGCGGCCAAACGTGGCAAGCTTGATGGTATTGGTCATAATAAACAGGGATACCGCGATCAGGATCACGATCAGAACGACGGAGACAACGCTCACAATGTTCCGGAACGTGATGAAGTTTTCCGCGTAATCCAGATGCGCCGTGACATCGGCAATGCCATCGATGTTCTTGAGCGCGGCCTGCATATCCTTCATGAGTGAAAGGTCATTGAGCGTCACAACATAGCGATGCCGGAAAACCGACGCGTCGATGTTGTCAAAGAGATCCGAGTCATACTCGGCCGTAAACGTCTGCATCGCCTGCTCGCGCGTGACGAACGTGACAGAGGCGACATTGTCGAGCGCAGCGATCTTCGGCTCAATGGCACGCGCCTCATCTTCCGAGAGCGTCTCATCGACGTAGGCGATGACCTCGTTCTGGTTTTGCAGGCGGTCAATATTCTTGTCGATGTTGAGCGTCAGCATCGAGAAGCTGCCCATAATGAGCAGACACGCAATAATGATCGTGATCGACGCAAAAGACATGAAGCCGTGCGTGAAGATGTTCTTCACGCCCTGCGCGATCAGGTAATTGAATCTATTCAGCTTCATATCCGTAGTACCCGTCCAATCCGTCGCTGACGACTCTTCCGGTGTCGATCGAGATGACACGCTTGGAAAAAGCGTCGACCAGTTCCTTTTCGTGCGTCACCACCAGGACCGTGGTGCCGAGCTCGTTGATCTTCTCCAGCAGCAGCATCAGCTCCAGACTGCGCACCGGGTCGAGGTTCCCGGTCGGCTCGTCGGCAATGATCATGCGCGGATTGTTCACGAGCGCGCGGGCGATCGCCACGCGCTGCTGCTCACCGCCGGACAGCTCCGCCGGATAGCGTTTTTCCCGGTCGACGAGGCCGACCAGCTCGAGCACCTGCGGCACACGGCGTCGGATCTCCTTATTGGACGCTCCGACCACACGCATGGCAAACGCAACGTTTTCATACACCGTCATTTTGTCGATCAGGCGAAAATCCTGAAAAATGACGCCCAGAGTCCGGCGCAGCTTCGGCAGCTTGCGGCGCTTGATGCCCTGCATGTCAAAGCCGTTGACCGTGATCTGTCCGGATGTGGGACTCAGCTCGCCGGTGATCAGCTTGATGATCGTCGTCTTGCCGGAGCCCGACGGTCCGACCAGAAACACGAATTCCCCTTCGTTGATCGTGAAGCTGACGCCACTGAGCGCCTCGGCTTCCGTGTTTCCGTAGACCATCCTCACATCGTTCATTTGAACCATAAGATGTCCTCCAATATGTTGGGCTTGCGCCCGCCCGGATGCGAACTCAGAACTTGGCGGTGTTCTGAGAATCGAGGTATTTCTTTACCATGACCGCGACCTTGAAGAGAATGGCATCCTCAAACTCGCGCAGATCCAGGCCCGTGATCTTCTTGACTTTTTCCAACCGGTATACCAAAGTGTTTCGATGGACGTAGAGCTTGCGCGCCGTCTCCGAAACATTGAGGTTGTTTTCAAAGAAGCGATTGATCGTGTCGAGCGTATCCTCGTCGAGCGCCTCGATGGGGTTTTTCTTAAACGCTTCTGACAGGAACATCTCGCACAGTGTCGTCGGCAGCTGATAAATAATGCGGCCGATGCCGAGGTTGTCATAGTGGATGACCGGCTTCTCGTTTTCAAACACCTTGCCGACCTCGATGGCAACCTGCGCCTCCTTGTAGCGGTCAGCCAGCTCGCGCAGGTGGTTTGCCGCCGTACCGATGCCGATGACCGTCTGCACGTGCAGCTCCGTCTGCACGGCGCGCTCGATCGTCTCCGCCAGCGCACAGACATCCTCCGACGTCTCGTCGGGCGCCATCTCCTTGATGACAACGATATCCGACTCGCTCACGCTGAGCACGAAATCGTGCTGCCGATCCGGGAACATATTCTGGATCAGCTCAAGCACGGCGATGTCCGTCACGTTCACCTGCCGCACCAGCAGCACGGCGCGCGAGACATCGGTGGTAAAGTGCAGCTCCTTGGCACGCACATACACATCGCCCGGAAGGATATTGTCCGAGATGATGTTTTTGACGAATGCAGCCTTGTTGTGCTTCTCCTCAAAGTTTGTGCTGGCCTCCGTCATGCCGACGGCTGCAAGAATGCAGATGCTGCGCGCCGTCTGGTCATTGCCCTCCACGAACACGGCATACTCAAAGCGCGCCGTGCTGGCCGAAAGGATCTTATACGTGCGCGCATCGGTCGAAAACAGCTGCTCCTGCACTTCTCCGACTGCAGCCTGAAAATCATCCAGGCGAGAGCCGATCATCGAGAGCTCGCTGCAAGCGATCACGAATCCCTGCTCGTCCACAACACCGATGCAGCGCGTAGTTGCATCCTTCATCTGAACGATCACGCCTTGAAAAATTCTGCTCGACATATCTTTTCCTCCTACGAACGGCCGCCGCAGTCGCCCACAGCACCTACCAATTTCCTGCCTTACATCATAGCCGATTTATGTGCATTTTTCAATAGAGAATTGGTCGTTTTTTGTGAATAATTTTCGAAATTTCGTGAGATAGACGGATAATTCTACAAGGTTTTGTCAACTATCACGAAGCGGGTTCTTCAAAAACAAGCATTGCTTCCTCCGCGCTCAGCTCTCGATAAGCCCCTGGAGCCAGCGTCGGATCGAGCGTCAGCGCTCCGATCGACAGCCGGTGCAGCTGCAAAACCGGCGTCCCGCAGCTGGCGAGCATGCGCTTTACCATGTGGTATTTCCCCTCATAGACCGTCACGCGGCAGCCGCCCTGCTCCGGCAGGCATTCGAGCCTCGCGGGCAGACACTGCGTCCCGTCACCGAGCACAACGCCCTGCGCGAAGCGCTCGGCATCCGCACTCGTCGGCATCCCGTCCGTGCGTGCAAAATAGACCTTCGGCACGTGTTTTTTCGGCGTGATGACGCGGTGGACATAGTCTCCGTCGTCCGTGATGAGCAGCAGCCCGGTCGTGTCCTTATCCAGACGTCCGGCCGGAACAAGACCGAAGCGCTGCAGCTCCGGCGGGAACAGATCCAGCACAGTCGGCTGACTGCGGTCGCTCGTCGCCGTGAGGACACCGGACGGCTTGTGGAGCATATAATAATGGTATGTCTGATAGTGCAGCGGCTGCCCGCGCAGACAGACGACTGCCGTCTCTGAGACCTTCTGCTCCGGCGCAGCGGCAGGTACGCCGTCGACCGTGACCTCGCCGCGGCGGATATACATCTTCGCCTCGCGCCGGGAAGCGGCGCCGGTGTCGGCCAGATATTTGTCCAGACGGATCATGTCGCTCCCCTCCTCGATCGTCAAACAGTAATAGTATAGCATATCCGGCGGCAAATTTGAATAGGTTTGTTCCGGGATGTGGTTATGAAGCTCAAATCCTTTCATTGGACAAGACGAACGGCCGTCTATGCGCTCATCGCGCTGGCAGTGGTGCTGGCGCTTCTGGTTATCTGGCGCAGCAACGACGGCGTACTCTCGGCGCACTACAACGTCACCACGACCGAGGGGCGCATCACATATCTGCGCGCACTCGGCTGGGAGGCTGATCCTGCGACCGAAACTGTGCAGGAGATCGTGCTCCCGCGCACATTTGACGGCGTGTTCGGCGATTACAACGCCCTGCAAAAGCAGCAGGGCTTCGACCTGTCCATCTATGCCGGCGAGACATGCAGCGTCTACACCTATCGCGTGACAAACTATGCCGGAACATCGGACACGGTGCTCGCGCAGCTGTTCGTCTACCGCAACCGCGTCATCGGCGGCGACATCCACGCGACCGCCATGGACGGCTTCATGCACGGCCTGCGGTGAGCGGAAAAACTTCAGAGCCAAGGGCAATCCGCCCTTGGCTCTGTCTTTTTGTGTTGTGGGAAGCGCAGCTTCAAACTGCCGGGCGCGCGGTGTAACCGGCATCAAGCGAATCGATGAGCGCCAGCACATTCCGGATCGCGCGCTTGCGTTCGGCCGCTCTGCGCCGCGTCTGCTCCTTGTGCCAGCGCTTTGTGCCCTTTCTGGGCGGTTCCTTTTGCTTCGGCGGCTTTTGCGCAAGGGCAGCGCGGGGTGCTCCCGGGTGATGCATCCGGTATGCATCGTGACTCGTTATGTAGGTGAAATACTGCAGCAAGCTCTGAAAGCGGATATGCTGGTTGTGATAGCCGCGAATTGCGGACGCTGCGTCAGAAGCACGAAATTCTGTGTTTTTGTGGTACAGCATGGTCGTGCCGCTCGGGCTGACGGTCACGCGCCACTGACTGATCGGGCTGATGATCGAAAGATACCGGTCATTCAGATGAAAGGACAGACCGTTTTCCCGGCAATAGTCGAGGATAGCCATCTGCTCTTTTCGATACTGACGGAGGATGGGATTGCAGCGTCTGCAGAGCCTGTACCCGGCATCAAGCGCCTCGGACAACGTCTCGAACGTGCCGATCGTCTCCGGGGCAAAGCCGCGGACGAGAAAACACGCTTGCGTGTGGACGATCCTGCGATGACTTCGTTTGCTGTAATAAAACATGAACCGCACCTGCCTTTCCGGTATGGTTCCATCATAGCAGGCGCGGTGTACAATAATACGGACAGTGCGGTTCTTCCCGGCATCTGTTATGCTGGAGATGCAGAAAAACCGCCGGTGCCGGCGGTTTTTCATGGAGTTGGTACGAGTGGTGATACAGAACTTTTTGACAAACGCAGTAATATCAACGGTTTGCTGGTAGTTGGCAAGAGGTATTTATCCCAATTGAAAGCTATTTCATTGATTTAATAGCCTTCTTAATATCGTTGACAAAGAAAGCAAGAAGATTTCCTTTTTTTGTTTTTCTTAAACCCAAATCCTTTCTCATTTCATTCATAATATCTTCTAGTAACAAGAGATTCTTTTGGGCTAATTCTGGATTTGTACCGTTTTCACGAAATTTCACCCATTTATTTACTACCCTTGAAGAACCCCAAAGGGTGATTTGTTTTGAAAACTGTGACAAATCTTCCAACATCTGCGCTTCTGTATAACTACCGCCTTTTTTAGTGTTCTGCTGAATTTTATAAACCATATCAACAAACTGGCCATAGGGTTCTTCACGCTTTTTAGCAAGATATTCTTGCCGGCTTCGCTTATATTCAATGCGCTTTGCAACAATTGAGCTTATCAAAACACCAACAATGGAAACACAACCAGTAATTAAAGCCACTATAACAACCGCGTCAAGTTTTGAAGCGAGGGAGGCTAACCAATTTGCAGCAGCGGTCACGCCAGTAGCAATGCATTTTACAATGATATATACTGCGAAACCAAATGTGACAATAAGAAACAATAGCAATAGCAAACCAAACAAGAAATTCAACTTTGAATGTTTTTCCGCAAAAGGCCTTTTAGCTGCCTTTGAGTCTGGATTCGCGCTGTCCACCACCCATCTTCAGAGTGCCATAATGATAACATAATGATCAGGAAAAAGCGACAATAAAAACAAAAAAGGGTTAAGTCCTATAAGAACTTAACCCCTTTTGGTGCGAGTGGTGATACAGAACTTTTTGAAAAAGCCAGTAATATCAACGGTTTTCAAGGCGGACGAGTAGCAAATAACTTGTATATATCCCTCTTTTCGGGCGACTGTTTTTCAGACAGCCGCCCTTTTTCTATACCCCAATTCAAGTGCCGTGATTTGGGTGAAAAATCTGCGTTTTCTTTCGCTGTGGCTTGCGTTCTGAACATGACGTGGGTGTTTTCCCATGCGGGAGGCAGCGGAGGCTCACAGACGGACAAACCGCTCAAAATCAACACTTTTCATTTTCACAGGAAGGAGGTGCGAAGATGGCTGTATTCCGTATCGAAAAGACCAGAGATTACACGGTCATGTCCAACTACCATCTGCGGGATATGTCGCTGTCGCTGAAAGCGAAAGGGCTTTTATCTCTCATGCTGTCCCTGCCGGATAATTGGGACTACACCATGAAGGGCCTTGCCCATATCTGCAAGGACGGCATTGACAGCATCAGCGGCGGCATCCGGGAGCTGGAGGCGCACGGTTATCTCGTCCGAGCGCGTGTCCGCAGCGCAAACGGGCAGCTCGGCTCTATCGAATATACCATTCTGGAACAGCCTAAAACGCCATCACCTACACTGGAAAAACCTATACGGGAAAATCCCGTACAGGCAAATCCAATGTTGGACGCTCCAATTCAGGAGAACCCCGCCCAATTAAATAAAGAAGAATCAAGTAACTATCCATCAAAGACTGATCTATCAATTACGGAAGAATCAAGTCCTATCCTATCAAGTCCCCCAGCCCCCAGGGAGCGGACCGGACAGGATGGGATGAGAAAGCGGGAAAGCTATCGGGCATTGATCTTGGAGAACATCGAATATGACGTTCTTTCGCAGAATGTGCAGTTGGATAAAGACAGGCTGGACGAACTGGTGGAACTCATGGTGGATACCGTCTGTTCCAACCGGGAGATGATCC
>OHBM01002673.1_pt1 | contig 11607 bp, 8 predicted proteins | sample 1577251 | NCBI WGS metagenome assembly OHBM01 (sample SAMEA3541557, study PRJEB24748) | human gut metagenome | biome: human gut; feature: human-associated habitat; material: faeces | place: China | collected 2012
CGCTCTTCTGATCTCGGCGACTTGAAGAACGAGCAGATCGAGACTTCTTTCGGTTTCGACACAGCTTGCAAGACATACTCAGAGCTTATCGGCAACATCCAGCGCGACTGTAACTCAGCACGCAAGTACTGGCACTTCATCAAGCTCATGGGCCGTTCGGCTTCTCACATCGCTCTTGAGTGCGCATTGCAGACACAGCCTAACGTATGCCTCATCTCTGAGGAGATCGAGACTAAGGAGATGTCGCTCGACGACGTTGTAACATACATCGCTAAGATTGTTGCTGACCGCGCTGCTGACGGCAACAACTTCGGTACTGTACTCATCCCGGAGGGTCTCATCGAGTTCATCCCGGCTATCAAGAAGCTCATCGCTGAGCTCAACGAGGTGCTCACCGACCCGACAACTGGCGAGTCACGCGAGTTCACAAACGCAGAGGAGCAAATCGACTTCGTTAAGAACTCTATCGCTAAGGACAACCTCGCTGTTCTCGAGTCGCTTCCTGAGGACGTAGCTCGTCAGCTCTGCCTCGACCGCGACCCGCACGGCAACGTTCAGGTATCGCTCATCGAGACTGAGAAGCTTCTCTCGCGCATGGTAGCTACTAAGCTCGAGGCTTGGAAGGAAGAGGGCAAGTTCAACGGTCACTTCTCTGCTCAGCACCACTTCTTCGGCTACGAGGGACGTTGCGCAGCTCCGTCTAACTACGACGCTGACTACTGCTACTCACTCGGCTTCAACGCTTCACGCCTCATCAGCAACGGCAAGACTGGCTACATGTCTGTCATCAAGAACACAACAGCGCCTGCAGAGCAGTGGATCGCAGGTGGTGTGCCTATCACAATGATGATGAACATCGAGCGTCGTAACGGTGCTAACAAGCCGGTTATCCGCAAGGCTCTCGTTGAGCTCGATGGTGCTCCTTACAAGTTCCTCGCTGCTCATCGCGAGGAGTGGGCTAAGAACGACTGCTACGTCTACCCGGGTCCGGTTCAGTACTGGGGTCCGACAGAGGTATGCGACCAGACTACAAAGACTCTGATGCTTGAGCAGGCTAAGTAAACCTCTGCTTGTTCAAAACTAAAGAATTAATACAGAAAGAGCAGAGTGACAATGGTCATTCTGCTCTTCTTTTTTATGTAAAAATATGGAAGCAAACAAACGCACATACAAACCACGCAAACGACGCTCCACGACCAAGCAAAAGCGCCGCTCAAGCCTCTCCGCCCTACTCTCTCGCAACCCGCGTGCCGTATGGTGGACGAGTTCTGCTATATGCGTATGCGTGTATATGTGGGCTTTCTACTCCTATTTCGTCAGTCCTACCGGATTTCGCTGGCGTGCGCTCTTCGGCGACACCAACTATCCCGCCGGCTACGAGATTCACGGCATCGACATCTCCCATTATCAAGGCACCATCGACTGGGACAAGCTGCGCGACAGCAATATCGAGGGCTATCCGCTGCGCTTCGTCATGATAAAGTCGACCGAGGGTTCGTCGCGCACAGACAACAAGTTCAAGGAGAACTTCCGACAGGCACGTGAGCACGGACTGATTCGCGGAGCCTATCACTTCTGGAGCAACAAATCGTCGGCTCGCGACCAGGCTTACTTCTTCCTGAAACAAGTGCGACTGGAGAACGGCGACCTTCCGCCTGTGCTCGACGTGGAGCACAAGCCGCAGGACCGCAATGTGGAAGATTTCCAGCGCGACATTCTTACATGGCTGCACATCGTAGAGGACAAATACCACGTGAAGCCTATCATATACACATATTATAAATTTAAGGAGAACTATCTGGACGCGCCCGTATTCGACGACTATCCCTACTGGATAGCACATTACTATGTAGATAAGGTGGAATACAAGGGCACGTGGCACTTCTGGCAGCACACAGACGCAGGAAAGCTGCCCGGCATAAAGGGCTACGTCGACTTCAATATCTTCAACGGTTCGTTCTATGCGCTGAAGAAACTCACAATCGGAAATCAGGACTAAAACAAACGTAGCGGAGGTCTCCGGCCTCCGCAGCATGCAGCGATACTAACAATAAATTGTATCTGACTTGGTGCTGCGGAGGCCGGAGACCTCCGCTACGTTTATAATAATCTTACTTGAACAACGCGCAAGCCCAATCTTCATCCGTCACTACATCGCAGAGCGCCAGTCCCTGCTCCTTAGCTGCTGCCTCTATCATCGGCACGTCAGCCTCGTAGAATCCGCTGAGGATGAGTTGTGCACCTTCCTTCATGTGCGCACGAAACGCCGGCATGTCAGCAATGAGTATATTGCGGTTGATATTAGCAATCACGATATCGAAGCGGTCTTCAACGTTATCAAGAACAGACGCATCACCAAGCAACACATCCATATTCTCAACACCGTTCAGCGCCGCGTTATGCTGGGCATTGTCGGCACTCCACTCGTCGATGTCGTAGCCAAGCACGGAGTCGGCACCAAGGCGTGAGGCGGTTATGCCGAGTATGCCCGTTCCGCATCCGCAGTCGAGCACGCTCTTGCCATGCACGTCCATACCCAGCAGGCGTCGCAATATCATGCGTGTAGTCTGGTGCGTGCCCGTACCGAAGGCGTTGCGCGCCTCAATGAAGATGCGCATCACGCCGTCGTCGCCAGCGAACATCTCGCGGTCGGTGTGCTTGGCGTCGTATATTACGAAGTTTTCGTTCACGCCAATCGGCTCGAAGCCCTCGTCCTCCCAACCCTGATTCCAGTCCTGGTCGGGCACTTCCTCAACTTCATAACTCACCGACACGCCGTCAGGCATATAGTCGGCGATGGATGCATCGAGCGCCTCCTTGTCATACATTGGGCGCTGCACATAACCCTGCAATCCTTCGTCTGAATCCTCAAACGCTTCGAAACCAGCCTCACAAGCGGCTGCCGACAATAACTCGCGGGCAACCTGCAACTGCTCAGCCTCGCACACTATCTTGAAATCTGCTACAAAATATTTCATAAAACTATATTTAAAAGGGGCGCTGTTCTTGCATAGGCATGTTATTATTCATATACTTCTTCAATGTCGAGCGCATCTTCGGCGCCATCCGCCGAACTTTCACCGCTCGAACACCCATCGTATCCCTCTGGCAGGTCGAACTTCACGCTCTCGTCGTAAGGCAGTGACTGGTCGGCATACACCTTTTTCATATAGTAAGCCCAGATAGGCAGAGCCATCGTCGCGCCCTGTCCCATGCGCATGGTGTCGAAGTGGATGTCGCGGTCCTCGCCGCCTACCCAGCAACCGCTCACGAGCTGCGGAGTGAAGCCCATGAACCATGCGTCGGCGTTGCGGTTTGTGGTACCGGTCTTGGCACCGATCTCGCCCGTAAAGTGGTATCTGAAGCGCAGACGTCCGCCGGTACCGCCGTCTACTACGCCCTTCAGAAGCACAAGCATGCGGTTGGCGCTCTCTGCGTTTATCACCTCGTTCAGACGCGGCTGGAAATCGGTTATGACATTGCCCTCGTTGTCCTCGATGCGGCTCACGAACATCGGAGCTGAACGTATGCCCTTATTGGCGAATGTGGTGTAAGCGCTCACCATCTCAGCCACCGAAACCTCGCACGGACCGAGACAGAGAGCCATCGAGGGCACTATCTCGGGGTTGTTAATGCCAAAGTCGTGAAGCATCGAAACAAACTGCTGCGGATTGAGCTTACTCATAAGGTAAGCCGAAATCCAGTTGTTCGACTGCGCCAAGCCCCACTTCAGCGAAACCATCTCGCCGTAGCGCTTGCGGTTGGCATTGCGCGGTGTCCATGTCTGGTTGCCCACTCTGTACGACTGCTGCACGTTAGGAGCCATTGAGCACGGCGTGAATCCGTTCTCCATAGCCAGCGAGTAGAGGAACGGCTTGATTGTAGAGCCAACCTGGCGTCTGCCGCCCGTAACCATGTCGTACATGAAATGAGAATAGTCGAGTCCACCCACATACGCCTTCACGGCACCCGTCTTAGGGTCCATACTCATGAAGCCGGCACGCAGGAACGACTTCACGTAGCGTATACTGTCTATAGGCATCATCATGGTGTCGATGTCGCCGTGATAGGTGAAGAGCGTCATCTCAGTCGGCGTATGGAAAGAGCGGTGTATCTCCTCCTGGCTTGCGCCTGCCGCCTTAAGCGCACGATAGCGTTCGCTCTGAAGCACAGCACGTTCCATAATCTGGTTAACCTGCTTCTGTGTGAGCGCAGAGGTGAATGGAGCGTTCGGCTTGCCCTTCTGCTCCTTGAAGAACTCGGGTTGCAGGAAGCGTGCTACGTGAGCATACACAGCCTCCTCGGCATATCGCTGCATACGCGAATCGATAGTGGTGTACACCTTCAAGCCATCGGCGTTGAGGTTGTAAGGCGAACCGTCCTTCTTGCGATTCTTGTTGCACCATCCATAAAGCGGATCGCTTACCCAAGCTATAGAGTCGATGACATACTGGCGCTTGTTCCACGCCGGATAGTTGGAACGCTCAGGACGTTCGGCAGACATGTACACACGCAGGAACTCGCGCAAGTAAGGCGCTACGCCATCCTTGTGGTCGGTGCGGTGGAAGTCGAGCGTGAGCGGCGACTCGATGTGCTGCGCATACTCGGCATCGGTGATATATCCCGCCTTGCGCATCTGGTCGAGCACCACGTTGCGACGCTCGCGACAACGGTCGGGATAACGCACGGGATTGAACAGCGACGGGTTCTTGCACAAGCCGATGAGCGTAGCAGCCTCCTCAATATTGAGGTCGCGAGGCTCCTTATTAAAATAGGTGTTGGCCGCAGTCTTTATACCTACAGCGTTATGCAGGAAGTCGAAATAGTTGAGATACAAAGCTATAATCTCCTCTTTGGTGTAGTTGCGCTCGAGCTTCACGGCGATAACCCACTCTATCGGTTTCTGCAGCGCACGCTGCATGGTGCTCTTGGCGGTTTCGGAATAGAGCTGCTTGGCAAGCTGCTGCGTGATGGTAGAACCGCCACCGGCAGAAGCCTGACCGAACAGACCGCGCTTGACGATGGCTCTGCCCAAAGCGATGAAGTCTACGCCCGAATGGTCGTAGAAACGCACATCCTCTGTAGCCACAAGCGCCTGCACCAGGTATGGCGAGATGTCGTTGTATGAAACGCAGACACGGTTCTCGCGATTGAAGTTCCACGTGCCGATGACCTTTCCGTCGGCACTATAGATCTGTGTTGCGAAGCGGTTGATAGGGTTCTGCAAGTCCTCAACTGGCGGCATATATCCGATAAAACCGTTCCATATAGCCGTGAACGCAACAGCCGAACCGAGAATGACGATGGCAAGCAACGTCCATAGTGAGCGTACGAATACTTTTCTCATATTTTTAGTAATGTATTCCTTATTATATTAGTAATAGGACTGAATTATATTAGTAATATCTCTTATATTTTGCAAAGGTAAGGCAAAAAAGTGAGAAAAGCATAAATAATAGTTTTCATTTACGCCATATCTGAAAAATTATAACTACCTTAGCAGACAAATTGTAGACAACCATTAATTCTAAATAATAATGAGACACGATTTTGTAACAATAGCCGACCTGCCAAAGGAGAAGCTAATGTATTTGCTCGAAATGGCAAAGGAGTTCGAAAACCACCCAAACCGCGAATTGCTGAAAGGAAAGGTGGTGGCTACGCTTTTCTTCGAGCCTTCGACTCGTACGCGATTGAGTTTTGAAACCGCAGCAAACCGTCTCGGTGCGCGCGTCATCGGTTTCTCTGACGCCAAGGCGTCAAGCGTAACTAAAGGCGAAACCCTCAAGGACACAATCCTTATGGTTTCAAACTATGCAGACGTAATCGTAATGCGCCACTACGTTGAAGGCGCTGCGCAATACGCCAGCGAAGTGGCTCCCGTTCCTATCGTGAACGCGGGCGACGGCGCACACATGCACCCGTCACAGTGTCTCCTCGATCTTTATTCAATCTACAAAACACAAGGCACTCTCGAAAACCTTAATATCTATCTTGTGGGCGACTTGAAGTACGGACGAACCGTACACTCGCTCATCACCGCCATGCGCCACTTCAACCCTACATTCCACTTCATAGCGCCGAAGGAACTGGCAATGCCTGAGGAATACAAAATCTACTGCCGCGAGCACGGCATCCGCTTCGAAGAGCATACCGACTTCAACGAAGACGTTATCGCCGACGCAGACATCCTCTACATGACACGCGTACAGAAGGAGCGCTTCTCAGACCTTATGGAGTACGAGCGCGTGAAGAACGTGTACATCTTGAAACGCCAGATGCTCTGCAAAGCGAAGGAGAACATGAAGATTCTGCACCCGCTGCCACGTGTTAACGAGATTGCGTACGACGTGGACGAGAGTTCGCACGCTTACTACATACAGCAGGCTGGCAACGGTCTGTTCGCCCGCGAGGCAATATTCTGCTACGTGCTCGGCATCTCTCTCGACGAAGTGCGCAACGACAAGACAATTATTTAGCAATTAATAAACATAATACAATGAGCAACAAGACAGAAAGACAAGTGGCCGCTATCAAGAACGGCACTGTCATCGACCATATACCGGCAGAGAAGACATATCAGGTTGTAAACCTGCTGCAACTGGAAACACTCGACACACCAGTAACCATCGGCTACAACTATCCGTCGAACAAGATAGGACGCAAAGGCATCATCAAGGTGTCTGACAAATTCTTCACCGACGAGGAGATTTCGCGCCTCTCGGTCGTAGCGCAGAACGTTGTGCTCAACATCATTCACGACTACGAGGTGGTGGAAAAGAAGACCGTGAAGACTCCCGACGAGCTGCGCGGCATCGTGAAGTGCAACAACCCGAAGTGCATCACCAACAACGAGCCGATGAACACCGTCTTCCACGTCGTGAACAAGGAGAAGGGCATCATCAAATGCCACTACTGCGACAAGGAACAGTTCATCGAGAAAGTAGAACTCGTTTAATAAACTATAACTAAAATCCTATTAACTATGAAAAGAGATCAAGTGATTTTCGACCTGATTGAGAAAGAACATCAGCGCCAGCTGAAGGGTATAGAACTTATTGCGTCTGAGAACTTCGTCAGCGACGAGGTGATGGAGGCAATGGGCTCTTATCTCACAAACAAGTATGCCGAGGGCTATCCAGGCAAGCGCTACTACGGTGGCTGCCAGGTAGTGGACGAAGTGGAGACACTGGCTATCGAGCGCGTGAAAAAACTCTTCGGTGCTGAGTATGCAAACGTACAGCCGCACTCTGGTGCGCAGGCTAACGCCGCTGTGCTGCTTGCCGTACTGAAGCCTGGCGATACATTCCTCGGACTTAACCTTGCTCACGGCGGACACCTCTCACACGGTTCGGCTGTGAACACATCGGGTATTCTCTACCACGCCATAGGCTACGACCTCGACCAGAAGACAGGTCGCGTGAACTACGACCATATGGAGCAGCTCGCACTTGAGCACAAACCGAAGCTCATCATCGGTGGCGGTTCGGCATACAGCCGCGAGTGGGACTACAAGCGCATGCGCGAGATTGCCGACAAGGTAGGCGCTCTGCTTATGATTGATATGGCTCACCCTGCAGGTCTCATCGCAGCCGGCTTGCTCGACAACCCGGTGAAGTACGCTCACATCGTTACTTCTACTACTCATAAGACCCTGCGCGGTCCGCGCGGCGGCATCATCCTTATGGGCAAGGACTTCGAGAATCCGTGGGGATTGAAGACTCCTAAGGGTGTAACAAAGATGATGAGCCAGCTGCTCAACTCTGCAGTGTTCCCAGGACAGCAGGGTGGTCCGTTGGAGCATGTCATCGCTGCCAAGGCTGTAGCTTTCGGCGAGGCTCTGCAGCCTGAGTTCAAGGAGTGGGCAAAGCAGGTGAAGAAGAACGCAAGCGTGCTTGCAGACGAACTCATCAAGCGCGGCTTCACTATCGTTAGCGGCGGCACAGACAACCACTCTATGCTCGTCGACCTCCGTTCGAAGTATCCTGATCTCACCGGCAAGGTGGCTGAGAACGCTCTCGTTGCTGCCGACATCACCGTGAACAAGAACATGGTGCCGTACGACACACGCAGCGCTTTCCAGACATCTGGCATCCGCCTCGGTACTCCTGCCATCACAACACGTGGCGCTAAGGAAGACCTCATGGTGCTCATTGCTGAACTCATCGAGGAAGTGCTCAACGACCCGGAGAACGAGGAAGTAATCGCTCGCGTTCGTGCTAAGGTGAACGAGACGATGAAGGATTATCCCCTCTTTGCATACTAATTTTTTTTTATAAATTCTTGTCCGCGCCGACCGATACGCACATCTGCTATGGTCGGCACGTACTTGCGCAACGAACGGCGCTGATGTACGTAGCGGTCGCCGCGGACAACTAATATTTACGCCCCATGCTACAACTTGTATCTGTAATATTCATAATAATCATCTCCATCTGCTACATCGCCTACCGCACATACATGGCTATACATGAAGCAAAAAGCGGATGCTACGGCTGTAAAGGCTGCGCTCTGAAGGAGCAGATGATAAAAAACAGCAAGCAAAACAAACACACGAGAGCGGCTGTTCACGCTGAGAAATGCAGCAATTTCAGGAAAATCGACTCGTAAACATGAAGATTTTAAGAAAAAACACTGAAAAGTGAAATATTCTTGAAAAAAGTTGCAAAAACATTTGGCTGTTACGAAAAGAATGGCTACCTTTGCACTCGCAATTAAGCAACAAGCCTATTTGGTACCTTGGCCGATCGGTTAGGTAACGGTCTGCAAAACCGTGTAGAGCAGTTCGACTCTGCTAGGTACCTCAAGAAAAGTGAAATGTTCGTTTGAACATTTCACTTTTTTCATTTACACAAACATCAACATGTATAACATTCTAAAAACACCAGAAAGAATGACAAAGCAAACAAGCACGCACAAGCCTATACATTATTATATATATAACATCTTACCTTATTATATATATAGCGCAATACTTCTTCTCGCCTCGTGCAACAACCACACGGCAACCGACAGCAACAACGGCGACGGCGACACAATCGCATTCAAATACGCCGAACACATAACAGCCGTACGCCACGATGGATATATCGACGTGAAACTGAGCAATCCTTGGAAAGCCGGCACTACCCTACACCGCTATGCTCTTATCAACCGCAAGGACTCGGGAAAAGTTACACCACCGACAGACGCCACCGCTATATATACACCTATTCACAGTACCGTCGTCTCAGCATCACCCCACTGCCGACTACTTTTCGACCTTGGCGCGGCCGAGACAATAAAGGGAGTGTGCGACTTGCAGTACATCACACAATCCGACATACAGCGACGTGCGGCAAAAGGCATCATAGCCGACTGCGGCAACAGCATGTCGCCAACAATCGAACGCATCATCACACTCTCACCCGACGCCATATTCATGTCGCCATACGAAGGAGGCAGCTACGCCCAGCTCGAGAATATCGGCGCCGCAATCATAGAATGCGCCGACTACATGGAGACATCCGCCCTGGGACGCGCCGAATGGATGCGCTTCTATGGCATGCTCACCGGAAAGGAAAACACAGCCGACTCGCTGTTCGCAGCCATAGAACGCAACTACAAAACCATCGTCAGCGAGAACAATAAGCAAAAGAAACACCCGAAAGTGCTCACCGAACGCGTCACAAATGGTGTATGGTACTGCCCCGGCGGCAACAGTTCGATGGCAAAACTGATAAAGGATGCAGGCGGGAAATATATTTTCGCCGACAATAATCAGAGCGGTTCACTAAACCTTTCACCCGAAATGGTTATCAACAAATCAACCGACGCCGACGTTTGGCTCTTCATTTATTATGGAAACCGACCACTAACGCGCAATGAACTGGCAGCCGAATACAGCGGATACAAGACAATAAAGGCTTTCAAGGAGGGCAACATCTACGAATGCAACGGAAAAACTTCAACTTATTTCGAAGAAATTTCGTTCCGACCCGATTTTTTGCTCGAAGAACTGACGCACATTCTTTACTCACCTGACAGCACCCTGCGCTACTACAAGCGCATATCTGAGTAGAAAAGCAGCGAAGACAAGCCCCAAAACGGGCTTTCGGCCCTAAAAATTCAAGAAAATGCACATTTTTCGACAAAAAGTCAAAGAAACATTTGGCGGTTACGAGAAAAACGTATACCTTTGCACTCGCAATTGAGAAACAGTGCTCCGGTTAACTTCAACCAGTATGGAAGTTTGGGTGAGTGGCTGAAACCAGTAGTTTGCTAAACTGCCGTACGGGTAACCGTACCGGGGGTTCGAATCCCCCAGCTTCCGCTTTCTGATAGAACTCCGTCAATTGGCGGAGTTTTTTTTGTGCCCTTTTGTATATTCTTTTTGGTTCTGTTTTGTTGTAGCGTCGCACTTTTTTAGAAAAAGAATCTTTGTTCAAAAAAACTTGGATGTAACGGAGGTTGTCATACCTTTAAACTGTAACTTCTTTTATTTTATTGTTAGAATGTGTATGTCTATGTGAAGCCTTTCTGATTCCTTGCTTGTTTTTTAACTTATGCGGTATTAATAATATTTAATTTTATTCATTTTTCTATATATAAAGAGTGGATTAATTAAAATATATCTATATTTGCACTATGAATAATTTTATAAATGTAAACCTTAATGTAATATCTATGAAAATTAGCCATGGATATTTTTAAAATATTTAATTGGTGCCTTGTTGGCTTCTCGTCTTTTTTTGAATAATAAATTCTAATTCTAAGTTATATCATTAATCTAATTAATTTATGAGAATTGGTAGGTTTTCACAAATGTTTTTATTGTTGGTTGTTTCCGGATGGGGAACTGTATGGGCTGCTCCTGAAAAGTCAGTGGATGCATCTATACTACAACAGTCTGCTAAAATTACCACTCAAGGTACAGTTGTTGACGCTCAAGGTGAGCCTTTGATAGGTGTAAGTATTCTTGAAGTTGGTACTACAAATGGTACGATTACGGATATTGATGGTAAGTTTACTTTACAAGTAACTTCTGGAGCTACACTTGAATTGTCTTATATAGGTTATAAGACACGAGAAGTCCCGGTAGAAGACTTAGGTATTATCAATATAAAAAGAATCACCCCAAAAGTTAGAAACTAAACTTTTGGGGTGAAATTCAATTCTATGATTCAAACTATCATATACATTATTCAGACCGTTATATCCAACAAAGTTTCTCCCTTTGCATTCAACACCCTGACTCTGAGTTCTTCCTTCTTCTTCTCAAGAATCATCACGGTAGCACCCTCAACCTTATATCCTCCACCTATAATAACCGGATAATGATTCCCCAATTCACCTTTCGGGTGATAAGCATACTTATGAGTATGAGCATTCAGACAGATATCAAAAGGAGCTTTTTCCAGCAGCTTAGTCCATAGTTCAGCACAAAGATTCTTCCCATCATTGCCATAAAGAGGGATATGATGCAGGAGGATACGTTTCTTCGCTTTCTTAAATTCTTTGGCAGCCAGTTCTTTCTTCAGAAAACCGACCTGTTCATTACGTAACTGGGTGAAATCATTCAAATCATAATAGACCCAATGATCGTCTGTTTTGTCTTCTCCACAGTCC
>OHBM01002675.1_pt1 | contig 11602 bp, 10 predicted proteins | sample 1577251 | NCBI WGS metagenome assembly OHBM01 (sample SAMEA3541557, study PRJEB24748) | human gut metagenome | biome: human gut; feature: human-associated habitat; material: faeces | place: China | collected 2012
TACTATTTATTCTAACTTATCTTATTTCGAATAGCAAATACTGCAGCCTGTGTTCTATCTTCCACATCTATTTTTCTAAATATATGGGAAATATGATTTTTTACTGTTCGTTCACTGATTGCCAACTCATCAGATATTTTCTTATTGCTACATCCTTTTGAAATCAATTGAAGTACATCTAGTTCTCTCTTAGTCAGCCATTCTATTTTTTCTTTATCTAAAGCATAATCTTCCATACTTTCATTTAATGCAGGAAGAAGACTTGGTTGAATATAAGTATTTCCGGAAATAACAACATCAATTGCTTCTTTTAATTCATCATAACTGGAATCCTTTAATAAATATCCATCAATGCCGATATCAACAGCTTTCAATAAATATTCGACTTCATTATGTACTGTTAATATCAATACCTTTACTGGAATTTTATTCTGTTTAATATATTCTAATACTTCAATACCATTTTTCTTAGGCATATTTATATCTAATAAAAGTATATCTGGATGAATCTTCTTATTTAATAAATTCAGACATTCTTCACCATCATTTGCCTCTGCAATTACTTTCATCGTACCATCCAGTTCCAGTAATTGTTTCAAACCTTCCCGAATCATCATATGATCATCTGCTATGATTATTTCTATTTTATCTTTCACTTTGCTCATTTTCTTCCTCCTCGACAAAGTTTGGTACACGAATACTTATTGTAGTACCCTTTCCTTCTTCACTTTTTATCTGCATCTCACCTGATAAAAGATGAACTCTTTCTTTCATAATAGATAAACCAAAACCGGAATTTTTTGTTTTTGCAACTTTCTTTTTTGTATTAAATCCAATACCATCATCTTCAATTACAAGTGAAATATCATTTTCAGTATATTCTAATACAACACATATTTCTTTTGCATCAGCATACTTCAATGCATTCGTGCATGCCTCCTGCATAATTCTTAATAAAGACAATGCAACAACAGGTTTCACGTGAAACGGTTTTCCTATTATAATATATTCTATCTTCCGGTTCCACTCCTGCTCTATTTTTGCAATAGCATGTTTCAGTGTTACATCTATTCCTATATCATCTACTGACATTGGTCTGAGGTTATATATCATTTTTCTTGTATTGCTTATCACATTGCGAATATTATCAAGTACATTTGATAATTCCATTTTACAACGCTGCGAATCCATATCCATTACACGCATAGAAAGTTCTATCTTATGAAGCATACTGGTAAGATCCTGTACTGTAGAATCATGTAAATCTCTTGCAATGCGCTGTCGCTCCATTTCCTGTGCTTCTAATAACTGAATCTTATATTCTGCATTATCTTCTTCCTGATATTGCTGGGCAATTGTCTCCTTTTCCCTCTCACATTGAATAATAGATTGACACTCTTCCAAACGACGTTGTACATCATATAACTTGTTCTGTAATTCAGACTTTTCTTTGATAATATTTTTCTGCTGTACTTTCAGCTCATTAATTTTTTCCTTATTACGGGCATTCACTGTTCTTGGAGTAAACGCTTCATAATTTGGATCATTTATTTCATCCAGAAGTTCAATAAATTTTATATTTTCTTTTTCTGTATTTTCTAAAGAAATAATTTTCTTTTCTGTCTCTCTCTTTTGATCTATCAGTTCCTTCTGAATTTTCTCCAGATATTCTCTAATCATAGCTCCTCCTAGAACATATGTTCTTATATGGTATACATAATAATTGTAAACCATTTTTTTCAATCTGAAAAGTCTTATTCCATGATTTTAATTGTAAAGCAGCATGTTTTTGTTTATAATAAAAGTATCATAAACTTTAGGGAGGAATTACAATGAACAGAAACCTGAAAAAAGTAATCGGTATCACTACTACTGCTGTTGCCGGCATGTATATTATAAATAGAATTGTAGATTATACTGCAGGACAAAAAAATCTTTTAACTACCGAAGAAGGAAATATGTATCACTGGAAAAATGGTGACATCTTCTATACTGTTTCCGGTAAAGGAACTCCGGTTGTTCTGATTCATGAACTGAATCCTGCTTCTTCTGCCAAAGAATGGAGTAAGATTGTACACCGCCTGGAAAAGAAACATACCGTCTACACTATCGACCTGCTTGGCTGCGGCCGTTCTGAAAAACCGGGTATTACCTATACCAACTTCCTATATGTACAGCTAATTAATAATTTTATCCACGACATTGTAAAAGAAGCGGCAAATATAGTCGTAACCGGTATTTCTTCTTCTTTCGTCATTATGGCACAGGCAATGGAGCCGGATAACTTTAAAAAAATTATTCTGGTTAATCCATCTGACATCAATATTATCAGGGAGATGCCTACAAAAGAAACAAAGGCTGCCAAAACTATTTTAGAGATTCCAATTCTTGGTACCTTTATCTATAACCTGATTATGCATCACAAGAGAATCCGCAATTACATTGAAAGTAAGTATATCTTCAAGAAAACATTCCTTTCATCCAAATTAGAAGATACTTACTTTGAATCTGCACACAAAGGAAACAGTGCCGGAAAATATCTGCTTGCCAGCACCAAAGGAAATTATGTCAATATTGATATCACCAATGCTGTGAAAAAAGCAGACAATCTCTACATCATTTCCAGTAGAGAAAGAAATAATGCCGTAGCTATTACAGAAAAATATCTTCACTTAAATAAAAATATTGAAGCAACCTACATTTCCAATTCCAGATATCTTCCCCAGCTTGAAACGCCGGATAAATTTAAAGATATTGTTTTAATGTTCTTACGATAATAAAACCAGTCATTGAAAACAACGTATAAATCTTTAAAGGATAACAAACGAAAATTTGTTATCCTTTTTATTTACTCAACTATCGAGAAAAATTATAATAGAAAAGAAGGAACCAAACATGTTTCCCGTAGTTTAATCTAATTTTAATTTTTACTTTAAAGGGCTTTTTGATGGAGTTCCAGCCTTACGTGGATATGCTTTTGGTGTCGCATGAACCTTATTAATTACCACAAAAGAACGTTTAATGTCACTATCCGGCAGTGTAAAGTGAATTACATCCTCTATCTCGCCGCCCAGCACGAAAACTGCCTTCTTTGCATCCTTCAGCTCAACTTCCACCTCTCCAGACTTATAAGAGATAAATTTGCCGCTTATATGGATAAATGGTAGGCAATATTCACTTAATGTGGATAAATTAGCAACTGCTCTGGAAACACATAAATCAAAGGATTCCCGATAATCTTTTCTTTTAGAAAGCTCCTCTGCTCTTCCATGAACCGTTTCAATATCCTTCAGATTAAGTGCTTCCATAACTTCATTTAAGAATAATAACCTTTTATTCAAGGAATCCGCCAGAGTAATCTTAAGCTCCGGAAACATAATCTTAAGTGGGATTCCAGGAAAACCGGCTCCGGTTCCCAAATCCAATAAAGTAAGCGGCTTCTTTAAGTCCATCACCTGGCAAAGAGAAATACTGTCTAAAAAATGTTTCTCCACAACATCCTCAAATTCTGTGATTGCAGTAAGATTCATTACTTTATTCTTTTCTACCAGCATTTCATAAAAAGTCAGGAACTGCTGCTCTTTCTCTGCAGTAAGTTCTAAATTCCACTCCGATAGAATATTTCTCATTTTTGTAAAATCATATGCCATAAAATATCCTCATTCTTCTCATTATTCTTCCTATTTTTTTATCTGTTCCATATAGACTAACAACATCGTAATATCTGCAGGTGATACACCGGAAATTCTTGAAGCCTGTCCAATGGAAACCGGACGATAAAGCTTTAACTTCTGTCTTGCTTCGATACGAAGGCTGTCTACTGCATCATAATCGAAATCATCCGGAATTTTCTTATTCTCTAATTTTTTAAAATGCTCCACCTGTTTAATCTGACGTTTGATATATCCATCATACTTAATATTAATATTAACCTGTTCCTGTACTTCTTCCGGAAGTTCTGGTCTGTCTTCATCAATTGGAGCAAGTTTTTCATAATCCAGTTCCGGTCTGCGAATCAGTTCGGTAAGACGGGTTCCGGTATTCAAAGGAGTACTTCCATATTCCTCTAAAAGTTTCTGCACATTCTCTTTAGCACCGATTGTTACTGACTCTACCCGGTTTATTTCATCCTGAATTAATTTTTCTTTTTTTACTACCCAGTCATATCTTTCCTGAGAAATGAGTCCGACCTGATAACCATATTTACTAAGACGAAGGTCTGCATTATCCTGACGCAGTAACAGACGATACTCGGCACGGGATGTCATCATCCGATATGGTTCATGATTCTCCTTTGTAACCAAATCATCGATTAACACTCCGATATAGGACTCGGAACGATGCAATACAAGCTGCTCCTTCTCTTTTACATATAAAGCTGCATTGATTCCGGCAACAATACCCTGGGCTGCAGCTTCTTCATAGCCGGAACTTCCGTTAAACTGGCCGCCGCTGAACAATCCCTTGATATTCTTAAACTCCAGAGTAGGTAACAACTGGTTTGGATTGATACAGTCGTACTCAATAGCATATGCATTTCTTACAATCTTCGCATGCTCCAGTCCCGGAACCGTATGATACATTTCATATTGAACATCCTCTGGCAGGGAACTGCTCATTCCACCGACATACATTTCATTGGTATTTAAGCCTTCCGGCTCCAAAAATACCTGATGTCTTTCCTTATCGGCGAATTTTACCACTTTATCCTCAATGGAGGGGCAATATCTAGGACCCGTTCCTTCAATAACACCAGCATAGATTGGTGAACGGTCGAGATTTGCACGGATAATCTCATGAGTTTTCGGATTTGTATAGGTAAGCCAGCAGGATGCCTGCTCTATCTGAACACTTTCCGGGTCTGTAGTAAAGGAAAATGGTACTACTCTCTCATCGCCGGTCTGCTCGGTCATTTTACTGAAATCAATACTATTTTTATCCATTCTTGCCGGAGTTCCTGTCTTAAAGCGGAACATTTCTACTCCATGGGCTTTTAAGGAATCTGTAAGATGATTAGCAGGTTGCAAACCATTCGGTCCCGTGTAATTAATCACATCTCCGTAGAGACATCTTGCCCGAAGATAAGTTCCGGTACACAATACAACAGCCTTACTGTGATAAATTGCTCCGGAAAATGTCTTAACACCGGCAATCTTATTATCTTCCGTGATAATTTCAGATACTTCTGCCTGTCTTATAGTAAGATGTTCGGTAGACTGCAGCGTTTTCCGCATTTCCATGCTATAAGCTGCCTTATCTGCCTGAGCACGAAGAGAATGTACTGCAGGACCTTTTGATTTATTTAACATCTTTGACTGGATAAATGTTTTATCAATATTAATTCCCATTTGTCCACCCAGAGCATCAATTTCACGAACCAGATGTCCCTTGGAGCTTCCACCAATGTTAGGATTACAAGGCATCATCGCAATACTGTCTACACTTACTGTAAATATAATGGTTTCAAGTCCCATTCTGGCACAGGCAAGTGCTGCTTCACAACCTGCATGGCCTGCTCCAACCACACACACATCATATGTCTCTTCGATTACCGACATTTCATTATCCTTCTTTCTATCTAAATATAATTATTTACCCATACAGAATTTACTGAAAATCTCATTAACCAGATCATCTTCTACTGCTTCTCCGATAATAGTACCCAGTTCTTCATAAGCATTCATAAGGTCAATGGAATAAAAATCTTCCGGCATTCCATTTTCTACACTCTGTTTTACTAACTTTAAGCTCTCTACTGCCTGAATCAATGCGTTTTTATGTCTAATGTTAGTAATATATACTTCATCGTTAAATGAAATCGTTCCATGGAAAAACATTTCCGTAATAGTCTCTTCTAATACATCAATTCCAAGATTTTCTTTTGCAGAAATAGCTATCATCTTATGATCTGCACCGGATAATTTTTCTTTGATTTCATCTTCTCCGGTTACCTGGGTTAAATCAGATTTGTTCAATAAAATGATGGCTTTCTTCTCCCGGATGGCATCAATAATCTTTTCGTCATTTTCATCCAATACAGTAGAAGTATCCACTACATAGATAATAAAATCAGCTTTATCCACAAGGGACAGTGCTTTATCCACACCAATCTTCTCTACCACATCCTCAGTACTTCTGATTCCTGCCGTATCCATAATATTAAGTGTTATTCCATTTAAATTAATCTGCTCTTCTAATACATCTCTGGTAGTTCCAGCAATATCCGTTACAATTGCCCGCTCTCTTCCTACCAGCACATTTAATAAAGAAGATTTTCCGGCATTTGGCTTTCCGACAATCACCGTATTAATGCCTTCCTTTAAAAGACTGCCATTTTCCGAAGATGCAATCATCTGATTCATCTTATGCATCAGTTCATCTATTATAATAAGAAGATTCTCTCCATATCCATCAATACTGATATGCTCCGGATCATCTAAAGCAGACTCAATAAATGCAATCTCATGTATAATTTTACCACGAATTTCTTTGATTTTCCCTGTAAGAGCTCCGTTTAACTGCTGCATGGAGCTTTTCAATGCAAAATCATTCTTTGAAGAAATGACATCCATGACAGATTCTGCCTGACTTAAATCAATACGCCCATTCAAAAATGCACGCTTGGTAAACTCTCCCGGTTCTGCAGGTCTTGCTCCATTTTTCAGTACTACTTCTAAAATACGCCGCATCACAAGTGTTCCACCATGGCAGTCAATTTCTACCGTATCTTCTCTGGTATAACTGTTCGGTGCCCTCATCAGAAGAACCATTACTTCATCTATTATTTCATCTTCATCATAAATATGGCCATAATGAATCGTATGACTCTTGCACTGTGATAATAGCTTGTTTCCTTTTTGTGACCGGTATATCTTATCAATTACATCAAAAGCATCTTCTCCACTGATACGGATAATTCCAATTCCTGAATTCGTCATGGCGGAAGCAATTGCTGCAATAGTCTCTGTTTTCATAGAAATCTCCTTAATATAAGAATTCTTATATTATCTGTGTAATATATAAGAGTTATAAAACGGTATAATTATATCATTTTATAACTCTTATGAAATCATTTTCTTATAAAATTTTTAAATTATTTTTTTAATGTAACAACTACATGACGGAAAGGTTCTTCTCCCTCGCTGTGGGTTTCTACATATCTGTCACCCTGCAATGCAGAATGAATCACTCTTCTTTCAAATGGATTCATTGGCTCTAAAGATACCGGACGTTTTGTTCTCTTAACCTTATATGCAATATTCTTTGCAAGATTTTCCAGAGTATCTTTTCTTCTCTGGCGGTAATCTTCGGTATCAAGCTTAACTTTGATATATCCATCCGAATGTTTATTAACAGCAAGATTTGTAAGATACTGAAGAGAATCTAAAGTCTGACCTCTCTTGCCAATCAGCAGTCCCATTTCTTTGCCGCTTAATTCCACTTCATAAACCTTATCATCTTCTGCTTTCTTAATGTCAATGGTAACTTCCATATTCATAGCAGAAAATACATTTTCCAAAAACTCACGGATATTATCTACCGTATCATTCTTCTTCCGTGCCTTGATAATTGCAGGTTTACTCTTGATACCAAGAAATCCGGTAGAGCCCTTCTCAATAACTTCTACCTCAATCTTATCACTGGTAGTTCCAAGCTTAATCGAAGCCTCTGTAATTGCATCATCCACTGTTTTTGCTGAAACTTCAATAAATTCCATTGTATATTACCCCCTCTATTTATTGTTTCTTTCATTGAATTCACGTACTCTGTTAGCTTTTGAGGCGAGGCTTCCTGCTTTTGCATTGCTTCTTACCTCTGCTGCATGCTCTAAAGCTTCTTCCTTTTCTTCTTTTGTCATAGTACCTGATTCAATAACATTTGCTTTTGTACTCATCTTTGCTGCATTAGCAATCTGATTTTCAATCAGACCCATTTTCTTTTCACGCTTTGCTTTCGCTTTTTCCTGATTAGCTTTCATAATAGCATCCCAGTCCATCTTATCAAGACGTTTGTTAATACCCCACTGCTGGATACTACGAACCAAAGCACTGGCAATCCAGTAAATACCAAGACCAACCGGTACAGTGAAACACATTACAAATGAGAATAACGGCATCATAAGGTTCATGGTTTTCATCTGCTGTGCCATTGCATCATTTTCACCGGTAGAAGCGGTAGGCATTAATTTGATATTTAATCTCTGTGTCAGGAAAGAAATAACCGGAATCAGTAATGCACCGATTGCAAGTAAATAAGCTCCTGACTTAAAGCCTGTTGTCATAATATTCCATGGGCTGTTTGAAATGTTAAGTCCAAGGAAATAGTTTAACTTCTCTAAGGATTTCTCAGTTGCATCCAGATTGGTAAGATTACCAAATACTTTTGTTAACTCACTCCATCCGGAAGTATTCATCTTATATAAAACATCAACAATATAATTATGAAGAACATTTGTATCCGTAGCAGTAAAATCAACAGATAAACCTGCAATTTTAATTTTATCAACAAAGCTTGTCATCTTATCCGCAAAGCCGTCAATAGACATAATCTCTGTAACAAGAGCAGAAAACTTCTCTTTTACAGCTGGTACATATGCCGGTACATTTAAGAATACACGATATAAAGCAAACAGAATCGGCATCTGGATTAACATCTGGATACAGCTTCCGGTCGGTGAAACACCATATTTCTGGTAAACCATCTGTGTCTCTTCCTGCATCTTCTGCATGGAAACCTGGTCTCTTTTGCCATTATATTTCTTCTGGATAGCCTGAAGCTCCGGATTCATCTTCTGTGAAAGCTTTGAGAACTTCTGCTGTTTATAGGTTAATGGAAAAAGACATGCATAAATAATCAAAGTTAAGATAATAATGCAAAGTCCTATATTTTCTATTCCAAACAAACTGTTCAGCACATAATAGATTCCATTCATAATCCATCCTAAGACCTTCGCAATCGGTCCGAGAATCTTACCATTGTACTGAGTTAAAATGATTTCTGACACTTAACGTACCTCCTAATCATGGAACCGGGTCATATCCGCCTTTTGAAAAAGGATTACATCTTAATATCCTCCAGAGAGCCAGTGCTCCCCCCTTTACTGCACCATACTTTTCCACGGCAATCAGACCATAAGTAGAACAGGTCGGGCAATAAGGGCACTTTGTTGTTTTCATTGGTGAAAGATATTTTCTATAAAATTTAATGATTGCAATTAAAATTTTTTTCAAAATCATTCCATCTTCTTTTCGATATTATCTTTAAATAATTCCATGAAGATTCGAAAGATGCAGCAATGAACTCTTTAACTTGTGATAACCTTCATTTTTTGCTGACACCCTTACGATGACTACAATGTCCCAACCACTATGAAACATCTCTTCGTGCAGTCTATAACTTTCTCTTAATAATCTCGTCAGATGATGTCTTACTACACTATTTCCTACTTTTTTACTGACGGAGATTCCAATTCGATTCGATTCCAAACCATTTTCCAGAACATACATCACCAGATACTTGTCCGCATAAGACTTACCATTGCGATATACATTCTGGAAATCTTTGTTTTTCTTCAATGAGTCCATTTTTCAATCCTTAAAAAAGTCTTGTAATAAGAAGAAAAAGACCACAAAAGTTGTGGCCTATGCTGATAATTTCTTTCTTCCTTTTAATCTTCTTGCAGCCAATACTTTTCTTCCGCCTGCTGTACTCATTCTTTTACGAAAACCATGAACTTTATTTCTCTGTCTGTTTTTTGGCTGAAATGTCATCTTACCTTTATGCATAATAATCCACCTCCTCTATGCTAGAAAACATCAGTACAATTATAACAAAAAAACCTGTCAAGTCAAGTAAAACCTGCATTTTTCGGTAATTAATTTTTACACTACTATATATATAAGGAAGAAACTATTTTTAATCTATATCTAGTATCCATTTTCTTCCTTCCATACCATAAAATTTATATATCAAAATTTTATGCACAGGTTATCCACAATTGTTCATAACCTGTGCATAACCTGTAGATAATTTAAGGATAACTTGTTGTTAAAATGACCTTGCCTTAATTTTGAATAGCTTTTTCCGCTAAAATAAAGGCTTTTTTATCCACTTTATTCACATTAGGCTTATCACCTATACCTTTAAAAGTTCTCATTGATAATTTGCCCCATTTAGTTTATTATTAAAAGAGTAGGATTCTATATAATGCTATAAATATGAGAAGCTTTAAAAAGCTTAAATAATAGAAACATGGAGATTTTTATGGAACAGATCATTGAAAAATGGGAAGAAATTTTAAGAACTGTCAAGGAAGAGCATGAACTTACTGACATTTCTTTTAAAACCTGGTTGGAACCACTGAAAGTATTTGATGTCAAAGACAATACTTTATACATACTGGTACCGGACGAACAGATGGGGCTTAACTACATTACCAAGAAATACACTCTTCCTATTAAAGTAGCAGTCGCTGAAATTATTGGAAAGGATTACGAAATCGAATTTGTACTGCCGGAGCAGGCAAAATCCATGCGTACACCGAAACCAATGGCTTTCGTAAATACAGAAAGTATTGACAAATCCAGTTTGAATCCAAACTATACCTTTGATACTTTCGTTGTTGGAAATAATAACAAACTGGCTCATGCAGCTTCACTGGCTGTTGCAGAATCTCCGGGAGAAGTCTATAACCCACTCTTTTTATATGGAGGCGTAGGACTTGGTAAAACACATTTGATGCATTCCATCGCACATTTTATCCAGTCCAATAACCCAGATGTAAAGATTTTATACGTTTCTTCGGAAACTTTTACCAATGAACTGATTGAAGCCATCCGAAATGGCAATAATACAGCTATGACAAAATTCCGTGAGAAATATCGTAATATCGATGTACTTTTAATCGACGATATCCAGTTTATTATAGGAAAAGAAAGTACACAGGAAGAATTTTTCCATACCTTTAATGAGCTTTATCTTGCTAAGAAACAGATTGTTATTTCTTCTGATAAGCCGCCAAAGGATATGGAAACATTAGAAGAACGTATCCGCTCCCGTTTTGAATGCGGTCTGACTGCTGACATCGGTTCTCCGGATTATGAAACCAGAATGGCAATTCTGCGAAGAAAAGAAGAAATGGATAATTTCCATTTAGATGATGAAATTTTAAAATACATTGCTACTAATATTAAGTCTAATATCAGGGAACTGGAAGGTGCTTTAAATAAACTGCTTGCCTACTCCAATCTTGAACAGACTGAGATTACCATGGAAGTAGCCATGAAAGAGCTTCAGAATATTATTTCTCCGGACAAGCCGAGGGAGATTACTCCACAGCTTATTATTGATGTGGTATGCGAACATTTCCATATTACAAAAGAGCAGATGATTTCTAAAAGCCGCAGCAACGATATTGCAAAGCCGAGACAGATTGCCATGTATCTTTGCAAAAATATGACTGGGGTTTCCTTAGAAAATATTGGAGAACTCTTAGGAGGAAGAGATCATTCTACCGTAATTCATGGTATTAATAAGGTAGAAGCTGAATTACAGACTAATGAAGCAACCGTAAATCTCTTAAATACCATTAAGAAAAAAATTA
>OHBM01002678.1_pt1 | contig 11592 bp, 10 predicted proteins | sample 1577251 | NCBI WGS metagenome assembly OHBM01 (sample SAMEA3541557, study PRJEB24748) | human gut metagenome | biome: human gut; feature: human-associated habitat; material: faeces | place: China | collected 2012
GCACAGCGTAATAATAGCGGGATCCATAATTTACCTTCCTATGTGTTTCTGTAATGCCAATCAATTCGTAATGGGAAAAGAAATCAGCGGATTTCTTTTTCAGAAAGCATCGCCTGATGGAGCGGTGCTTTCCTCGTCTTTCAATTATGGGTCATGCTATCTAAAGATGAATGCTATAATAATACCCTTTTGAAAAACTCTGCTCTTCCTACCTCTATCCTCCTTTCGTCCGAGCCGGACAATAATTCCGTGCGAGAATAAATTATATTCTCATTGGAACACCGAGTACTATGATACTAAAATCTGTATCATTTCACAAATATCCATAGCTAACATGTTATTTTTTAGGTGGGTATACTATGTATTCCGTCGGTCATGTTCTTTCGTCAGCCATCCATTTTTTCAAATCAGACGATGCTATTCCCCTGCTTCTTCCATTGGCAATGACTGTTCTCTCTGATACTTTTATTTTCTATTATTTTCTCTGTTTTTTAATGCAATTTATCCCTTTCTAGCAGTAAAGAAACCAACATTTTGCCTTTTAGGTCTTCCCTTATTTTTTTGTTAGAAATATAGATTATAAAAATAGATAGTATTTTTCATAAATGGAGTCCGTTTTCTATATAGAATTATTTTATAACAATTGTAAATAGGAATGGTGTGCAGTTTCATATGTTAGCACTTTTTTCGGGGATATTCCCCCTCATTTCAAGCAGCGAGAAATCTTTTTCGTCCCTCTTTTCCATGACTCCTTCGCTATGCCGTTTACGGGAAGCACCGTCCCACCTTTCCTGCGATACGGTGTTTCCCATTCCCTGCTGTCGGGCACGCTCCCTCTTACCGCCAACGAAAAAGATCGAGGGCTTCGCTCGGGATGACGATACGAGAAGAATGCGTTTCCCACACACTCTTTCTTTGCATGATGCACGAGATATCCATTCCCTACACTGTCATTTCGAGCGCAGTCGAGAAATCCTCCTTGCACTCTGTTCTTCCTTGCCCCTTTCGCGGAAGGCTTCCAATTTTACTTTGTCACACATACGACGCTATACCGGTGTGCAAGAAAGATCGAGGGCTTCGCTCGGGATGACGTTGCGGAAATGGCGTTTTCCAAACATATCCGTTGTACGCTACGTGAAATAAACCCATTCTCCCATACCGTCATTTCGAGCGCAGCGAGAAATCTTCCTTGCACTCTGCTCTTTCTTGCTCCTTTCGCAAAAGGTTTCCCCTTTTCCGCTGTCACACATACGACGCTATACCGGTGTGCAAGAAAGATCGAGGGCTTCGCTCGGGATGACGATACAGGAATAGCGCTTTCTCAGCACATCCTTTATACGATGCGTAGGATATCCCCCTATGACGCAAAAGAAAAAAGCCCCAGCCAAAGCTGGAGCTTTTTTGTGTCAGAAAGACTTATTTGCCAAACTGTGCGAGCATGGTGCCTGCTGCTACTGCAGTACCAATAACGCCTGCTACGTTCGGGCCCATTGCCTGCATCAGCAGGTAGTTGGACGGGTTGTCTTTCAGGCCTACGACCTGAGATACACGGGCTGCCATCGGGACTGCAGATACGCCTGCGGAGCCGATCAGCGGGTTGACCTTGTTGCCGGATGCAATTCTCATGATCTGGCCAAAGAGGACGCCGCCTGCGGTGCCTGCTGCGAATGCGATCAGGCCGAGGCAGATGATCTCGATGGTCTGGATACGGAGGAATTTGTCGCCGGTCATGGTAAGACCTGTGCCGGTTGCCAGGAAGATGGTGACGATGTTGCAGAGTGCGTTCTGTGCGGTGTCGGACAGACGGCCGGTGACGCCGGATACTTCAAACAGGTTGCCAAGGCACAGGCAGCCCATCAGTGCTGCTACCGGTGGCAGAAGCAGGGATACGACGATGGATACTACGATCGGGAACATGACCTTTTCGAAGTGGGTAACAGGACGAAGGGTGGTCATTTTGATCTTACGCTGTTCTTTGGTGGTGCAGAGTTTCATGATCGGTGGCTGGATCAGCGGTACCAGGGACATGTAGGAGTATGCTGCTACTGCGATAGCGCCCAGAAGTTCCGGAGCCAGTTTGGAGGAGAGGTAAATAGCGGTCGGGCCGTCAGCACCACCGATGATGCCGATAGCTGCTGCCTGCGGTGCAGTGAAGCCGAGCATCATAGCGCCTGCGAGGGCTACGAATACGCCGATCTGAGCTGCTGCGCCCAGGAGCATGGTCTTCGGGTTAGCGATGAGCGGACCAAAGTCGGTCATAGCGCCTACGCCCATGAAAATCAGCGGCGGGAAGATTTCGTATTTGATACCGAAGCCGATGGCCATCATGACGCCCATTTCGTCTTCGAATCCGGTGTTCGGGAAGTTTGCCATGATGTCGCCGAATGCGATTGGCAGAAGAAGCAGTGGTTCATACTGTTTTGCGATGGCGAGGTACAGAAGTACGAGACCTACGCCGATCATAATGACGTTTTCGATGGAGAGGTGGGCAAAGCCGGAATCGGTCCATACGGAAACGAGAGCTCTCATAAAGCCGTCCATGTTGTTTCCTCCTAGATGGATAGTTGAGTGGGTAGTTGGTATTTGTTTGGTGTCATTGCGATTTCATACCTCTGTCTATCATGAGAAATTAGGAATGAGGAATTAGGAATTAGGAATGGTGGTGCGGCGCGTAAAAGTCATGAAGCGCCGCGGAGTAGAAAGAAGGGCGATGCCCCCGTTTTCTAATCCCTAATCCCTGACTACTAATCCCTATTTGCAGAATGAAGAGAGAAGTATGCATCATTTCAAAAACGATATTTTCTTATTTCTTCTTTCCTTTGGTCGGATCCACGATGTGAATCAGCTGGATGACGCAAGCCAGGAAAATCAGCACGCCGAACACGATAACCATGTTCGTGAGGCAGATCGAAAGCGGGCCCGGAGTTTCCATAGAGTAAAATCCACCTTTCTTTGAGTAAGAAGGATGATCCTTCAGCGTTTTCTGCGTGAGACCGTCACGCGCGGTGTTTCAAAACTTCAGAAACGCAAATAGATTTCCCGCCACCCCCACTTTGCGCGGGAGCGGCGAAAAATTCCATTTTTGTAAGTGATCTCTCAGCTTACATGCCGAATGGCCATACGATCGGGATGACGATGAGGCAGACGATGAGAGAAATGACGCACATCGGTACACCGACTTTAGCATAGTCGTTGAAGGAGAAGTTGCCAGGTCCAAGAACGAGGGTGTTTGGCGGAGTAGCCATCGGGGTAGCGAATGCGCAGGATGCGGCAATACCAAGTGCCATCAGTACCGGTTTCGGGTCAGCGCCGATGGACTGTGCGATAGAAATACCAATGGGGGCAAGCAGTGCTGCGGATGCAGTGTTCGACATGAACTGGGTGAGGACGTTGGAGATGAGGAACAGTACGCCGGTCAGGACGTATGGGTTCGGGTTCGAGCCCATCATGCTTACGACGGTGTCAGCGATCATTTTGCCTGCGCCGGTTTTTTCCATAGCAGATGCCACGGAAAGCATACCAGCGAAGAGGAAAATGGTGACCCAGTCGATGCCAGCGTAAGCTTCTTTTTCCTTCAGGCAGCCGGTGATCACGCAGAGGATAGCGCCGGTGACTGCTGCGGTGTGCAGCGGAACAGTCTTCAGGTTGAGAGCCATGCAGAGAACAACGCCGATCAGGATAAGACCGGAGATCCACATTTTTGTTTTGCTCTTCGGAGCATCTCCGCCGCCGCCAGCTTCTTCTTTAGCAGCTTTCAGAGCTTCTTCGTCCATGGCGCCGGCAGATTTTGCAGCGATCATGTGACGGCCGATGAAGAGGGTGTAGACAGTGATGACAAGGGAGAGCGGGATACCGATAGCCGCGAATTCGAAGAATCCGAAGGTCGGAAGACCAGCCGTGGTCAGAGCGCCGGTAACGATAACGTTTGGCGGGGTACCGATCATGGTGATGGTACCGCCGACGTTAGCGGCGATAGCCAGTGGCATCAGTTCCTTGGAAGCAGGGATCTTTGCTGCCTGGCAGATACCGATGATGACCGGCATCAGGCATGCGACTGTACCTGTGTTGGAGGATACAGAGGACAGCACGATGGTAACGATCATGATAGCTGCCATCAGCGGGATTTCATTGGTGCCTGCTTTTTTAACTACGGCAATGCCGATGGCTTCAGCAAGGCCGGTTTTAAACATAGCAGCGCCGATGACGAACATACCGCCGAAGAGAACGACGGTGGAGTTGGAAAGACCTGCATATACTGCTTTAGACGGGAGTACGCCGAGAATCCCAAGCATGGTACATGCTGCCATAGCGGTAACAGCCAGCGGAATCAGTTCAGTGATGAAGAGAAATGCTGCTACGGCCAGGACGCACAGCGTGATAATAGCTGGATCCATAATTTTCACCTTCCTATGTTTTGCTTTGTAAAAAACTCTGGTGGTGCGGTTAGAATTCTTCACAGGATATTCGGAGATGAATATGAATTCACTATGCAATTGTAAAAGGAAAATGATGAGTGCTGTTTTCAGCGAATTCGTTCATTTCCGAAACGAGTTTCCCAAACCAACCGCTATCCTCCTTTGCAACAGCCCCTGGGTCGGGCTCACATTTGAGAGATCATGCTCTCAAGCACCTGTCATTATTGTAGCCCGCAGACTCTCATTTTTCAAAAATACATAGTATATAGCGATGTTTTTAGGTATATATGCTATGATTCTTCACAATTTCTCCTCTTTTCTCTTTCCCTCTCCCTTTTTATAGATAGATATCTATCGTGTATTTTTGGAACACAGGGGCAAATGTATCCCGATACTATCTGTCTTTTGCGCTTCTTTTGCATTATTTATTTTTATGAAATAAATAAAAGTTCAGCCTCTTTTTTTCGGTATATCCACACTTATTCTTTCATCGCCCACTATACAGTTCGATAAAATCGTGTTTTTTCCTCTTTTTTTATTGTGCGGTATAAATAAATTTGATAGAGAAAAGAAGGAGGAAATCAGGGATGAGCCGCTAGGGGGTGGAAGTCTCGCGTGACTAGTGACTGGCGACTACATACCACCTTCGGGCATCGCCGCCATCTATACTCTGCGGCGCTTCTATATGTTTATGCGCCGCACCATCATTTCGCATTTCTCATTTCTAATTTCTCATTCAAGTTGAGTAGCTAGGGATTAGGGATTAGGGATTAGGAACCTCGAGTGACTAGTGACTAGTGACTAGTGACTAAATACCACCTTCGGGCATCGCTGTGCCGGGAGCTGACGTATCAGCGGAACGTGAAGCTGGGCCGGCCCTGTGCCATCCCCTCGGACCGGGACGCCGGCATCGTCCAGACGGTGACGGCGGCGGTAAACGCCGAGAATCCGCTGGAGGGCGAACGTCTGCTGCTGGACCTGGAATTCCGCCGTCTGGACGGGATGATCGGCCTGCACAACTTCGACGACCACGCGCTGTTCGGCTATGCCATGAAGCTCCAGCTGCTGGAGCGGCAGCGCACCTTCCGGTATGAGGCTGGCAAGCGGGCCTTCGACGAGCTTATGGCCGGCATCCGCCAGCAGGTTTCCAGCTTATAACGAAACAGGAGAAACGAAATGGACAAAGTGACAGGATATGTGACCGGAGTAAACGGGAATCTGGTGGCAGCCACCTTTTCCGGCTCCGTCCGAAAAAATGAAGTGGGCTATGTCCAGGTGGGCGATGACCGGCTCAAGGGCGAGGTCATCCGCGTCAACGGCGACACAGCCAGTATGCAGATTTATGAAATGACCAACGGCATCCAGGTGGGCGACCGGGTGGAGCTCTCCGGCGAGCTGATGAGCGTGGAGCTGGGGCCGGGCCTGCTGACCCAGGTGTTCGACGGGCTGCAGAACCCCCTGCCGGAGCTGGCGCAGCAGTGCGGCTTCTTCCTGCAGCGGGGCGTGTATCTGGACCCCATCCCCAACAAGGATTGGGAGTTTACCCCCCTGGTGAAGCCCGGCGACCATGTTTCCGCCGGTGACGCCGTGGGCAGTGTGCCCGAGGGGCTGTTTACCCACCTGATCATGGTGCCCTTCGGCCTGAAGGACGAAGGGTGGCGGGTGAAATCCGTCCGGGAAAAGGGCGTGTACAACGTCCGGGACACCGTGGCGGTGCTGGAAAACGACAACGGCGAGGAGAAGGAGCTGACCATGGTGTTCTCCTGGCCCGTGAAGCAGCCTATCCGCTGCTATGAGGAGCGTCTGCGCCCGGACGAGACCCTGGTGACCAAGCTCCGCTCCATCGACACGTTCCTGCCGGTGGCCAAGGGCGGCACCTTCTGCGTGCCCGGCCCCTTCGGCGCCGGCAAGACGGTGCTGCAGCACATGGAGGCCAAGAACGCCGATGTGGACATCGTCATCGTGGCCGCCTGCGGCGAGCGGGCCGGCGAGGTGGTGGAGGTGCTGAAGGAGTTCCCCGAGCTGGTGGACCCCCGCACCGGACGCTCCCTGATGGAGCGCACCATCATCATCTGCAACACCTCCTCCATGCCCGTGGCTGCCCGTGAGGCGTCGGTGTACACCGCCGTCACCATGGCGGAGTATTACCGCCAGATGGGCCTGGATGTGCTGCTGCTGGCAGACTCCACCAGCCGCTGGGCCCAGGCCATGCGTGAGATGAGCGGCCGTCTGGAGGAGATTCCCGGCGAGGAGGCCTTCCCCGCCTATCTGGAGTCCGTCATTGCCTCCTTCTATGAGCGGGCCGGCAAGGTCCGCCTGAAGAGCGGCAAGATCGCCTCCGTCACCATCGGCGGCACCGTGTCTCCCGCCGGCGGCAACTTCGAGGAGCCCGTGACCCAGGCCACCCTGAAGGTGGTGGGCGCGTTCCACGGTCTGTCCCGCGAGCGGTCCGACGCCCGCAAATACCCCGCCATCCACCCCATCGACTCCTGGTCCAAGTACCGGGGCGTGGTGGATATGGACCGGGTGGAGCAGGCCCGCAGCATCCTCAAGCGCAGCAACGAGATCAACCAGATGATGAAGGTCATCGGCGAGGAGGGTACCTCCGCCGAGGACTATATCGTCTATCAGAAGGGCGAGCTGCTGGACGCGGTGTATCTGCAGCAGAACTCCTTCGATCCCATCGACGCGGCCTGCGATCCCGACCGTCAGATCCACGAGTTCAACGTGCTGTATGACGTGCTGACCCGGGATTTCGCACTCAGCGACAAAAAAGAGATCCGCGCCTTTTTCAACCAGGTCCGGCAGGAGTTCCTGGACTGGCACAACACCGTGTTCCGCACCCCGGAATTTGAGGCCCAGGAAAAGCGGCTGAAGGACTTTTACCTGAGCAAGGCCGCGGATTGAGAGGGGAGTCAATATGCAGAAAGTTTACACGAAAATTGAGTCCATCGTGGGCAACGTCGTCACGGTCCGGGCCGATGGCGTCCGCAACGGCGACCTGGCCCTGGTGGGCGACAGCTACGCCAACGTCATCAAGCTGGACAGGGACCTGGTAACGCTGCAGGTGTTCAGCGGCACCCAGGGCGTCAGCACCACGGACCCGGTCCGGTTCCTGGGCCGTCCCATGATGGTGTCCTTCTCCGACCACCTGCTGGGCCGCATTTTCGACGGCGCCGGCGTACCCCGGGACAACGGTCCCGCCCTGACGGAGAATATGATCCCCATCGGCGGCCCCTCCGTGAACCCGTCCCGGCGTATCGTGCCCAACAAGCTGATCCGCACCGGTATCCCCATGATCGACGTGTTCAACACCCTGGTGGAAAGCCAGAAGCTGCCCATCTTCTCCGTGTCCGGCGAGCCGTATAACCAGCTGCTCTCCCGCATCGCCATGCAGGCCCAGGTGGACGTGATCGTTCTGGGCGGCATGGGCCTGAAGTACGACGACTATCTGTACTTCCGGGACACCCTGGAAAAGAGCGGCGCCATGGGCCGCACGGTGATGTTCATCCACACCGCCTCCGACCCCACCGTGGAATGCACCCTGGTGCCGGATATGGCCCTGGCCGTGGCGGAGCAGTTCGCCCTGTCCGGAAAGCGCGTGCTGGTGCTGCTGACGGATATGACCAACTACGCCGACGCCCAGAAGGAAATGGCCATCACCATGGAACAGGTGCCCTCCAACCGCGGCTACCCGGGCGACCTGTACAGCTGCCTGGCCGCCCGCTATGAAAAGGCCGTGGACTTTGAGGGCGCAGGCTCCATCACCATCCTGGGCGTTACCACCATGCCCGGCGACGACGTGACCCATCCGGTGCCCGACAACACCGGCTATATCACCGAGGGCCAGTATTACCTGAAAAACGGTCACATCGAGCCCTTCGGCTCCCTGTCCCGTCTGAAGCAGAACGTCAACGACAAGACCAGAAGCGACCACCGGGCCCTGATGGACGGCATGATCCGGCTGTACAGCGCCTATAAGGAGAGCCTGGAAAAGAAGTCCATGGGCTTCATGATGTCCGAGTGGGACGAAAAGCTGCTGAAATACGGCCACCTGTTTGAAACGAAGCTGATGGACCTGAGCGTGAATATCCCGCTGGAGGAGGCGCTGGACCTGGGCTGGGAGATCCTGGCCGAGTGCTTCGAGCCCAATGAAACCGGCCTGAAAACCAGCCTCATCCAGGAGAGATGGCCCAAGCGGTCCGCCGTGGAATGAGGGTGCGCCTATGGCTGTCAAACTTACCAAAAATGAATTGAAGGTGCAGAAGGACCGCCTGAAGCAGTTCCAGCGGTATCTGCCCACCCTCCAGCTGAAAAAGCAGCAGCTGCAATCCGTGGTGATGCAGGTCAACGCCCAGCTGGAGCAGGTGGAGCGGGAGCGCCGGGCCGCCGTGGACGGGCTGGACGACTGGGTGGCCGTTTTCGCGGAAAACGACAGCTTCCCGGTGGACAAGCGCCTGGACACCCTGGTCCGCCCCCACCATGTGGAGTGCGGAGAGGAGAACATCGCCGGCGTCACCGTGCCGGTGTTCCGGGAGCTGAGCTTTGAGGACATCTGCTACGACGTGGCGGACTATCCCCTGTGGGTGGACACCGCTGCCGTGCGCCTGCGGGAGATCGCCCGGCTGGACGCTCTGGAAAAGACCCTCCGCCGCCAGGTGGAGCTTCTGGAGCAGGAGCTGCGCTCCACGGCCCAGCGGGTGAACCTGTTCGAGAAGGTGAAGATCCCCGAGGCCAAGGAGAATATCCGAGTCATCGGCATCTACCTGGGCGACCAGCAGACCTCCGCCGTGGTGCGGGGCAAGATCGCCAAGAAAAAGCTGCAGGAGGTGAGCCGATGATCGAAAAAATGAAGGTCGTCCACATTGTGGCGGCCGCGTCGGAGAAAACCGCCCTGCTGGACCGGCTGCGCGCCCTGGGCATCGTCCACTTCGGCGAAAAGGCCAGCGCCGACCAGCGGCATCTGGAGCGCTTCGCGGAGCTGTCCAGGATGGAGATGCTTCTCCAGGAATACACGGGACAGGAGCCGGAAAAAAAGCTGCTGTCCGACAAGGAATTTGAGGTCTTTTACAAGGACCTGGCCGCCTGCATGGACCGGCACAAGGCCCTGCAGGAGCAAAAGACCGCCGTCCACACGGCTGCGGAGCGGCTGTCCGAATGGGGAGCCTTCTCCCCGGCGGAGCTGCGGTCGCTGGGGGACCAGGGTCTGGATATCCACATTTACCGCACGGACAAAAAGACTGCGGCCGCCCTGGCGGCGGACCCGGACGTGCGTGTGATCCGGTTGGCCCCGGTGGGAAAGATGCCCACCCTGGCCTCCATCGGGCCCCTGCCCGCCCCGTATCCCGTCACCGAGTTCCCCATCCCCGAAAAGGGCCTGGAGGAGCTGAACCGGGAGTGGGAGGACTGCGACCGGGGCATCCGGGCCTGTGAGGCGGAGCTGCACGACGCCGCCCGGCACCTGCCCAGCATCCACGACCAGATGCTCAAGACCCAGAACGCAGCGGAGTATTCCGCCGTCAGCAACACGTCCCAGAGCCAGGATGGCCTGGTGTGGCTGACGGGCTATATCCCGGCAGCGGAGGTGGAAGGCTTCAAAAAGGCCGCCGCCCAGGCGCACTGGGCCTGGGCCATGGAGGACCCCGCCGCCGATGACGACAAGGTCCCCACCAAGGTCAAGTACAACAAGGTCACCCGCCTGATGATCCCGGTGTTCGACATTCTGGGCGTGGTTCCCGGCTACCGGGAGTATGACATTTCCTTCTGGTTTCTGGGCTTCTTCACCCTGTTCTTTGCCATGATCATCGGCGATGCCGGATACGGCTGCCTGTTCCTGCTGGCGGCCCTGGTCATGACCGTCAAGGGCAAGAAGGCGTCCACCGCCGTGCAGCTGCTGTGGCTGCTGTCCATTGCCACCATTGTGTGGGGCGCGCTGACAGGCACCTGGTTCGGCCTGGAGCAGGCCATGGACGTGCCCTTGCTCCGGAGCCTGGTGATCCCCACCTTCGCCAACTATCCCGCCCACTTCGGTGTGGAATCCACCACCCAGCAGAACACCATCATGAAGTTCTGCTTCATCCTGGGCACGGTGCAGCTGTCGCTGGCCTGCGTCATGAACATCCGGCGCAAGCTCCGGGAGAAGGACCTGAGCTGGCTGGCGGACCTGGGCTGGCTGGCCGCCATCGACGCGCTGTATTTCGTGGTGCTGTACCTGGTCATCGGCCAGCAGGTGAATCTGATGCCTGTGGCCTGCGTGGTCATTGCGGGCTTCCTGCTGGTGGTGCTGTTCGGCGGCATGTCCCCGGACAAGAGCTTCGGCCAGGGCCTGAAGGCGGGCCTGGGCGACGCGTTCACGGTGTTCCTGAACACCATCAGCGCCTTCGGCAACATCATGAGCTACATCCGCCTGTTTGCCGTGGGCATGGCGTCTCTGGCCATCGCCCAGAGCTTCAACAACATGGCCCTGGGCTTCAAGGGTCCCCTGGTCATCGCCGCCGTCCTGATCCTGCTGATCGGTCACGGGCTGAACATCGTCATGGGCCTGCTGTCTGTGGTGGTCCACGGCGTCCGCCTGAACCTGCTGGAGTTTTCCGGTCAGCTGGGTATGGAGTGGGCCGGTATTGCTTACGATCCCTTTAAAAAGCACGATAAAATCAAAAAATAAACGGATAGGAGATCAACTATGAATATCGAATTTATTGGTATGGCGTGCGCTCTGGGCCTGTCCGCCATGGGCTCTGCGTTCGGTTCCGGTTTTGCTGCTCAGGCCTCCGTGGGCGCGTGGAAAAAGTGCTACGCCAACGGCAAGCCCGCTCCCTTCATCATGGTGGCCTTCTCCGGCGCACCTCTGACCCAGACCATCTATGGCTTCCTGCTGATGAACTTCATCCGCAGCGCCGTGGAGGGCGGCTGTGACGCGGCTCTGGCCATGTTCACCGGCATCTTCGCGGGCCTGGCCATCGGCCTGTCCGCCTTCTTCCAGGGCAAGGTGGCCGCCGCCTCCGCCGACGCTCTGGGCGAAACCGGAAAGGGCACGGCAAACTACTTCATTGTCATCGGTATTATCGAAACGGTGGCACTGTTCACCCTGGTGTTCAGCCTGCTGCTGCTCCAGTAACCCTTATAATCAAAACCTCCGGCTAAGCCGGAGGTTTGACCAGGCCCTATAAGGGCCCAT
>OHBM01002679.1_pt1 | contig 11591 bp, 8 predicted proteins | sample 1577251 | NCBI WGS metagenome assembly OHBM01 (sample SAMEA3541557, study PRJEB24748) | human gut metagenome | biome: human gut; feature: human-associated habitat; material: faeces | place: China | collected 2012
GGATGATTTAAATAATTAAGCTTATATTAATGCGTAAACATAATATTTTTTATAATAATTAGCACTCTCACTTGACAAGTGCTAATTATAGATATATAATGTATCTAGTGCAAATAAAAGATGCATAATATTATTTATAAGGGGTGATATTTATGTTTAATATGAATGAAGAAAAAGAAGAAAATGTTTTAGAAAAATATGGTAGAGATATTACTCAATATGTTAAAGATGGAAAGGTTGACCCAGTAATTGGTAGGGATGAAGAAATACGTTCTATAACACGTATTTTATCTCGTAAGACAAAGAATAACCCAGTTTTAATTGGTGAACCAGGTGTTGGTAAAACCGCTATTATAGAAGGCCTTGCTGGGCGTATTATAAAAGGTGATGTGCCAAGTAGTTTAAAGGATAAAACCATTTGGGAACTTGATATGGCAGCTTTAATTGCGGGTGCTAAATATCGTGGTGAATTTGAAGAAAGACTTAAAAATGTTTTAAATGAAGTTAAAAAGTCAGAAGGTAACATAATTATGTTTATCGATGAAATTCATATGATAGTAGGTGCTGGTAAATTAGATGGTGCAATGGATGCTGGAAATATGTTAAAACCAATGCTAGCTAGAGGAGAAATCCACTTAATTGGTGCAACAACTTTAAATGAATATCGTAAATATATTGAAGATGATGGTGCCTTAGAGCGTAGATTTCAAAAGGTACTAGTAAAAGAACCAACTGTATCAGATACAATTACAATACTTAGAGGTTTAAAGTCTAGGTTTGAAGTTCATCATGGTGTATCTATTTCTGATGCTGCATTAGTTTCTGCTGCAACGCTTTCAAATAGGTATATAACAGATAGATATTTACCAGATAAAGCAATTGATTTAATAGATGAGGCTTGTGCAACAATTCGTGTTCAAATGGATTCAGTTCCAGAAAACATAGATAGTTTAACAAGAAGAATTATGAAGCTTCAAATAGAAAGAGAAGCTATTAAAAAAGATAAGGATGATATTAGCCGTGAAAGAGTAAAAGAACTTGATTCTAAAATAAAAGAGATGAAAAGTGAAGAGGCTTATTTAAGAGGTAATTGGGAAAAGGAAAAGGCTGTTCAAGTAGACATCAAAAAGACTAAAAAAGAGTTAGAAGAGGCAAGATTTAAACTTGAAATGGCTGAAAATAATTATGATTTAGAAAAGGCTGCTGTATTAAGACATGGTACTATTCCAGAATTAGAGAAAAAACTTGATAATTTAAAGAAATCTAATAATAATAAAATACTAAGTGATAGAGTAACTGAGGAGTTAGTTGCATCTGTTATTTCAAGATGGACTAATATTCCAATTTCAAAACTTACTAAGGGTGAAAAAGAAAAGGTTTTAAATCTTGAAGAAAACATGAAATTAAGAGTCAAGGGACAAGATGAGGCTTTAAAATTAGTTAGTGATGCTATTATAAGGTCAAGATCTGGTATTAAAGATGAGAATAGACCAATTGGTTCATTTATGTTTTTAGGACCTACTGGTGTTGGTAAAACAGAAGTTGCAAGAACACTTGCTTATGAATTATTTGATGATGAAAAACACATGGTTCGTATTGATATGAGTGAATATATGGAGAAGTTCAGTGTCTCAAGACTTATTGGTTCTCCTCCAGGATATGTTGGCTATGAAGAAGGAGGACAACTTACGGAAGCAGTAAGACGTAACCCTTATAGTATAGTATTATTCGATGAAATAGAAAAAGCTCATCCTGAAGTACTTAATTTACTACTACAAATCCTAGATGATGGTAGAATAACTGATTCTAATGGACGTACAGTAGACTTTAAAAATACTATTATTATAATGACCTCTAACCTTGGTAGTGAATACATCCTAGACGGTGATACTAGTAAAGTAGAAGGTGAATTAAGAGGCCATTTTAGACCAGAGTTTATTAACCGAATTGATGAAGTAATTATCTTTAAACCATTAACTAAAGAAGTAATATATCAAATTCTTGATAAAATTATTCATGATATAGAAAAACGATTAAGTAATGACCAGATTAAATTATCTTTAACAGATAAAGCTAAGGACTATCTAGTGGATGCAGGATATGATATTAACTATGGAGCAAGACCTTTAAAACGAGAAGTTAGTAAAACAATTGAAAGTTTATTAGCTCATGAGTTAATTAAAGGTACTATACCATTTAATGCTACTGTTACTTTTGATGTTGAGGATAACAACTTAATTATTTCTAAAGTAGACGTAAAATAGAACTGATTATTAAACCAGTTCTTTTTTTCAACAATTTTTGTGGATAAAATATTTTATATTAATATTGGTGATATTATATGAAAGTAAAAATCTTTGACTTTGAAGATGAAGGTGATTTAGAAGATGCAATAAACAACTTTTTGAAAGAATTAGAAGGGGATGTAGTGGAAATTAAGTATCAAGTTAGTTCTTTTCCTAGTGGTGAAGAACAAATCTATTGTTTTTCTGCTATGATTATTTATTTTTATAAACAGACTTAACACCATAATAAAGAGGAAAATATTTCTTATATTTTTTATAACTGTTTAGATCTATTGGGTAATCGAACTCACCAATGTGTTCAAATAATTTAGCTCCAAAGTTTTGTTTAAAGAAGAACCCACCATCATTTACATCTTTTACTTCATAAAAATTATAAGACCTATAGCCATATTCCATAGCTTTTTTAAGCATCTTAAAGTGAATAGAATAAGATACATCTAAGTCAATATATTCATCATCCATTCCTCCGATTAGGGCAGTAATTTCTTTTCCATACATCAAGAATAAGTATCCCCCTAAGAAAATTTTATCATTATCTGTTTTTTCCTTTAAGGATAAATAGTACTTTCTTCTCTTATTTATAATATTAATCTGTTCTTTATAACCAAGTTCCTTCTCAATAAAAGTTTCCTCTGTTAATTGATTATTTTGATATAGACCTATTCTTTTTTCTTTTTCTATTTGTAATACTTTTTCTTCTTTCTTAAGATTATTAAGAGTAGTATTTAAATCAAGTTCAGCAATCATTATTTTTAGATGTTCCTTTGTAAAAGCACTAGCTAAGTCTTCATAAAAAGGAAGTTCATATTCAATAGTGTTAAACTTATTACTAATCTTATCCATTATTTTAATAAAGATAGGTAATTCATCTTGTTTTAGTTCTCTTACAATGTAACCAAGTCTTTCATTTCTTTTAATGATTTGTCTAGCTTTTTTGGACATATTATTTAATATATCATTAAGACTTTTGTCAGTTAAATCAAGTTTCATCGTATATTTAGGATTAAGAGTGTTATTATCAGTTTCAATAAAACCTAGTTTTAATAAATAATCTTTTATAAATAAATTATTTATACCTCCTTGTAATTCCCTACCATCCTCATCTTTCTCAGTGGTTAATATCTCAGGATCTATTTTTAGATAGATGCCATTTTTTTCTTTAACAAAGTTAATTATTTCTTTAGTAAATACTTCTAATAAATCATAGTTTTTATAGTCGATTAAAAAACCTTGAGGAGCATAGAAGAATCTTTTCTTAATACTTTTATTTTCACTAGCTAAAAGTAAAGTGGCTCCTAACAATTTATTTTTATCTTCAAGACCTAAAAAATAAGGATGCCAATTCTCACCACTTTTAAAGTTAGCCCAATAAACACTTTGTTCAAAAGGACATATTTCTAGGTAATTAGTAAATTCATTAAATTCTGTTTTAGAAAGCTCTACAAGTTTCATTTTATCACCCCACCTTAAACTAATTATACTTGATTCTTTCACTTAGTGCAAGATTATGATATGATTATATAGGAAAGTGGTGAATTTATGCGAAAGAAAGAATTAAAACAAAATTCCTTTCTAAATGGAGCTTTTGTAGCAACCATGGGAATAGTTATTACTAAAGTATTAGGTATGCTATATGTAATTCCCTTTTATGCAATTATTGGGGAACAAGGAGGGGCCCTATATGGATATGCCTATACCATCTACTTATTATTTCAGTCTTTATCTTGTGCTGGTATTCCTAATGCAATTTCTAAAATAATTAGTGAATATCAAACCTTAGGTTATAGTAAAGCTAAAGAAAAAGCTTTTAAGATAGGTAGAAGACTAGCTGCCTTTATGGGAATATTTGTCTTTATTATTTTATTCTTATTTGCTCCTATTATAGCAAAAGCAATTATTGGTGATTTAACAGGAGGAAATACTTTAAGTGATGTAACTTATGTTATTAGAGTAATTGCTACAGCTATACTAGTAGTACCTATCTTAAGTATTTATAGAGGTTATTTAGAAGGACATAAGTTTATAACACCAACAGCTATTTCACAAGTGGTAGAACAAGTAGCTCGTATAGTAGTTATTATAGCTGGTTCTTATGCTGCATTAAATGTATTTCATTTGTCTTTAACAACTGCTGTAGGTGTAGCAACTTTTGGAGCAACAGCTGGAGCCTTAATAGGTTATCTATATTTGCTTGATAAAGTGTTTAAACATAAGAAAGAGATAAACAATATAACTGAGGTAAAAGATGAGCCAGTTATTTCTACTAAAGAAATCTTAGGAAAAATATTTTTCTATGCCTTACCATTCATTATGATAGATGTCTTTAAATCAGCTTATAACTTTGTTGATATGACTACTCTTGTTAAGACACTAGTTCATTCAGCAGGCTATACTACGGTAGCAGCAGAAAACTCTATGAGTGTAATTTCTACTTGGGGAAATAAACTTAATATGATAATTGTATCTATTTCTACTGGTATAATCATAAGTCTAATACCTAACCTTACTTCATCATCTGTTAAAGGTGATAAAAAGGATGTCCATCGTAAGATTAATCAAACTTTACAAATATTATTATTCTTATCAGTACCTATGACTATAGGATTATCATTCTTATCACAACCAGTTTGGGATGTATTTTATGGAAATAAATCAGCAGTAGGAGCAGAGATTATGGCGTACTATATTTTTGTGGCTTTGATAATTTCTACTTATACAGCTTTAGTATCCATTGTTCAGGTCTTAAAATACTATAAAGAAGTATTTATTTCTTTATTTGCTGGAGTATTAATCAAAGCTTTAACTAATGTTTATTTAATTAAAACATTCTATGGATTAGGACTTCAACCAGTATATGGTTCTATAACTGCTACTATTTTAGGTTATTTAGTAGGGATAATCTTGTGTCTTCACTACTTAAAAAAGAAATGTGGAGTTAGTTATAAACCGACTATTAGAATTATTGGAAAGATTGTTATCGCTGATATCTTTATGATACTTTCCTTATTCCTAGTTAAATTCGTAGTACCAATTTCCTCATCTGTAAGACTTTTAAATATTCCAATCATTTTAGTTTATACTATTATAGGAGCAGGAGTTTATTTACTAGTATCTTATAAATCAGGCGTTATTGAAGAAGTATTGGGTAGTAAAATGTTAGCTAAAATTAAAAGAAAGGTGGCTAAAAAATAATGTTAGAAGAATTAACTGAAAAAGAGTTTCAAAACTTTTCAAAAAAACACCCATTAAGAAATTTTATGGAAACAGTAGAAATAGGTAATCTTAGAAAGAAAAACGGTTGGACTGTTAAATATCTTGGCCTTAAAGAAAAGAAAAAAATAATAGGAGCAACAATGCTTCTTTCTAGAAAAAGACATTTTAATATGAATGAGTTTTATGCTTTAAGAGGACCACTACTTGATTATAGTAATGATAATGAGGTAGAAACATTTTTGAAAGAGTTGAAAGACTATGTTAAAAAGAATAATGGTTACTGTCTAAGAATTGATCCATACCTTCCTATTAGAAGATATGATAATGATAAAGAACTAGAAGTTCCAAAGACAAATATATTAAAAATACTTGAATCATTAAAATTTAAGAAGAGTGAAACACAAGAACAAGTCTCTTCTATGTATGTTCTTGATTTAGAAGGTAAAAGTGAAGATGATATTTTAAAAGAGATGAAACCTAATGCTAGAAATATTATTCGTAAGACTATTAAAATAGGTATTGAAGTATCAGAATTAAAAAAAGATGAATTAGAATCATTTTATGCGATAATGCTTGCAACAGGTAAGCGTAAAGGTTTTAGGGTAAGAAAAAGTGCTTACTATGAAAATATGTATGATTTATTTTCTAAAAATAATGAAATTAAGTATTTAGTTACTAGACTAGATCTTAATAGGTATATCAGTTTACTAAATGAAGAGATAGATGAAAATATTAAAAAGAAAGAGGCTTTATCTGATTCTAGATGTAATGATGGTAAGAGAAAGAGTTATGATGAGACTATTAATTCATTAAGGAAAAAAGTAGATATTGCAAAGCAACAAAAAAAAGAAAAAGGTATATCAATTATTACCCTTGCTGGGGCTATGTTTATGATGACTGATCCAGAGATAGTTTATTTGTCTAGTGGTAATTATGAAAAATACTTAATGTATAATTCTCAGTATTTAATTCAGTGGGAAATGATTAAATATGCTATAAAGCATGGCTATAAAAGATATAATTTCTACGGTACTCCTACAACTAATAAGGATGATAAGAATTATGGTATTTATCAGTTTAAAGCTAGTTTTAATGGATATATGGAAGAATTATTAGGTGAATATGAAGTTGGTACATCTTTGGTTTATTATCTTGTAAAATTACTTCATAAAATAAAAAAGTCATAGATTGTTCTATGGCTTTTGTGTGTGTGCCGTGCATGGCATATATCTAGTTGGTGAAAGTCCAATATACGCGTAGGTATCAACGAAGTATTAGGGAAGCACAAAGCATCAGTCGTGAGGCTTGGGGCTAAAGGAAGTGTGAAACAAAATCGAGGGCTAACGAACAGAAACTTATTATAAGGCTGCATAAATGGATGAGGTTGCACAACAAACTAAAGTCCAAAAGATACTCGTAACTTTATGTAGTAAAGTAAGTAGCTAATCGAGGAAAGATATATGCCTTACCGCGGGAGGTCTTGCAAACAGTTAAGGAGAACCCTATTAAGAAAACTGGTCGAAAAAGGTTTGTTGCAAGAAGTCAGCAGAGGTCGTAGTACTAGAAAACTAGGAAGGACTGAATAATTTGTAGTTTTGCTACTGAAATTGGAATAGACTAAAGTCAGAATAGATAAATAGGTAAGAAGTTAACGTATTTAATGAATAATCTCTATAAAAGGATGATTAGTCTATGAGCGAAATTAGAAAGGTGGAAACAGATATGGAACTTTTAGAAAAAGTACTTTCCAAAGAAAACTTAAATAATGCCTATAAGCAAGTTTACAAAAACAAAGGAGCAAGTGGAGTAGATGGTGTAACCGTCGAAGAATTATTTCTATACATCCAGGAACATAAAGAAGAAATACTTTGGCAAATAAGAAATAGAAAATATAAACCACAACCAGTAAGAAGAGTTTACATACCAAAAGAAAATGGTAAAATGAGAAAATTAGGAATACCAAGTGTAATAGATAGAGTAATACAACAAGCAATAGTCCAAGTATTAACACCAATCTATGAAGAACAATTTTCTAGTAATTCTTATGGCTTTAGACCTAATCGTTCGTGCGAAATGGCAGTTATTAAAGCACTTGAATGCTTCAATGATGGTTATGACTGGATAGTAGATATTGACTTACAATCATTCTTTGATGAAGTAAATCAAGATAAACTTATTGGAATAATAAGAAGGACTATCAAAGATGGTAATCTTGTATCATTGATTAGAAAGTTCTTACAAAGTGGAGTAATGGAAAAGGGAGTTATACAAGAAACCAAGAAAGGTACTCCACAAGGTGGCAACTTAAGTCCGTTATTATCTAATATAATGCTTAATGAACTTGACAAAGAGTTAGAGGAGAGAGGGCTTAACTTTGTTCGCTATGCCGATGACTGTTTAATTATGGTAAAATCAGAAAAAGCAGCCAATAGAGTAATGGAAAGTATAACTACATTTATAACAAAAAAATTAGGACTTATAGTAAATGTAGAAAAGAGTAAAATTGCAAGACCTAATCAAATAAAATATCTAGGTTTTGGATTTTATAAAAAGATTAATCAAAATACATGGAGACCTAAACCACATATTAAGTCAGTACAAAGGTTTAAGACTAAACTACGCGGTATACTTGTAAGAAGTAGAAGTATTAGTTTAGATGAAAGACTTCTTAAACTAAAACAAGTAATATATGGTTGGGTAAATTATTTTAGAATTGCAGATATGAAAGGACTATTAATGAAAGAAATTGACCCAAATATACGCAGAAAACTGCGAGTAATAATTTGGAAACAATGGAAAAAGATAAGAAAGAGATATACATCTTTGAGAAAGTTAGGAATATCACATAGAGATGCATATGTAACAGCAAATTCAAGAAGAGGATACTATCATATAGCACATACCTATGTATTAGAGCAAGCAATATCTAAAGAAAGATTAAATAAAAGAGGTCTAGTAAATTCACTAGACCACTACCTAAGAGTACATATTGTTACAAGTTAAACCGCCGTATACCGAACGGTACGTACGGTGGTGTGAAAGGGAAAAATATTCAATTTTAGTGAAAAATTTTCTCTATTCGATTGTATCAGTTTTAGTTGTTGTACCCTGACTAGGGTTAGGAGTAACTGTTTCTGTAGTAGTTGTTTTATCCTCTTCTGTCTTAGTATTATTATCACCTGTTGATAAAATATTATTTTCTTGATCCTCTGTTACTGTAATATTAGCTGTATAAATGCTATTATTATAAGTTACTGTATATTGATAAGTTCCAGGTTTATTAATATCAACTCCTGAAAAATTAAACTTTAACAAAGCTTTAACTTCATCTGTTAAAGGGCTAGGTTCAGTAATATAATCAGCTGGATTAGTTGATAGAGTAGTACCTTTCTTAATAGTAAATGACTTAATTGATATAGTATCAACTTGATTAGTAGGAGCTACCTTTTCAATTACTTTTATAGTACCTTCAAACTCTTTCTTTTTGTAATAAACTTTATATTTATAAGTACCAACTTCTTTAACATTAACACTACTAGTGTCAAGTTTCAAATTAGCTAACACTTCATCACTAACCGTTTCCTCTAAATAATCGGCTATTTTTATACTAAGTGGTGTATTAGTTTCAATCTCAAAGTTTTTAAGCTTTATATTAAAATCAGCTTTTTGATTATCTTGCATTTTCTGTGATACCACTAGTGCAATAGTCTGATTATTATTCTCTTGATCTAATTTGGAATAAAGGCATCCACACGAGATACATAGTATTCCTAATAGGGTAAAAGAAGAAACGACTATTAAACGGACTTTCTTATCCATTTATAATCCCACCTTTTCTATCTTATTTACATTATATGATAGATTTTTTTCTGTGGCAAGCAAAAAATCTAATTCTTTTTGGAATTAGACATTGTCACCTTGATAGATATTATCTTTTACCATCTTTTTATCTATCTCGTTTAAAACTTCAAATTTCTTTAAAAGCCAAGTTGGTTCTATTAAATCTTCTTTTTTAGGATCTCCTGTTATTCTATGAATTACTATCTCTTTTCTTAAATAAGTTAATTGTTTAACAGTAATATTTACATATTCTTCTTTAGTTAGTACTTTAAATGGATGATTTTTATACATAATCTCCAGTGGAGTATCTTTTAGAATATGAAGCATATGTATTTTTATCCCTTGAATATCAAGCTTATTTAAGTATTTAACTGTATCTAGCATATCATTATCTGTTTCATATGGTAATCCATTTATAATGTGTACAACTACATTGATATTTCTAATTCTTAATTTATTTACCATAGTTTCAAACTCTTCAACTGTCTCACCTCTATTGATTAGTTTTAGAGTCTCCTTCTTACTAGATTGTAGTCCAAGCTCTACCTGTAAATAGCATCTTTTACTGATTGATTCTAAGTAATCAAGACATGAATTACTTATAGAATCACTTCTGGTAGCGATAGCAAGGCCTACACAATCTTTATTGTTTATAAATGGTTCAAAATATCTCTTTAAAGTATCAACATCAGCATAAGTATTAGTTCTAGCTTGAAAATAAGCGATAAATTTTGCATTAGGCCACTTATTTTGCATCATCTTTTTACCTTTGATAAATTGCATCATTAAACTGTCATTTACATCACCAGCAAAGTCACCACTACCAGACTTAGAACAAAAAATACAACCTCCATAACTCTTTGTACCATCAATATTAGGACAAGAAAAGTTAGCATTTAAACTAACTTTAGCAATCTTACAACCAAACTTATGTTGATAAAAATAAGTTAAAGTATGATATCTTTTATTATCAATAGTATAAGGAAAATTATTCACCATAATTAACACCTATATAAGATAGTAGTAAAGCTTGTTTATAATTTTTAGAAAAGAAAATACTAAGAGCTTTATTTTCTCTCTTTTTACTAGTTATATTTCTTAAGAAGAATAAAGTTATTAGTTTAGAGTTAATAGCTCTAGATACTTTTTTACTCTTGATTTGTTTTTCAATTTCTTTAGTTATCTTTTCACAAGAATTAGCTTTATCTTTTATTATTCTAAAGTAATCATCTAAGTAATAAATTAAATCTTCTTGTAATTTAAACTCTTTACCAATATCTTCAATTAATTTTAATAGTTGCTTTTTTGTCAGAGTGGTGTCTAATAATTTAGAGAGTTCATTCTTGTTCTTTTCGTAGAACTTAGAAATTTCATCTTTTTTAAAAGTAAAGTAATCACCATCTAATCTCTTAAAGACTTTCATTGTATCGTTATAACCAAAATTCATATTTGTTTTGGCTTGTTTGCTATTAAAGTCTAGGAAGAAAGATATTTTATTTTTTGGTTTAATATAAGTTGTTTTTATATTTCCTTTTGGTAATTTTTTTAATCCAGGTGCTCTAAGATCAACAATTATAGCCTCAGTAGCACCTAACTCTATAGCAAGATTTACTGGTAAATTATCATAAAAGCCACCATCTATATACTTATCACCATCAATATCTTTCATTTGAAAAGCTGGATAGCAAGTAGCAGATGCCATTAGATAATCAACTAATTTATCACTAGATATATCTTTTTTTGAAATAACTAATGGTTTCTTAGTAGAAAAATTATAAGTGATTAAACCATAATCAATATCTGATTTATAAAATCTTTTCATGTTAATAGCTTTTCTAATAATACTTTCTATTTTTTTTATATCCATACCACCGTTTTTAAGAAAGTTATCACCATAAAGCCTTAAGATGTCTTTTTTAGTATCACTTTTTGGCTGTTGTTCAAATAAATATTCAAGACTTAACTTATGCCAAATATATAAAGCTTTTAAGTATGTTTTTTGAGTCATTAAAGCTCCATTTAGAGCCCCGATAGATGTACCAGTTACAATATCATATTTAATATGTAATCTTCTAAGAGCTTTCCAAACTCCAATTTCATAACTACCTTTACTACCTCCACCAGATAGTACTACTGCTCGTTTCATAAACCTCTCCCTTTCAAATTTGACTATATTATAGCACATATTTTCTAGTAAATCTATTTGAAAAATTAGTAAATAATATTGCTCCT
>OHBM01002686.1_pt1 | contig 11585 bp, 10 predicted proteins | sample 1577251 | NCBI WGS metagenome assembly OHBM01 (sample SAMEA3541557, study PRJEB24748) | human gut metagenome | biome: human gut; feature: human-associated habitat; material: faeces | place: China | collected 2012
CGACCTATTTTTACGGCGCGCGCCCTGCGGTGCTGTGCCTGACGGCGGCTTTCACGGCCATGCTGTGCGACCATCTGGTGGCCTGGCTGCGCCACCGTCCCTGCGACAAAACGGAAAACAGCAGCATCCCCTCTGCGCTGGTGCTGGTCCTGCTGCTGCCCGCCACCGTGCATTACTATGTGGTCGTCGTCAGTGTGGCGGTGGCCATCCTGCTGGGCAAGCACGCTTTCGGCGGGTACGGCCATTCCCCGTTCAACCCCGCGGCCTTCGGCTATGCCGTCGCCGCCGTCAGCTGGCCGGGCGAGGTGTTTTTGTATCCCGTGCCGTTCACCACGATGAGCGTGCTGGACACCGGCAGCGCCACCGTGATGGAGAGTGTTTCCCACACGCTGCGCGCCGGCGGCGTGCCCAACGTGGATACGTTCGACCTCATCCTCGGCAATTATGCGGGGCCCATCGGCGCCACTTCGGTGCTCATCCTCGTGGCGTGCGCCATGTACCTGTGGATGCGCCGGGACATCACGCTGGGCATCCCTTTCGGCTTTCTGCTCTCCTGCGCGCTGGTGGCGTTTTTTTACCCGCGTGTGAACACGCTGGGGCTGGAGCTGCCCTGGCAGTATCTGGACATCCGCCTGCTCTCGCTCAAATACGAGATGCTCTCCGGCGCGCTTGTTTTTGCGGCTGTGTTTCTGGTGAACGAGCCGGTGACGCGCCCGAAAAATACCCGCGCGCATTTTGTGTACGGTATGATCCTGGGCTTTATGACAATGATGTTCCGTTATTTCGGCTCGTATGACACGGGCGTGTGCTTTGCGGTGCTGGCGGTGAATGCACTGGCCGGCTACCTGGACCGCCTGTTCTCCCAGAAGATCTTCCGCAGGGAGGTGCGCTCATGAGCGACTTCGTTTACTTCCAACGCAACACAGCCCTTTGCATGGCTTGAAGGCAGTGGAAATATGTGAAGTGACACATCTCCGTCCTGAATATAAATGTCATCTTCTACGACTGTTCCCATGTCAGTGTGCCTATGGGTATACTTTCCCTGATACACCTCATCAACGCCCATACCCGGAAGATTACCGATATGATCCTCGTGAAAATGTGATAAGATAGCATTAACTTTTCTTCCATTGCTATATGTGTCTATTATCGCAGGAATTTCTGGATGATTACCAACATCATACAACCATAATGCATCCTTTCCCTTAATCATCACAACATTAGCTGACAATGGGTTCTCTGTAGGTGATATATACGATATTAAATTATTAATTGCAACGACTCTACATTCATCCATTCTTTACTCCAAAAACTCCACATGCCCGTCCTCAAGATGGTACACAGCCCCGATAACCTCAAGCCCCTTTTCCTCAAGCAGCTTCATATCTGTATTATCCTCTATCACCTTAACACTATGCTTTACATTAAGACAGGTTGCAATATACTCATCTTTCTCTTCATTGATAGCTTCCCTGATATCGTCAGTTATATACTTGATATGTCCGTCAGGGTCATGCTTTATTGCCGCTTCAACTGCACCGCAATGATTATGCCCAAGCACAACCACCAGCTTACAGTCAAGATGGTCTGCTGCATATTCAATACTTCCAAGCTGATGCGAATCCACTACATTTCCTGCCACGCGGATAACAAAAAGTTCCCCTATTCCCGCTGAGAATATTGCTTCCGGTACCTGTCTGGAATCCGAACAGCACAGAACAATCGCATATGGATGCTGACCATTCTTTAATGTATCCACGCGCCTTTCCAGCGAAACATCTCCTGGATTGCTTGTAGCATTAATAAATCTTTTATTACCCTCTATTAATCTTGACTTTGCTTCACTTGCTGGTATTGACATATTATTCCGCCTTTCACAACTTACTTTCCTACAGTTTAACAGAATTTTACCCATATTAAAACCCCGTCTGCAATATACCACATATGATATATAACAGGCGGGGCTGATTATTTTATTCTAAATCATATCAAGTTTTGTGTTACTTAAATGCTTTTAGAGAATTTTTTGATTTTGCAACAGTCATTCCAATAGCTAATCCGGATACTGCCATTAACATAATAAGAATTCTCATATCAGATGAATCTCCTGTTGGCACTACATCAACTGAACTATCTGGAACATCTTCTCTGTCATCTGTATCTTTATTAATATCATCATTACCATTATTAATGTCATTATCTGGTACATCAATAACTTCTCCTGTTACACCCTTGTAATCTACGCTTACAGAATGAATAGTAACTCTGTTACCAGACTTTCCTGCACCAGATGTACCTGTATGCTGGAATCCTATTCCACTGTAACTGTTTACTTCATTCTCAAATACATGGCTTAAATGTACCTCATGAGGCATGATACTGCTTGCTGAGTCCTGAGATGATGTTGTTGTAACATCTGCTGTAAATGTATTGCCAGTCACATCAAGCTTAATTGTGCATCCTGGAAGAAATGCTGTTGATATGACTGAATCCTCAAGCGGAATTGCAACTCCATTCTTATATTCCATCAATGTAAATGTACATGACTTAGCTGCAAAGCTACTAAGGGCCGGATCACTTATAGATGGTACTCTGGCAATTCTTAAGCCATAACCAGTCATTGTTTTTGCATCATATTTGAAATAGATATCTATGAACTGTTTAGCACTACCGAAGCCCTGTGCTCCTGTTTTATGAGGAGAAAGAGTCAATGTCATTGACATATCTTTTCGTGCAGTATCATCAACATATACAAGTCTTGCACCCTGTGTAGTTGTCTGAAGTCCCGTAGTTCCTGATGCGCCTGATGCTCCCTGTGCGTATGTATATGGAAGCTCCCCTGAAACAGGCTTATATGCTTTGTCACTCCACTCTCCACCTTCTCTGTATTCAGCAGGCAGATAGAATCCTCCATACCAATTACCAGCTTCAAGTGTGTTTTTCCATTCATAATTATTCTCTTCTGTATCATTCTCAGCTTCAATATATGCAAGATGCTCAAGATCAACATTATATGACTGTTTCTGTTCATCTGCTACATATGCTGACTTGATAAGTTCAGAAGCTGCAGTAAATACTGAACTGCCTTCTACTGAATTCGAACGCTTTGGTATAACTTCACAGATAATATAATGATTAACATCATCTAAGCGGAGTACATATGAAGAGTATGGCTTAGCATCACTATCTACATATGTTGTCTGTGCAACGAGGACTTTATCTGTTCCTTCTTTGTCTGTAGCACGATACCAGTTAATTATACTTTCGTCTGCTGCTTCACTATTATCTGTAAATGCATATGTTACATTAATCATTCCATTCTCAGGTGCTGATAAAACAGGTTTTTCTGATAATACAGGTGCCTCAAATATCTTAGGAGTAACTGTAAAATGTAATACTTTCTTCATTCCGTTGGTTGCTGTTGCAACAAGACAGCCTTTCTTATTGTCTAATGTTGAATTGTCACCCTTTACTATTACAGTACCATCAGCCTGTGGTTCAATAACAAGCGTATCGTCTTCAGTACTCCATGTTACAGTCTTGTCATTGCCACCAAGAACAACAGGCGTAACCTGAAGTGAATCAGAAACATTTCCCTGAAGTACCGGAACAACATCCTTAGCAATTCCTGGATAGTCAAACTGGATATTCCATGCACCGGTTGGCATATAATCCTTCTGATTTAACGGATCCCATTCATCATAACCCGCACCATTTAAGAGATTATATATATTATATTCCCCATTATACTTAAATGCTTTCATCTGCTCTCCATCAGGAGTTACTGATAAATCTGTATAATCAGGACTGATTGTCAATGGCTGTCCATTAAGAGTATTATTAGAAACAATCTGTCTTATATCATCAGAAAAATTACTCTGTTTCCATTCCATACCAGTCATGTCGCCCTTAAAATCACAGTCAATAAAAGCAAACGGTTTTGTATTCTTACATAATGTAATTGTTTTATTATCTGATAACTGTGTTGTAAATTCACAGCCTAAGAATGCCTGCATATAGAATGATGCTCCACCACAAGGAGTATTAGAAAACAGGCTAAACGTACAATTTTCAAATATCGTTATATAACCGGTTCCAAGCGAATCATCTGTACACTCAAGATGACAATCTTTTATAAGAGAACGCTTAGGTCTGTCATCTCTTGAGAAAAGATTAAGTCTTGATATAATGTTACAATTTTCAAAGAACCATTCATCCATATCTGTAATGCCAGGAACTTTAGTAACAGCCTGTGCCTGTGTAACAGCTTCCTGTCTCTTAGTATGATTCTTAGTAGTATCTCTTTCATACACTAGATCTACATTACAATAATTTCCGATTGTAAGGTCTTTTGCATGAAATCCGTCGCCTACACCAATTGTGTTAAAGTTACCATTAGCTCCTGCATTCTGTCCTCTGTCTGATGCAATTACTACATCATCACGATTACCAGTCATTCCTACAAGTGTTATATAAGCCTGTGGAATTATAAGACCTATAAGATCATTCTTATCACGATCTTCTGTCTTAGTATAATCGTCAGTCCAATATACATCCGGCTCAAGATAAATAATTGTTGGATTATCCTTTGTGCCAGGAATTGCATTAGCTACTGCTTCCTGAAGTGTCTTATATGAATATCCGCTTGAAGAAGCTAAATTTTGATTTACATATAATGCATGCTCTGAAAGAGTAACTGATTCACCATTATAGTAAATCGTCTGTGTATCATCGGCTTTCGTAAATGTAAGAGAGCCAATACCAGAACTAGTGAAGATGAGTGCAAAAGCCATCAAAAATGCGATAAAGGCCGATGCATGTTTCTTGTGTCTTAGCATATTCTATTCCTCCGTTCATTGTGATTATGAAGCCATTATATCCAGATTGTACTAATATAAATACAAAAAAACAGTTCAAAAATCATAATAAAACGAAAAAACAGCATTTTCACATTATTTCTCTAAAAGCCACGCAATCTCTTCCTTATAAGGAGGCTCTTTCTTATCAGTTCCTTCAACTGCTACCCATGGGGTCTCAAGAATCTTAGGAACATCTAAGAATCTTTCATCATGGACAAGTCTGTGAAGAGTCTCATATCCTATATTTCCTTTATCAATGTTGGCATGTCTGTCCTTATGCGCTCCAAGCGGATTCATACTGTCATTAATATGAAATACTGCTATCTGGTCAAGACCAATCACTCTGTCAAATTCTGCAAATACTTCATCATAATGATTAACTAAATCATAACCAGCATCATTAACATGGCATGTATCAAAGCACACTCTCAATCTGTCCTTCTTGTCAACGCCATCATAGATTGCCTTAAGCTCTTCAAATGTCCTGCCTATCTCGCTTCCCTTGCCAGCCATTGTCTCAAGTGCAATATATACATCATCATTGTTCTGGTTAAGCACTGTATTAAGTCCTTTGATAATCTGTGCGGTTCCGGCTTCAACTCCGGCATTGACATGGCTTCCCGGATGAAGCACCATTATATGGCTTCCCATGGCAGCAGTCCTTATAATTTCTTTTTCTAGAAATTCAACAGCAAGCTCATAAGTCTCCGGCTTAATTGTATTTGCAAGATTGATTATATAAGGTGCATGTACAATAATCTCCTCTATCCCATGTTCCTTAGCATACTTCCAGCCAGCTTCTATATTAAGCTCACTTATTTCTTTTCTTCTTGTATTCTGTGGCGCACCTGTGTATAACATAAATACATTAGCCCCATAAGAAACTGCTTCCTTCGCAGATGCAAGAAACATTTCCTTACCTGCCATTCCCACATGACTTCCAAGCTTTATATCTGACATATATGATTCCTCCAATATTTAACCTGTATAATTTATTATCTGTCCAGTTAGAAAATCCAAACGAATTAATTTTAATATTGCAATACTTATGTGTCAATGCACAACATATGTATACTTGCATACTGATAAATGTCATCACCACTTTCATTCATTTTCAATCAAATTCATTCATAATTTATATTTATTTTATTGACATTTAAACAGCATATTGATATAGTACTAAAGTACCGATTTTATGGTACTTATATAACAATTATTTTATAAGGTGAGATATGAAAAAACACAAACACAGAAAACATATAAAAACAATCAATACTGTTATTGAAAGCTGTCTTCTCATTATTCTTATTGTTCTTGTTGCAATAATGATGGTTCTTATAGGAAAATTACAGGGAACTGCCAGAGTTATTAACTATACCGGTCTTGTCAGAGGCGCTACTCAAAGAGAAGTCAAGCTTGAAATCACTGGTAATCCTAATGATGAACTCATTGATTATCTTGATGGAATTCTTGAAGATCTTAAATATGAAGATGGCGATTATAATCTTGTCAAGCTTGATGACAATGATTATGAAAAAAAGCTTGATACACAGATTGCTTTCTGGATTCTGCTTAAGAACGAAATATATAAAGTCCGTGAATATGGTTATGAAAACACTGATATTGTAAATCTCAGTGAAGAATATTTCCAGCTTGCTGACCAGACTGTTTCTGCTGCTGAAAAGTATTCTGAAAGAATTGCCGACAATATAAGATTGTTTGAAACATTCACTGCAATAGATATGATTATTATAATAGTATTTATAATTAATCATTTCATTAATGCAATTGTAATCACCAAAAAGAATAAACAGCTTGAAAAGCAGGCATTTCTTGACCTGCACACAGGTCTTCCTAACAAGAGTAAATGTGAAGAAATATTCAGAACCTCGCAATTTATTACTGATTCTACTGCATGTATTATGTTTGACCTCAATAATCTTAAGAAGGCTAATGATACACTTGGTCATTCCGTTGGTGACCAGTTGATTCTTAATTTTGCAAGGCTTTTAAGAAATGCTGTTCCTTCTAACGATTTTGTTGGGCGATATGGTGGCGATGAATTTATTGCCGTAATATATAACACTACTAAGGATGAAGTTACTGATATTCTCAGACAGCTTGACAAAGAAATATTCGAATTTAATGAGCTTGGAAAAGCTTTTAAGATAAGTTATGCTCATGGTTGTGCATTCTCTTCTGATTATGAGAATTGCACATTAAGGACACTCTTTGATAAAGCAGATAAAAATATGTACAATAACAAACAGGCAGAGAAAGCTGGCAGATAGCCGCTTTCTCTGCCCTTTTCTTAAACATTTTTAATTATAATCTGATAATTTCCGAAAGGTTATCCTGAATCCCCTTTGCAACCTCAGGCTTATTCATTGAATATACATGAATATGCTTAACACCATTAGCAATAAGGTCTATTATCTGGTCTGTTGCATATGCAATTCCTGCCTGCTTCATGGCAGCTTCTGTATCACCAAATCTGTCTACAATATTCTTGAATCTTTCCGGCACATTACATCCTGAAAGCTTCACTGCATTCTTCACCTGAACCTGTCTTGTAATAGGCATAATTCCCGGAATTATAGGAACTGTTATACCTGCTTCACGCACTCTGTACATAAAATTAAAGAATATATTATTGTCAAAAAACATCTGTGTTGTAAGATACTCACAGCCTGCCTCAACCTTTTTCTTAAGTCCCTCGATATCTGCCGGTTTGCTTGCAGAATCCGGGTGAATCTCCGGATAACATGCGCCTCCCACACAGAAATCACCGTTCTCCTTAATTAACTTTACAAGTTCTGACGCATGTGTGAAATCTGTAAATGCATTTCCTTCAAAATCCTTTGGCACATCTCCTCTTAATGCAAGAATGTTCTCAATTCCTGCCTCCTTCATCTGTGAAAGTGCCTGTTCTATGCTCTCTTTAGTTGCACATACGCATGTTAAATGTGCTATTGTAGGAACGCTAAACTTCTTCTGGATATCTCCCGCAAGTCTTATTGTATGTCCCTTAGTGCTTCCTCCTGCACCATATGTAACGCTCATGTAGCTTGGCTTTAACTGTGCTATGCCAAATGCTGCTTTCTCAACATTGGCAAAATCCGTATCCTTCTTCGGTGGAAACACCTCAAACGACAAAGTAGTCTTGTCCTGTGCCATTAATTCTCTTATCTTCATAACCTGCCCCTGTAATTTTTACGTATTTTCCCATATTATAACATATGATTCATGTATGTTATACATTCTTTTGACAATTTATGCATTAAAATTTCTCAAGTGCTTTTATTGCAAATGTATGATAGAATATAAAAATGACTTTACTATATTAACCTAGACATTGTATACATGGAGATAAATAAAATGAATAATTATAAACGCGGACTAATAACCGGCATACCAATTGCACTCGGATACCTGTCAGTTTCTTTTACCTTTGGAATTATGGCTGTATCCTTTGGTCTTAGCTGGTGGCAGGCCGTTCTCATATCTATGACAACAGTAACCTCTGCCGGACAGTTTGCAGGAATCGGCATTATGATTCATCCAGGACAGTATATTCAGATGCTTATATCACAGATTACTATTAATATAAGGTACTCTTTCATGTCTATATCAATCGGACAGAAAGCCGATAGCCGTTTCAGTGGCATATACCGCTGGCTTCTCGGTTTCTTTATAACTGATGAAATATTTGCAGTAGCAACTAAAGAAGACGAAATCAAGCGCAGCTACTTTGCAGGACTTGCTACCCTGCCTTATCTGGGCTGGGCATTAGGCACATTTATTGGTGCTATTCTTGGAAATATCCTTCCAGACCGCCTTATGAGTGCTTTAAGTGTTGCAATCTATGGAATGTTCGTTGCCGTGGTTGTTCCAGAGATGAAGAAAGCTCGCCCCGCCCTGATTGTCGTAATCATTGCAATTATACTTAGCTGCTTATTCTACTACATACCGCTTCTTTCTAAAATTTCCAGCGGTATAACAATAACAATTGTTGCTATCACAGCTGCCATTATCGGTTCAATATTCTTTCCGGTATCTGATGAAGCTGATAACAGCAATAATTAATCTTATTGGAGGAACTTATGAAAAACAGTATTTTCTTTATATATCTGCTTATACTTGCAGGCACAACCTACCTTATAAGAGTTATACCTTTCACTGCAATTAAAGAAAAGATTAACAACCGCTTTGTCCGTTCCTTTCTTTATTACATACCTTATGCAGTTCTTACAGCAATGACAATTCCTGCAATATTCTATGCAACCAGTTGGTGGATTGGTGCAGCTGCAGGACTTTTGACAGCCGTAATATTTGCTTTGAAAGGCAAAGGTCTTACAACTGTTGCTATAGCGTCATGTGTAGCAGTATTTCTTGTTGAACTTATAAGATTCTAATAATTCATAATAGAAATGAAATGGATTTTAATTCTTCTTTCCAATATATGATTCATATAAACTGTAATCACTATTAACAATAAGTTCTTCTGGAAACTGTGTATCTTCTATAACCTTATAGGCTCTGTCAAATTCACATATTCCCTCCTTTATATGTGCATCACTTCCTATAGATATGCAAACTCCTAATTCCTTACATATGTTAAGCATCTTAACATCATTCTCAAAAGCTCCCTGTCTTGGTCCATCCGGATTCAATGATGTATTATTAAGTTCAAGAAGCACATGCTTTTCCTTAGCGGCCTTTACAAGCTTTTCATAATCGACAGGATACCTTGAATCATCAGGGTGTCCTATAATATTAACATATGGATTATCCATAGCTTTAATTAATGCATTCGTATTCTGCTCTGTACTTCCAGGCTTGATACATGGAATATGAAGGCTTGCTATTACAACATCACAGCCCTTAAGTCCATATTCTTTAAGATCAATATTTCCATCATAGTCCATAATATTGGCTTCACAACCCATATATATCCTGACACCACATTTTTCTCTTGGAATTATCTTCATATTAGAAAAATATAATATACCTGCGCTTCCCGGCATCTTGGGTGCATGGTCAGTTATCGCAAGGTGCGTAACTCCTATACCTGCTGCGTAAGCTGCCATCTCATCAATTGTGTTATATGCATGCCCGCTTACAAGTGTATGAGTATGCGTGTCTATTGTGTATTTCATAATTAAAGCTCCTGATTACCTGTTCTTTCTTTTACATAATTCTCCAGAACATTAACAGTTTTCTCTATTCCCAAAGGACTACTGTTGATACACATATCATAATATCTTGCATCACCCCATTTGAAATCAGAATACTTGTTATGATACTGTTTTCTTGTTCTGTCGTGTCTGCGCATTTTAGTATATGCCTCTGCTTCGGATAAGTCAAAATTCTCCATAACTCTCTGTATCTTATGCTCCTTATCACCTGTTACAAATACGGATATAAGACAGTCATAATCCTTAAGTACATTCTCTGAACATCTGCCGACTACTACAAATGATTCTCCGCTCTCAGCTTTCTTACGGATATAATCAAACTGAAACTGCGCAATAATCTCTTCATAAGAATTGGTGTGATTACCTACACGCCTCGACAGGAGACGGTTTCCCGGTCTTTCATCATATTTGTGAAAATCTGACACATCTGCATTCATATGTTCTGCAATCTCGTCCAACATGCATCTGTCATAAAATGCAAGTTCTAATCTGTCAGCCAGCTTCCTTGCTATCTCATGTCCTCCACTTCCATATTCACGACTTATAGAAATAATCAACTGTTCTCCCATAAAACCCCCATTTCTGTACACATTTTGTGCACGAAGAATTAACAATACCTTACAAATATGCACACCATAGATATAAGCACAACTATTATAGTTGCCGGAACAGCTGTGCGGCAATACTTACCCCAACCAATCATATAACCATTCTTAGCTGCAACTGATGTTCCGACAACATTAGCAGATGCACCTATAGGTGTTGCACTTCCACCTACATCAGTTCCCATAGAAAGTGCCCACGCAAGAACAGAAAGGTCAACCCCTTGTGTCGCAGCCAAACTCTTAATAACCGGTACCATAGTTGCTGCAAAAGGAATATTATCAATAAGTGCACTTGCAAATGCTGAAATAATAATAATAATTGCAACCATAAGTTTAAGATTACCTTTGCTCACACGGCCTATAAATGCAGCAATAATCTCTAATATTCCCGTCTGTTCAAGCCCACCTACAACGATAAACAGTCCTAAAAAGAACAAAAGTGTTTTATAATCAATAGACTTCAACATATGTAAAGCCTTCCTGCCTGATACAATAAGTGAAAATATTGCTATAACAAGTCCTATAAATGCAACCGTAAGTCCTGTCAGCGCATGCGTTACAAGCATTACAACTGCACACATGAATATAACACAGCTTAATGCAAAATCTCTTCTGTTAGTAATAGTCTCTGCCGGACTTGGCATAGATTCAGCCAGTTTATCAATATCTGGTGATGATTCCAGTTCTTTTCTATATGCTATAAGAAAATATACCACAATAAATACCAGACTGATTACTGCAATCAGTCCTGTATGCGTAATAAATGTTGAAAATGAAAAGTTAAGTGACGTACCAATAATTATATTAGGCGGATCCCCGCACATTGTTGCCGAGCCGCCCAGATTAGCACAGAATATCTCTGATAAAATCATTGGCACCGGATTAAACTTTAGCAGCTTGGCAAGCTCAATAGATACAGCTGC
>OHBM01002690.1_pt1 | contig 11575 bp, 9 predicted proteins | sample 1577251 | NCBI WGS metagenome assembly OHBM01 (sample SAMEA3541557, study PRJEB24748) | human gut metagenome | biome: human gut; feature: human-associated habitat; material: faeces | place: China | collected 2012
CGGCCTCGCGGATGCCCTGGATGATGACCTGCTTGGCCGTCTGGGCCGCGATGCGGCCGAAGGCCTTCGTCTGCACGTCGACGTTGACCAGATCGCCCAGCTGCGCGGTCTTGCTGATCTTGCGGGCCGCGTCGAGCGTGATCTCGGTAGCGGGAGTGATGACGTCGTCGACGACTTCCTTCTGCACGTACATGTGCATATCGTCGTCCTTGACCTCGACAAAGACGTTGTCGGTATAGCCGTCCTTGTCCTTCTTGTATGCGGCGACGAGCGCCTGCGTGATCTTCTCGATCATGTAGCTCTGCGGGATCCCGCGTTCTTTTTCAAGCTGCGCAAGCGCTGCAAAAATTTCGGCATTCATAATTTTCTAAATTCCTCCCTTAAAACTCGACGTGAAGCCGCACCTGCGCGACCTCGTTTTTCTGGAATGTATGTGTGGTTCCTGCGGCTTCAATGGTCACGGCGCCGTCCGCATAGCCCGCGAGCTTCCCGATGAATTCCTTCGCGCCGTTTACGGGCTTGAAGAGCTTCACCGAGACGGAGCTGCCCATAAACTGTGCAAAATCGGACGGGCGCTTCAGCTGCCGTTCGAGTCCTGCCGAGCAGACCTCAAAATTGTAGCTGTCCGGCACGGGGTCCTTTTCATCGAGGATCGGATCGAGCGCGCGGGAAATGGCCTCGCAGTCGGAGATATCCACGCCGCCGTCCTTGTCGATGTACAGCCGCAAAAACCATTCTCCGCCCTCGCGGACATATTCCACGTCCCAGAGCGTACAGCCGTGCGCCTGCACGACAGGCTCGGCAAACTGCGCCACCTGTTCGGTAACCTTCAAGAAAAAACCCCCTTACCAGCAAGAAAGAGTGGGGAAACATTCCCCACTCTCAAGTAAAATACTATCAAGATGGCCTTATTATAGCATCCGCGGGCGGAAATTGCAAGGAGTATTTCTGTATTTGACCCGGAATTTCTTGTTTTTTTCCTTCTTTTTTCGCCCTGATCTGCGCAAAAGCGCACTGTGCGCGAAAAAAACGCAAATTCCTGTCTGCGGGGTGTCATTTCCCCCGCGTGTGTGCTATACTATATGAAATGAAGCTCGCTTGGGGGTATTTGAGATATGAAGCAGAAATCCGGCATGATCGGCGTCGTCTACGCCGCGATCCTTTCCGCCATCGCCGGTTACTTTTTTCGCATGACGCAGCTGTCCGGCGGCAGCAGCGTCCCGCTGATCGCGTTCAGCATCCTGATGGTCTTCGTCTTTGCGCTCGCTGCGGTCAGTCTGGAAAAGAAGTCTGCCTATGAAGCCGTCTACCGGCCCAGCGGGCAGGATCTGACGTTTTCACTGCTCGGTGCGCTGGGGCTGATCGCGGGCTGCGTGCTCAGCTTCCGTGGCTCTATTGCGCAGATGCTCGTGAGCCTGCTCGGCCTGCTGGCCGGACTTTCGCTCGGCGCAGGGGCCGTGCTGCGGTGGAAGGCAAAAAAGCCGTCGGCGGCGTTTTCCGTCTTCGTTGTGCTGTTCTATGTTGCGAAGCTCTTCCGCGATTTCCGCCACTGGGAGATCAATCCCGCGATTCTGGACTACTGCTTCTCACTGTTCGCCATGATCGCGTTCATGCTGGCAAGCTATCACGCGGGCGCGTTCAGCTTTGAGCGGGGCGCACGGCGCCGGCTGGCGTTTTATTCGCTGCTGGGCGTTCTGTTCGGCGCAATCAGCCTTGCGGGCGCGCAGCTGCCGGAGCTTCTGATCTACGCGGGCAGCGTATTCTGGATGCTTGCCTGCGCGCAGCAGATGCTGAGGCGCTCCGTATAGGCTTTTTCAGCCGCCATAGCTGCACCAAGGGAGGGAGGACGAAGCCGTCCTCCCCCTATATGATGTTATGGCAGCACCGCACCATTCGGCAAGCTGATCCGGTGAGAGTTTTTCGTCAAGTCAAGGTCTGACAAGCGCGGGAATACTGTATGTATTTCAAACGCTTCAAACCGCGAAATTGGCGGAAAAGCTGCGCCGAAGCGCGCCGAAGCAATTGTGCGGTGCTGCCTTATGCCTTTCTTGCAAGCGTCGCCCAGTAGGTGGGGATGTTGTGCGCGTGCAGATTGCCGTAGCCGTTGGTGTCCTCGTAGAGGTCCAGCAGCTGCAATCCCGCCTTGAGCTGGCCCGTAAGCTGCTCATGCGCGGTGTGGGAAAACTGAACGCCGCTTTTACCCTTTTCCAGCTGCCGCATCTGCTCCTCATCCTCGAGCGGGTTGAACGGGAGCGTGTTGATGATCCGCGTTTCGTCCTCGTCGAAGGCGAAGTTCAGGCCGTTGTCAAGCCCGGCCAGCAGCCGTCCGCCGGGCTTTAACACCCGCGCGCACTCGCGCCAGATGGGCAGCACCGCGTAGACGTAGCAGTTGGAGACGGGATGGAAGATCAGATCGAAGCTGTTTTCGTCAAACGGCAGGCGCTTGGTCATGTCGGCGCGGACGATGGTAATGTCATAGCCCTCCCGCTCCGCGACCAGTTTCTCGGAATCCAGCTGCCGCTGCGAATAGTCCAGTACCGTGCACTGCGCCCCCAGCGCGGCGAAAATTGGCATCTGCTGCCCGCCGCCGGCGGCCAGACCCAGCACGCGCCTGTCCTTCAGGTCCCCGAACCAGTCGTGCGGGACGAACTTTACCGGCGTGAGCTTCACGTCCCACTGCCCGTTCTTTGCCGCTGCATAGACCTCGCGGGAGATGGGCTTGCCCCACTCCCAGCCGTCGTCCACCCAGCGGTCAATGGTCTTACGATTGATATCCTGATAGGAAATTTCCATAAAGGCTCCTTTCCGGAACAGTCTCAGTTGCCTTCCTTCGCCAGCTTCCAGGCGACGTAGTCGTCGTAGGAGCTCAGACGGTCGATGATGGTGCCGTCGGGCTGGAACTCGATGACGCGGTTGCAGGTGGTCTGCAGCAGTTCGTGGTCGTGCGACGCGAGCAGAATGTTGCCGGGGAAGGCGCACAGGCCCTTGTTGACGGCCTGAATGGCCTCCATGTCCAGATGGTTCGTCGGCTGGTCGAGCAGCAGCACGTTCGCGCCCGAGAGCATCATGCGCGACAGCATGCACCGCACCTTCTCGCCGCCGGACAGGACGTTCACGGGCTTGAAGACCTCTTCGCCCGAAAACAGCATCCGGCCGAGGAAGCCGCGCAGATACACGTCGTCCTTCTTGCTCGAGAACTGGCGGATCCAGTCGACGAGCGAGTCGGTGCAGCCCTCGAAATACTCCGTATTGTCCTTCGGCAGATAGCTGGTCGTGACGGTCTGGCCCCATTTGACGCTGCCCTCGTCCGGCTCGAGCTCACCCATGAGAATTTTGAAAAGCGTCGTCTGCGCCAGCTCGTTTTCGCCGACGAAGGCGATCTTGTCGTTTTTGTTCACGATGAACGAGACCTTGTCCAGCAGCTTCACGCCGTCGATGGTCTTCGACACATCGGTCACGAACAGAATATCCTTGCCGACCTCGCGCTCGCGCTCAAAGCCCACGAACGGATACCGGCGGGAGGAGGCCGGCATCTCCTCGACGCTCATCTTGTCAAGTAACCGGCGGCGGGAGGTCGCCTGCTTGCTCTTGGCCTTGTTGGCGGCGAAGCGGGCGATGAAGGTCTGCAGCTCGGCGATCTTCTCCTCCGCGCGCTTGTTCTTGTTGCGGATGAGCTGCTGGATGAGCTGGGAGGATTCGTACCAGAAGTCGTAGTTGCCGACATACATCTTGATCTTGCCGTAGTCGATGTCGACGATGTGCGTGCAGACGGTATTGAGGAAATGGCGGTCGTGGCTGACCACGATGACGCAGGCCCCGCGCTCCCGGGCGGCCAGCATCTCGCGCCGCACCAGGGCCATGGAATTGACGTCCAGGCCGGTGCCGGGCTCGTCCAGCAGCACAAGGTCCGCGTCCAGCAGCAGCACCCGCGCCAGATTCAGGCGCTGGGCCATGCCGCGCGAGAACACCCCGGCCCGCTCTTCGGCATGGGCGGCCAGCCCCACATGCTCCAGCAGGGCCAGGAGCTCCGCCCGCGAGGGGCGCAGGCCGTGGGCCCGGGCCCAGAACTGCAGGTTCTCCAGCGCGCTCAGGCCCGGATAGACAAAGGTGGCGTGCCCCAGATAGGCCAGGCGAGGCCCGTCTTCACGGGCGACGCCGCCCGCCCCCGTGCCGTCGAAGATGACCTCGCCCGCCGAGGGACGGGACAGGCCGGCGATGATGCGCAGCAGCGTGCTCTTGCCCGCGCCGTTGCCCCCGGCCAGCAGGGTGATGCTGCCCGCCGTGAAGCGGCAGCTCACCCCTTTGAAGACCACCTTGAGGCCGTAGAGCTTGGCCAGGTTCTCAAGACGCAGCATGATGGCGGCCTCAGGCCTGCGGCCCGTTGTCGGCGGGAGCGTCGCTCCCCGCTTCGGGTGTCTGCTTTTTGCGGCCGCGGGCCAGCATGAGGAAGGGGAACAGGCACATGAGCGTGCCGCCTATCCACATCCAGTTGACCAGGGGCTCCACGCTGAAGCGGATCAGCACCGAGGCGTTCTCGTCCAGGCCCAGGAAGGAGGCATACAGCTCGTTGCCCAGACCGGGGACCACGTCCACTTCGGAGAACTGCATGGTACCGAACTTGTCGTACATGCGGCGCTGCGGCTTGAGCTCGCCCAGCAGCGTGTCGCCTTCATAGATCTTGAGGCGCGCTTCCAGATAGTCGTGGTCCACGGCGCGGCCCTGCTGGGCCTCCAGCAGCTCCACGCGGTAGGCGCCGGCCTGCTGCACGCCCTTGCCGTTCTGGAAGAGCAGGTCGTATTCCTGCTTGTAGGGGCCGGAGAAGGCCATGCCCAGCACCAGCACCGCCAGGCCCACATGCAGGCCCGCGGCGCCGACGGCACGCCAGCCGCCCTTGCCCGGCAGGGAAGGCAGGCTGGCCAGCAGCCCGGCCAGACAGGCCACGGAGCCCGCCGCGGCCAGCAGGGCCACGGGCTGGCGGTAGCCCAGGAAGAAGAAAGCGGCGCCCGAGGCCACGAAGGCCCCCAGAGCGAGCCAGAAGCGCGGCGCGTCACGCAGGCCGCCGTCCCAGCGCAGCCAGGGACAGACCATGAGCAGCAGCATGATGAGCATGCCCAGGGGCACGCAGACACGGTTGTAGAAATTGGCGTCCAGGCCGTGGGGCTCCGGCGTCCAGAGCAGGCTGATGACCGGCCACATGGTGCCCACGAGGATGATGACCGAAAGGGCCAGCAGCAGCCAGCAGACCATCACCAAAAAACCTTCGCGGCTGACGATGCCCGCCAGCTCGCGCCCGCGCGCGGGCACGGTGAAGGCCGCCCAGAAGGAGATCAGCAGGCCCCCCAGCACGAAGACCGTCAGGGGCGTGCCCACGCTGCCGTCACCGAAGGCGTGCACGGACTGCACCACGCCGCTGCGCACCAGATAGGTGGCGAAAAAGGCGGAGATGGTGGTCAGGCACATCAGGGCCACGTTCACGCGATGCAGCTTGTTGCGGCGCTCCTGCACGATGAGGGTGTGCAGGGCCGCCGTGCTGATGAGCCAGGGGATGAGGGAGGCGTTCTCCACCGGGTCCCAGGCCCAGTAGCCGCCCCAGCCCAGTTCCATGTAGGCCCACCACATGCCCAGGATGATGCCCGCGGTCAGGAAGGCCCAGGCCAGCAGGGTCACGGGGCGGGTCACACGGTGCCAGCCGTCCTCGCCCTCACCGCCGGAAAGGCTCTGGGCCAGGGCAAGACAGGCGGGCACGGTGAAGCCGCCGTAGCCCAGGAAGAGCAGCGGCGGGTGGAAGATCATGCCGGGGTTCTGCAGCAGGGGATTGAGGCCGTTGCCGTCCGGCGGCACGGGCGACTGCATCTCGAAGGGATTGCTCCAGCAGGAGAGGATCAGGGCGAAGAAGGCCATGATGGCGTAGAAGAAGCCCCAGTACCAGAGCCGCGTGGCGGGCGTCAGGCGCTTGTAGGCGGGCGTCAGGGCAAAGATGCTGCCGCTGATGGCCACGGAAAAGGCCCAGAACAGCATGGAGCCCGGCTGCCCGGCCCAGAAGGCCGTCAGGCGGTAGAAGGCGGGCAGCACACGGTCCGTGTAGCTGGCCACATAGACCAGGCTGAAGTCGTTCCAGAACAGGGCGTGCAGCAGCAGGGCCGCCGCCAGGGAAAGGGCGCCGGTGATGGCCCAGTGGACCTTTTCGATCAGCGCCAGGGCGTCGCCGCGCTGCTGCCAGAGCTGCAGAAGCGCCAGCGCACTGCCGCCCAGAGCACAGATCAGGGTCAGCAGCTGCATGGCATAGGCAATGAAATACATGGGGCTCCTTTGGGCACGCCACGACCAGCCATGGCGGCACATTTCCGGTGAGGACGCGACCGGCCCCCGAGGCCCGGCCGTGCGTCAGGAAGGGTACGGCCTGCGCCGCCCTAGCTCTTGCGGTTTTCCTTCTGGTACTTGGAAGGACACTTGGTCATGAGGGTCTTGGCCATGAAACGGCCGTCGGGCTGCAGGCCCCCTTCCACGATGACCTCGGCGCCCGCCTTGAAGGTATCCGGCACGGCGCCCTTGTAGACCACGGGCAGGGTCAGGCCCGCATCGTCCTTGTCCTGCAGCAAAAAGCTGGCCCCGGGGCCGTCCACGTTCTTGAGCAGGTTGTCGGGGGCCACGGTGCCGAACAGGCGGGCCGCCTGCAACTTGTCGGCCGTGGCGGCCCTGGCTTCGGAGACGTTGAGGAAATAGACGGTATTCTCCGACAGGCCGGAAAAGACCAGATAGCCCAGACCACCCAGGAACAGCAGGGCGGCCACGAGATACATACAGGTGTTTTTCTTGCGGGGCATGGGGTCTCCTTGCATGAAAGAACGTGCCTTTCCCGGCACGAAGCTGCTGCATACCCTAGCACAACCCTGCCTTTTTGACAAGTAAGAATCGCTCCTGATAGGACAGCAAAGCCGCATGAATCCAGTGTGCGCGCACGCACACTCCGGCCGGTATCACCGGGCTAGCCTGCCGTATTGGCGAGAGCCGTCAGGGAATCGTCGGGCAGGGAATCCAGGCAGTGGCGGCGGGCATACTCCTGCGTGAAGCTGACGAAGAGCTCCGCCGGGGACGAGAGCTCCTGCTGTGCCGGCCGGTACAGGAGCATGGCGCGCCGGAGCACCGGATAGACAGGGGTGGCCACAAGGCCGAAGCCCCGGGCCAGCAGGATGGAAAAACGCCCGGCCAGCGCGATGCCCGCGCCGGTGGCCGCCAGAGCGAACGCCGTTGCCATGTGGTACACCGTATGCGCCACATGGAAGTCTTCCTCACCGCCCACATCCGCCGAGATGTAGTGGATGGACTCCCGGCCGACGGCGATGACGTCCGCCTTGCGCACCTGCTCCCAGGAGACGGCCTCCCCTGCCAGCGGGTGCTGGGGCAGCGAGAGCATGTGGACCGACGTTTCAAAAAACAGCTCGCCCGTCACGCCCGCTTCCAGATCACGGGCAGGGCCGTAGCCGAGGTCGGCGCTGCCGTCCACCACGGCCTGCTGGACCCTGGACATGGGCAGGTCCACGAGCTCGACCCGCATCTCCGGATACCGGCGCATGAAGCGGTAGGCCAGCAGCGGGATCAGCGTACAGCCCAAAAGCGGCGCCGCCGCGATGCGTACCCGGTGGATGCGGGCATCGTGCAGTTCCGTGGCGCATTGCTCCATGCTGCGGAACACGTCCTGGGCCCTGCTGGCCTTTTCGAAAAATATCTTGCCCGCCGCCGTCAATTTGACGACTCGCCTCCCTCTGTCAAAAAGCTGGACGCCTATCTGGTCTTCCAGATCCTTGACCAGGTTGCTGACCGCGCTTTGCGTGATGTGCAGCGCCGCACCGGCCGCCGTGAAGCTGCGGAGCTCCGCGACCATCAAAAAGGCATCTACCTGACGAATGGTGATATTCATAGTTCATCCCGGGCTGCTGGCGGATTCGTGACGGATGCATAAGCAGAAGTGATGCATCGATCAACAAAAAAAATTGTACATCCCCTGTTTTTTCATGGATACTCCCAAATAAGATCTGATGAATCGTATTTGCTCTAGAGCGTACAGGAAAATCAAAATCATAACAATTGGAGATGCATATGGAAAATGCAAATTCTATACAGCAAAATCCAACAAAGAAGCGTTTTATAATCGTTATATGCCTTTTTATAGGTATTTTTATAGCCTATCTCGACAGAGTGAACGTATCTGTACTTGCGGCTAACGATCCTTTCCTCCTTGAAATGGGCATCAAAGATACGCCCGTGCGCATAGGCATGATGATGTCCGTTTTCCTTGCGGCATACGGGATATCCAATGTCGTCCTTTCGCCTATCGGGGACTATCTTGGACCGCGTAAAAGCATGATGCTCTGCATCGTACTGTGGACGATATCCCTCTTCATTGGTGGTATCGCCACATCCTTCATGCTGATCATCGTCAGCAGAATCATACTGGGCATCGGTGAGGGTACTATCCCCTGCAAAGTGTCTTTATCAAAAACTGGTTCCCCAAACAGGAACGGGGACGGGCCAATGCAGCCTGGGTCGTGGGGCAGTCCGTTGCGCCTGCCATCGCCATGCCCTTCTTTGCCTGGCTCATCGGGACCCACGGCTGGCGCATGAACTTCCATGTCTGCCTCGTGCTGGGCCTCATCCCCCTGTACCTGCTCTGGCGCCATGTGGCGGACACCCCCCGCCAGGCCAAGGGCATCAACGCCGCGGAACTGGCCCACATCGAAGCCGGTCAGGAGCAGGCCCCTGCCTCCGCCGAAGAAAAAATCCCCGTCGCCGTGCGCTTCAAGGCCTTTGCGGGCAACTACCGCTACTGGCTGCTGGTGTTCTGGTACCTGTGCCTGCAGTGCATGTACTGGGGCCTCATCACCTGGCTGCCCAGCTATCTGAAGACCGCCCGCGGCTTCTCCTGGAGCGAGATGGGCTGGCTGGCCTCCCTGCCCTTCGTCCTTTCCATCTTCTGCAAGGCTTCCAGCGGCATCCTGGCCGACAAGGTCGGCCGCAGTGCGCCCATCCTCATGTGCGCCATGCTGTTCGCCGGCCTGTGCGTCTACTTCGGCGCCTCGGTGGACAACAAGTACGCTTCCGCCGTCCTGCTCTCCTGCTCCGTGGCTTTCTGCACCATGGGCACCCCTGTCGCCTGGACCCTCCTGCAGAGCCTCGTGCCCGGCTCGTCCATGTCCACGGCCTCCGGCATCATGAACGGTTTCGCCAATGGTCTGGCCGCGCTGGCCCCGGCCCTGATCAGCCTGTTCATCACCCTGACGGGCCAGTTCAGCGGCGGCCTGCTGTGCCTGGTCTTCACCGGTGCGGCAGCGACGCTGGCGGCAGCCATCCTCGTTATCCAGAAATATTAAATAAAATCAAATCAATCCAGACTTCAAGGAGCCTGTAATGAAAATCACCAGTATCGATATCATCGATGTCGCCAACGATTTTTCTTCCGCCACCAGCAAATGGCGCCCCACCGTCGTCCGGGTCAACACGGATGAAGGCATCAGCGGCTTCGGTGAAGTGGGCCTCGCCTACGGCGTCGGCGCCTCCGGCGGCATCGGCGTGGCCAAGGATCTGTCCGCCCTGCTGATCGGCATGAACCCCATGGATACGGAAGCCATCTGGGAAAAGATGCTGCGCAAGACCTTCTGGGGCCAGGGCGGCGGCGGTATCTTCTCCGCAGCCATGAGCGGCCTCGACATCGCCATGTGGGACATCAAGGGCAAGGCCCTCAACGTGCCCCTGTATGTCCTGCTGGGCGGCAAGAGCCGTGACAGCATCCGGGCCTACGCCAGCCAGCTCCAGTTCGGCTGGGGCGGCGGTACCGACAAGGCCATGCTCGTGTCGCCGGAACAGTACGCCGACGTGGCGCGTGTCGCCGTCAGCGAAGGCTATGACGCCATCAAGGTGGACGTGCTGGCCATGGACGAACACGGCAACTGGAACCAGCGTGACCTCAAGGGCCTGCTGCCGGACAACATCCTGCGCCTGGGCTATGACCGCCTGAAAGCCATGCGCGACGCCATCGGTCCCGATGTGGACATCATCGTGGAGATGCACTCCTTCACCTCGGCGGCACCGGCCATCCAGTTCGGCCGCATGATCGAGGAGCTGGGCGTCCTGTACTACGAAGAACCCGTCATGCCCCTGAACCCCAAGATGATGAAGCAGGTGGCCGACCATGTGAACATCCCGCTGGCCTCCGGTGAACGCATCTACTGGCGCTGGGGCTACCGCCCCTTCCTGGAAGACGGCAGCCTGAGCGTCATCCAGCCGGACATCTGCACCTGCGGCGGCATCTCCGAAGTCAAGAAGATCTGCGACATGGCCCACGTCTATGACGTCACCGTCCAGATCCATGTCTGCGGCGGCCCCATCTCCACCGCAGCCGCCCTGCACATGGAAGCGGCCGAAAGGTGCGCTCCATTACTTCGTTACGGAAATATTGAAGAAGTGGCCAAAAGTGGTGTCAAGTTACGACGGAGAGCGTAAGTACATCAAATACACCGGATACAGCGATATTTATTTCTATGCTTTGCAGGGATTGGGACTTACTTCTCTACCGGCGTTCATCGAACAACGTTGGAGAATCCGCGACGGCTACTACCGTTGTGGCGACTTCAAAGCAGAGAGCGGTTATATAGGCGGTCGTATCGGTGCGAAAGAGGGGGCGGTTATCCGTTTTAAGGCTGCAAAGACAGGCTACTTCGGAATTGGTAACGACAGTGGAAACATCACGCAGGGCATCTATCTGAAAGCTGGAGAAGAGGGTGTGTTCAGTAATTTCCAACATGGCGAGAACATCATGCTCTACATCTATCAAGCTGACCGTATGAGTATGATTGACTTGAGTGAAATCAGCATTGACCCTCAATTCGGTAATACATTGTCGAAGATGGTGTTGTTGCAGGAACTTTTCCTTGGTAGCAACACGCACGGAGATTGGACGATGTCGCCTGGTAACACTGGCTATATGACCAATCTTGATTTGGGCGATATGCCGTTCTTGCGGGTATTCGATGTGCGGCATACGGAACTATTGAGCGTTAACGCATCGAAGTGTCCACGTTTGGAGAAAGTATATGCGGACGGCACAGGGTTATCGACCATAGACCTTGCAGAAACTGCTCCTATTAGTACATTGACGCTGCCCGATACGATGACGGAACTTGTATTGAACAATCTGCCAAACCTGACCTATCCCGGAGGACTTACGCTAGGAGGTGTAGGCAAGGTAGCAAAGATATTTGTAAATGAATGTCCGTATGTGGATGCTATGACACTTTTAGAGCAGATAATTAATGCGAGTGCGATCAGAACTGTACGTATTCCTAATGTAAATGCAACTGCTAGTGTTGATTTGTTACGTTCTATAAAGGATAGTGGAGCAATTGGGCTTGATGCAAACGGGAACGCATACGATGAGAGTGGACAGTGTAGTGGTATTACAGGACGTTGGATATTGAGTGAACTTGTAGAAGAGAGTGAAGTAAATGTTCTTACTGCATATCAACAATAAAGAGAAAATTGGCATTTTTGATGTTCTTGTGTGACAGCATCGTGCTACCTC